>VFQN01005150.1_pt1 | contig 16314 bp, 26 predicted proteins | sample 3512371 | NCBI WGS metagenome assembly VFQN01 (sample SAMN10412370, study PRJNA504923) | tailings metagenome | isolation source: Replicate 2 from Balatoc abandoned mine | place: Philippines: Itogon, Benguet | collected 2017-08-28 | reverse complement strand
TAAAGGAATTGCACGTATGAGGCACGAGCGCAAAGCGTTGACCTGTCAACAACACCGGTACAACCGGTACAACTTCCTCGATGCGCAAACTCGCCCGCTGACCATTCCCCATCCGCCCTTGGGTCAGCCCCAACACTTCTGATGGGCCGTCTCAACGGACCAAGCAGCTGGGATGAAGAGTGGCGCCCTTGCTTGGGGCGCCGGAGGGCCGGGAGCTGGATTCTAGCAGTAGCGTCAGCCACATGGACCAGGGGATTCCCAGCGCGGTTTTTTTTTTTTTTTTTTTTTTCAGGAGAAGGGTTATGGGATTATATCTTCGGTACTTTGCCTGGGCGCAGCTGGGCGTTGTCCCCGACTACGTGTTTCACAATAGCGCGGCCAGGAGCATGACCCGGCTGGCACGTGGTTTGCGTTGGCACCTGTTGGCACCAGGGGAGGTTGGCACCAGGGGAGGTTGGCACCAGGGTTGGCACCTTGGTTGGCACCCACCCTTCACCACCTCGTAAACAAGAGAAGCGACGGCGCACGGTCAGGGCGGTTCAGGGCCGCCCATAAGGCGTATGCTGACAATTTCAGCCGATATTAATCAAAGGGGTGGTGGCTGACAGCTAAGCTGTGCTTCGTGCCAGGCAAAGCGAACTGTGACATGCGTGCTGTGTACAGTGTGCGTCTGCATTGCGACTGAACAGGAGAGCGTGTAGCTGCGACGTTAGGTACTGGGTATAAGGAATATTTTGCTGCATGTCTTCAATTTCCCTGGCACGGATTCCGGTAACACTTCTGTGGCACGCAATCCCAGCCCCACGCCCGCGAATGAGCGGTCGCACCATGAGCTGCGTCACCATAACGCCATATGTGAGCTGACCTGTAAGTCGGACCTGTAGCTGTGTGTGCTCCTGTCCTATTATTCTGTCCTGCTAAAGAACTCTCTGGCTATACACCGGGCAACGCTCACCAACCAGACAGGTGGCAAACGATGCAGTCGCTTCGCTGTAAACCAATGATTTTAGCGCCTAAAATTGCCAAGCTATGCAATGGAGACTTGCAGGCTTCATCGCATCGGGTGTTTGGAGGAGCAGTGCCCTTGAACCGTCGCTCGAAGTCGGAGAGCCGAACTCGGGTAGTCGCTGGGGCGCAACCTAGCGGCCCAGGCGGTCGCTCTCCACAACGCCCTAAAGCTGTAGCAGTTTCGTCACCAGTACTAGAGCGCGCGGCGCACACGCCGGCGCCCCCGGACTTCCCCGAGCATGGCGACCGCAGCCATGAGACAGACTTTGTAGTCATTGGGTCAGGGATAGGAGGTGAGGTGCTTCGTCGAATCTGTATGAGACAAACCCAGCCGCGTTAACTGGCCTGCTGCAGTGAGCAACTCCACTCCGAGGCCCTCGAGCCGTAGGGTTCTGCCCGGGACTTGCCGGGATTCCACCGCGCTGAAGCACTACCTGCGCCCAATGCCACCCAGGCCTATGCTGCGCTGCGCTGTTAGCCAAGTACGGGTACCGCGTCACAGTATGCGAGTCACACTACCTGCCAGGTGGGTGGCAGGGAAAGGGAGGGGTTCAAGAGGGCACGAAGCAGAGGAGAGCGAGCATGCCTCGCCGACTGCGCGGAGACACGCTGTGGCGTCCATGAGGCAGCACTGTTACGCAGTTCCTGCGATCTGAACGGCTGTTCAGCTTCGTGTGTTGGACGACAACAGTATCTGCTGTCGTCCTCGGTGCTCCCTGTCTGTTTGTGCGCTCCACCCCACCCACGATGCCACGTCAACGTGCAGCACACGGCACCCTGTTAGGTGCACAACCGCAAACTGGGACCAGTCCCGAGCTCCCGACCACCTGCAAACTGCCGCTCCTGCCCACAGGTGGCGCCGCCCACTCATTCGAGGTGGGGGGCTACAAGTTCGACGCAGGCCCCTCCTTCTTCCTAGGCATTGACGGAGAGATTGGCGCCAGCAGCCCCAACCCGCTCAAGCAGGTGGGGCATTCGAGCACGACAGCTCAGGCATTGAGGTCATGGTGTTGCCGGAGGCCGGACTGGCCTCTGCGGCTGGCCTTTGGTACACGTTGCTGTAAACTGCATAAGGTGGCATCGTCTGCGCGTGGAACCTTGCTTTCCACGGTCGCTAACTTGCTGCGCGCGTTTCATGCTGCGTGCCGTGCCGTGTCCCTCAGGTGCTTGACGCGGTGGGCGAGCGGGTGGAGTGCACCCAGTACGACAGGGTGAGTGCCGTACGGTATGGATCTGCTACACTTCATGTTCCCGGCTGCCAGCAGGCAGCAGCGCAGGACTGCAAAGATCAGGGCGGGCAGGGCGGGCGCAGGGCGGGCGCAGGAATGGATTAGCTGCTGCAAGTGCAGCACAACAGGCGAGTGCACCATCTCACCCGGAGAGTCAAAACCTAAACAGGGCTACCAAGCCGGGCAACCAGGGTGGCCGCCTGTAACAGCCAGCGCAGTGGCCAAGCAGTTCCGGGGGGACGTTGTAGTGGCTCCAAAAGACGAGGGGCCTGTTGCTGGGAACACGTGACCGGGCCATGGATGCAGGGCAAGTGGAGGCTGTTGACCATGCAGTGCCGGCGGATCTCCACCCGCTGCCGCCTGTACCACCTTCCATGGCCGCCGTGGGTGGACCTCCTCCGGCATTGCATGCTTGACAGTCTCCAGTTTGCCGTGCATCCATGGCACGGAAAACTGCTCCCAGTGACTGGCACCCCGGCTTTCGGAGCCACCGCAGCGCGCTCCCCGAACCGCTTGACCGCTACGCTAGCTCTGATACTGGATCGCACGCTCGCCTTGGGCTGGTCAGACCGTATGACCGAGTACTGCTGTCTCTCCAGCGCATCACCCAGCTTCTTATTTGATTTGGCGCATGCTTGTGTCCGGCCCCCAGTGGGTGGTGTACTCGCCCGAGGGCGTGTGGGAGAACGTGGCCGACGGGGAGACCTACGCCGCCACCATCGCGCGGCTTGGGGGACCGGAGGCGCTGCGGCAGTGGAGGGAGCTGGACGCTGCGATGAAGCCGCTGCAGGTGGGGGCGGGGCGGGCTGGGGGCACCTGTTGGCGCGGGGGAAAGGGGTTTGACGGTGTGGGTATGGCTGGGAGTGGGCGGCTGCAGCTTGGCGCCGTTCTGAGGCCGCGCAGTTGGGGGCTGGGTGAAGTTTGGGCACATGTTGGCGCGGGGGACAGGGGTCTGGTGGTGTGGGTGTGGTAAGAGACCATGCGGCTGCAGCTTGGCGCCGTAATAAGGCCGCTGCAGATGGGGGGCGGGGCGTTGGGATGCTCGGCACGGCAAGGTGGGGGTCGAAAAGGATGGTGGGCGTGCAGGTGGGTTAGGCGGCTGCAGCTGAGCGCGGCGATCAGGCCGTTACAGGTGGAGGTGGATTGAGCAAAGGGTAAGCTGGTGGGGGGTGGAAGCCCTGCAACTTGGAGGCTTTGCTGGCTGCCGCGGCACACGGGGCCGTGGCTGCACCTGGGCCCTTGCCTCCCATGGCCCATGGGACGACAAATGGGCAAGGACTAGCGTCGAGAGCGCCGTGCGCTTGTGGTCTTTGCCAGTAAAGGCGCCTGTGTGCATGCAAGGAGCCATGTCTTTCCTGCCTGAGCTAATCACAGCATGAGGCTCACGGCACGAGGCTGAGATGATGTTGGTGACACGACGGTGTGCTGCACCCTGCAGACTGCTGCCGGGCTGTTCCCAGCCGCCGCCCTGCGTGGCGACATCGGTGTGGCCCTCACGGCGGCACGCTTCCTGGGGCCCGAGGTCCTCGGGACGGCCTTCGTGGCGCCACTGCTAACGGTGCGTCGGAATGCGGTTGCGGCATCGCCTGGGGGGTAGCCGCAGAACTGCTAGGTCATAGGAACGGAAACCGGTAGGGCCTGGGGAGGGGAGTGTTTGAAACAGTGTTGTGAAACCGAACGTACCTGCGTGTGTTGCCATGGAAACACCATCCAGATTGTCCAGGGAATGTGTGAGAATGCGCTGCACCTCCACGGGGCCGAGGGTGAACTGAAACTTTCGTGCCTTTCAGCGCCTTTCAGCGCGCTGGTGGACCGCCACGTGTCGCACCCGTGGCTGCGGGCGCTGCTGCACGTTCTGTAATCCTGACATGTTCCTTATTAAATGGCCCAATGCCTTATTGCGTTCTCCATGCAGGGCCCGTTCAGCGCGCTGGTGGACCGGCACGTGTCCCACCCGTGGCTGCGGGCGTTGCTGGACCTGGAGTGCTTCGTGCTGTCGGGCATGACGGCCAAGGAGACCCTGGCGGCGGAGTAAGTACGGCGCAGTGCACACGTGGGCATGCCGTACACTATCACGCGGGCCCAAGCACTCGTGCCTTGGTAATGATTGCCCAGGGGTTGTGCAAGCCTGCCAATGGGCCCGAAAAAGGCCCTGCGACCCTGCCGCGGGGGAGCCTTGCATCCATGCCCCTTGGGTGCACACGCTTGTCGCACGACGGACGAAAAGGGTTGCGGTCAGCCTGCCTGCTGCACAGAGTAAATCGCGGGTCGAGGTATATCAGTGGTACTGATCAGAGTACTGCTGCTCCCGCCGCTGCATGTCCATGCAGGATGGCGTTTATGTTTGGGGAGCGGAACGCGGGCAAGTCAGCTATCGACTACCCGGTGAGTCAGCGCAAGAGGAGCGGACCTAGCAAGGGGAGGCAAGCACGCGGGGCCGCACATGTGGTCGGGTGCATGGGCGGTCGGTGATGACGGTTGGCTGCTTGCAGTTGCAGTTGCCGTGCCGTACTCCACTGATTCTGCGTTGCCTGCTGCTAGTTTGGCAGGTGCATTATGGCATGGCAGGCCTTGGCAAGCGCACTAACTCGTGGCGCAGCACAGCTACGCTATGCCGCGGGTGGTCCCGGCTGGTCAACTTGCAACTTTGAGGAACAGCAATGGGGCCGATGTGTACGGCAAGGATGCCCGATTGCGATCCGGTTCGCGCCGATTCTGGCGATTGCTGCCTATCTGTCGGCATCCGATCCAGATCATCGCGTGTATCTCCATCAAGCCCGCCCGTCATCCTATTGTCAATGCAGCTGCTCTACTGCTAAGTGCTGCTGCTGTATATATTACAGCAAAGCTTACGGCTTTCGTCCTGCAACCGGAGCCTGCCACGCACACGTGCCCCGCCTCACACCCCACAGCCTGCACACTAACTTTGCACCCACAGCACCCACATCCCCTCAGCATAAGAACCATACTGAACAATATACTAATTAATCTTGCTTGCAGTTCGGCGGCAGCGAGGCCATCATCTCGGCCCTCATCCGTGGCATCGAGAAGCACGGCGGCCGCATTCTGCTCCGGAGCCACGTGGACCGGATCCACATGGAGGGCGGCCGCGCGGCCGGCGTCGTACTGCGCTCCGGCGGCCGTACCAGCGGCTCCAACGGTAACGGCAACGGCCAACCGGAGCTGATCCGCGCGCGGTGCGGCGTGGTGAGCAACGCCAGCGTGTGGGACACGCAGCGGCTGCTGCCGCCCGGGGTGGCCCCGGCGGAGTGGAAGCGCACCAGCGAGGAGACCCCGGCGGTGAGTGGCGTGACGGTAGCTTTCGCTGCCGCTGCCGTAACACCGCCTGGAATGCGGTTCAGTAGCCCCGTGCAGGAAGGTATTAGGAAGCTCGTTGCATGGCCTTCGGCTGGCCCTGCTACACCCAACCCCTGCCCGCACCCGTACCCTGCCAGTCATATCAGGCTCTTATCCTGTCCAGCCCGCTGCTTCCGACTGTTTCCGACTGGCATGTGTGCTAACTTTTGTGTTGATTTGTCGCTGTGCAGTTGGACTCGTTCGTGCACCTGCACCTGGGCATCGACGCCCGCGGCCTGCCATCCGACCTGGAGTGCCACCACCTGGTGGTCAACAGCTGGCAGGACATCACTGCACCCCAGGTGCGTGTGTATTAGGTGTGTCTTAGCTGTTAGCCCCGTGTGGCCTGCCGCCCGACCTGGAGTGCCACCACCTGGTGGTCAACAGCTGGGAGGAATCACGGCACCCCAGGTGCGCGCGTGTTAGGTGTGTTTCGGCGAATATGTCGATTTCGGCCTTAAACTCAATCTTACGGGCCACCACCTGGTGGTCAGAAGCTAGCAGGGCAACCGTAACACTGCAGGCGAAGTTGTGCGTAACAGGTTGGGGATGGGTTCAGTGGGAGGCCGACGGAACGTGTGGGAGTTGTCAGTGTCCCCGGTCGGGCGTTGCGGCATTCAGTACAATGATGGGGCTCGGGCACATGGGGGCAGGAAAGGCAGGGCGTGGGCTGCAGGGCGCACCACGGGGTGTAGTCGCCATCAGCAAGCCTGCACACTGAAAGCGGGCCCACCTCGCACCGCAGTGACGTCTATCCTTCAAGGCCTAAACCCACAGCTGTACGCCCATCCCCACAGAACGTCATCATCGCCTCCATACCCACCGTCTTCGACCCCAGCCTGGCGCCGCCAGGTGAGCCCCCGCCGCCCTCCTTCCCTCGCCGTCCTACGCGCAGCGTAGCACAGCTGTCCGTGCTCAGGCAACCCTTGTCACCTGCTTACGCGTGGCTGGATGAGGGTTATATACACGTATCGCTAATTGTTGCTTGTGCCTTGGGCGTGCAGGCAAGGCCACGGTGCACTGCTACTGTGCCGCCAATGAGCCGTACGAGCTGTGGGCGGGGCTGACCCGTGGGTCGCCGGAGTACAACGCGCTCAAGGAGGAGCGCAGCCAGCCGCTGTGGCAGGTGGGTGCTGACGCGAAGCGCGAGGGGTATGTAGTGCGTCAGGGAGACGTACTTGGGCAGGGGCGTGGGGTTAGGGAGGCACAGGCGTTGGACACGTCGACATGCGACTTTGGTTGTGGTGCTTGGCGCACGTCACAGTTTCCTGAGTTGCCCGCGCAATACGAGGACTTGCCCTCTCGTCCGTGCCATAATCCGCAGGCCCTTGAGCGCGTCATCCCCGACATCCGCGAGCGCACAGAGCTCAAGCTGGTGGGCTCGCCGCTAACCCACGCGCGCTTCCTGCGCCGCCACAAAGGCACCTACGGCCCGGGCATCAGTGCAGCGGGCAGCCAGGTGGGCGAGGCTGCGAGGGCGCTTTGCATGACAGACAGGCGCCATCCTCTTCACGCTCCAATCCAACGGCTTCCATTGATCCCGGTCAGATCCCTAAACCCCAGAAACCCTATCAACCCTCGTGTCATTTCCCCTGCCGTATCCCTGTGGGACCCCACGCACGTGCCAACGCCAGGAAGTAACAGTACCGTCAGTACGCATTCGTGTGCCCCTGCCGCACACGTGGCCCGGCCCCATGACACCCTTGCCGGGACCCACCTGCTGTACACCAATGTCACATACAACAGCACACACATGCAACGATGTCCTCCCTGCGCGTTGTAGAGTATCGTACCCCTATTGTACCCCGACGCAGACGTGGCCCGGCCCCAAGACGCCCGTGCCTGGGCTGCACGTGTGCGGCGACAGCTGCATGCCCGGCATCGGCGTGCCGGCGGCCGCCGCCAGCGGCATGATCACCGCCAACAGCCTGGCCCCCGTGTGGGCGCACCTGGGCATGATGGACACGCTGGTGCCGCGGTGAGGGGACGTGACAGGGGAGGTCGCCGGGTGCTGATGGAGGGACCCCCGTGTGGGCGCACCTGGGCATGATGGACACGCTGGTGCCGCGGTGAGGGGCCAGGGCAGAGGAGGTTTCAGTCGGGGTATGGAGCGTCCTAAGGGTGGCCACACCTGGGCATGACGGTTATGGATGCATAGGGCTTTACTTGATGAGAGAAGTTGTGAAGAGTAGGACTGGTTGTGGGTTGAGTCTGGCGCCGCCTGTACTTGTCGGCAAATCGTAGCAGCGGTGCGAGCGTAGAGGAAAGAGTCAGGAAGAGTACATTAAGCGAGTGGACAACGGAGGCTGGCGGGGCGCTAGCAGCTATTGGCACGCGTCCGGCCGGCTGCTGTCTGTGTGTGGATCTGTGGAGTGAGCTGAGAGTGTATCCTGGGTGGCCTGATGCCCCCGACTTCGTTGAGAGAGAAGTGTGGTACCGTATTCATGGAAACGCGGCGAAGGGCCGTTCGAAGCGCGTGAAGCAGGTAGGGCATTGACACGCATTGCGTGGTAGTGATGGTGGCTATGTAGGAGGACAACGAATTCAGGACTGGGAGGACCCTTTCATTTTAGCACGCTGTTACACACTGTGGGAACCCTGACGTGTCGGGTCTTGCGGTTGAGTTGCCGCAAGGTAAGGACCGCTGCCTTTTACTTCGTGGGCTGTTCGGCAGGTGTGCATTTGGGGCAGGCAGGGCTAGACGTGAGGCCGATGTGGGTTGAGTTCCAGCGAAGGCATGTATGGAGCTACCGTGTCGACAGGTGACACCATAGTTGTGCTGGTGTAACGCTGTTACCTGGTGGCACGACGTCCTGGTGCGCGCACCGCTCCAGGTGGCAAGGCAGAAAGCGGAGGGTAGGTGTAACAATATCTTCATGTGGTTGGCGGTTGAGAGCCTTTTGGATAACGCAGTGGCATCCTTGCTTGGATGACACAGGATGACACGGCAAAAAGTGGCGTAGAGCACACTGAGAGACCGTGCGTGACGCCGTTAATACAGAATGGAGCACATCTTATGAGCCGTGCGACAAACCCTCACAAGCCTGCTGCCACAAGCGTTCTTCACATCACCCAAGGCATTATATATGGGGCATTGCAACTCCTGCCAGACTTCTTGCGGACTGCCTTGCGATGCAATACACCGTGCAGCCAGCCAATATCTCCTTAAGTAGCAAGCGGCCATCATTTTGAGGTGCCAGCACTGGCCTTGGCTAAGGCAAAGGCCTTTGAGATAAACAACGGCAGCAAAGCTAGCAGCCATGCATCAGTGGAAAGGCACCTCATTCTACACTCAACGAAGTAACAGCTTTATTTGGCACCGCCAGCAGTGCGGACCGCCAGTGCGGACACCTTATCTCTGAAGCCGTACACATACAGAAAGCAGCAGCACGTGCTACTCGTAAGTATATATATGGCCAGCGGCGCTACAGCCGCTGGCAGCCGTGCGCACAAAAGCCCACACTGCGCGTCTCTCCCACTGCGTATGCAAACTATACATTCTGATCGGGAAGCGGCCTTTGTAACTGTGTATCAAGCACCACAGCCGTGCATCAGAACGTCTTATCAGGTACAATAAACTACGAACGCGACCCACATAGGCATCCTGCTCAGAGAAGCAGCAGCGTCTCCTGCAACGCACCTGCACGTGCACGCACTCCACCAACCGTCGTGATACCAGACCAACCAACTTCTTCTGGCGCACTGCAGACAACATGCGGAGCAGCTTATGGGCAAGATATACTGTCCAGTCTACACGAAATAAAAGCCGAGGCAAGATATGTATGGCTCGCATCCTGTCCACTCTAAGTTACTGCGGCAACAGCTAGCGCTATACGAACGCACACGTGCACGCGAGAGGGCAACTGTTCACCACCTCTCCCGCCATGGACAAGGGAGCTCCCCTGGCACGGCTACAGCCATGGGAAAACACTAGGCCGAATGCGGCTACGCACGCAGGCGAACTCTGCGCGGAAACGCTAATACGCACCCGAGCAGGCATAGATTACTTGCAGTTCACGCACGAAGCCGACAGTCGCGTGCAAAGAATGATCGACTCGCAGAGACGGCGGGCATGCGACACACACGCCCGCTACTTGGCGCCATTACTATAGATCAACAGTAGTATGCCTGCTATGCTTATTCAAGATTTCGAAGAAGCCACACCGTCTAGTTTTCAGCGAGCAGGCCCGCCCCCGCGATGTGCGGCAGCTGCCTCACGTTGTCCACCCTGTCGCCGCCCAGGGTGACCCGCACGCCCACCACGGCGGCCCGGCGGAAGGCGCGCAGGGTGAGGCCGCGGGGCAGCGTCTTGCGGGTGAGGGCGGGCAGTGGGAAGCGGGACATGCCGGGGCAGGCCAGCGTGAAGGAGCCGGCCTGCGCCCTACCGGCATCGAAGATGACCACGCGGACGGGGGCGGGCGGCTTAGGGGTGTTGTTGGTGGAGGCCTGCGTGCAAGGGCCAGGGGCGTACGGCACAGGGCCGTGTTGTCAGGAGATGGGGAACGGGCAAGGGCCATGGGCCATAAACATGTTGCGACTTGCGGCAGTAGCACGCCCATAAGTTGTGTTAGGGTGAGCTCAGGGGATCTCCCCTGGGTGAGCTGCTTGGGTGGAAGCGCAGTACTTACCCTTGCCCTGCTCTTGGCCTCCGGCTGCACTAGGAGCTCGATCTTGGCAACGGGCTGCCGCAGCGTCCCCAGGTGGAGGGTGTACAGCACCACCTCGCGCACAGCGGAGCCAGTGGCGGCACCCTCGCCAAAGTACGCCTCAAAGGTGCAGGGCGCCTGGACAGGGACGAAAGATACCAGTAATGGGTTCAGTGGCGGTGGGCAGCCGGGTGGAAAGCGGACATGGAAGGACAGTGGACTTCGTTCCGAGCACCTTCACGGCAGAGGCAATACGAGGACACGCTGGCATAGAGGAAACGCTGGCAAGTCACCAGGTCGGAGGGCAAGTGTCCTTCCACGAGGCAGTGCGTTGTGCTGGTGTGTCCTTTCTCATCCAACTCCTGGACCGCATGCTCCCCTTCATCAGGAGACCCAAGAATGTCTGCAATGCTCGCTCGCACTCCTTGCTTCAGCCCTAACGAACGTGCGACAGCAACAAAGGTACATGCCCATTGGCCGCGTGTGACGGAGTCGCACAACCCAACAGTCAGCACCCTGTCCACCCGCGTGCACCTACCGCCAGCGGTGGCACCCAGGCCCCACAGCTCCTACCCTACCCTACAACTCCAAATCCGGAGGTGCGTCACCTACCGCCAGCGGTGGCACCCAGGCCCTGGCGGGGCGCGGCCTGCACTGCGTCTCCTTGAGCACCCGGGGCTTGGGCTTGCCCACCAGCTGGCCAGCCTCCCGGGCAGAGGTGCCCTGCGGACCAGACACGCCATGCACTGTGGTCGGGCATGTGTTTTCCCAAGCATAGAACATGCGGGGGAGTGCTATCAGGGTGAGAAACGGGGCGCAGTCGTAAGTGCGTGCGACGTTTGCCCTGTTGCTAGAGCGGAAAACTGCTTAGCCCGGGGCACCACCGGGGCCCGCCTCCAAACGGCTTTATGTTATAGACTTGCCAACCCTCACGCACATGCACACTGAGAAGCGGACAAGGAGGCCGTTAGCAGCCTGGCTCAGCTGTGTCAGAGGCTCAGTGCTCAGCGGCAGGTGAGCTCCTAAGTATCACGGCGCACAAGTCCTGGTTTTTGTAAGACTTGTGCAAGCAGCACTATGGTAGTCACCGTAAGTACTGTAAGGTGCCTCTCGCACTCACCTCGCTGACTGCCGACGTGGCCCAAATGACGTCATCAACGGTGAAGTCGGGGGAAGGTGGCGCGGGTGGGCTGCTGGTGGCGGGGGACGGGAGCGGCGAGGAGGCGGGAGACGGGGTCGGCGAGGAGACAGGTGGCGGGGGTGGCGAGGAGGAGACGGGGGGAGGGGGCGGCGAGGAGGCTGGAGGGGACGGCGGCGGGCTGGGTGCAACGGTGATGGTCGCACCCAGCTCCTCGGCAAGCTGGCTCAGCTCGCGAGGGGGAGAGGGGGGAGGGCGGGGAGGGCGGGAGGGCGGGGGAGGTGGGCTGGGGGACTCGATCACGCCGGGGGGAAGCGGGGGGCTGGGGGGAGGCGAGGGAGGAAGGGGCACCTCCACCAGCTGGGTCACACCAAAGTCGATGTCGACCGTGTCGGCGAGCAGCCGCCGGCCGGAGCGGCGGTGGGCGCCGTCGCCCGACACCATGTCCTGCAGCCGCTGCTCTAGTAGGCTAGCGTCCTGCTGCAGCAGGCGCATGGGTCGTGAAAAGTGGTGCCAAGGCGGACCAGGGAAGCCACACCCAGGGAGCGGAGGGACGGTTCCACGGCGAGGGGCACGGGGGAGGAGTCCTGCTGCTGCAGCTCAAGTGCGGCGCGACGGCCGCTGTTGGTGAAAGGCACTCCGTTAATGTCCACTGCCGTAATGACCACGTCCTGCAGGGGAATGCCCCACGTGGCTGACACGGTCGGCCTGAAGCGGCTGAGCAGGATTCTGAACTCAGTGCTGTTCAGGGTGCCGTTGACCATGACCGTTACATTGGTTAGCGAGGCCTGGTAGAAGGTGGTGACGATGGAGAGGCCGGGGGGCAGAGGGGGCAGGGGGGCGGTGGGCGGAGGTGCGTTGGGGGCCTGGGTGATGTTTGCAGGGGAGGGAGTGGGGCTGGAGGGGACGGGGGTGGAGGTGTTGGTGGGTGCGGAGGGAGTGGGGCTGGAGGGGACGGGGCTTCGGGTGGGGGGCGCAGAGAGAGTGGGGCTGGAGGGGATGGGGCTTCGGGTGGGGGGCGCGGAGAGGGTGGGGCCGGAGGGGACGGGGCTGGGAGGCAGGGCGCTTGGTGTAGTGGAGGAGTCGCATGCGCAGTTCACGACGACCCTCTGGTACGCGAAGGCGCTGGAGCCACACGGTGTAGTACTCAGGGTGTCGCCCACCAAGTAGGTGGCCCCCTGCAAGTCCAGAAGGTAGGGCACCCATATTTAGTCTTACTGCGATGTGCTCATTGGCATGGCATACCGGCTGCGGCGGACTAGCACTGGAGTGTTGAGACAGGACAAGTACATTGACCCACCCCGTTGCACTCCCCACGCGTGGTGCGCACACCTCAAAGCCATCCGTGCACGCCAGATGCAGCCACTCACCGCATTCTGCGCTGTAACGACGAGCACGATGTACCGCGGTAGGATCAAGCCGCACCGGGGGTAGATGCCCAGCCTCTCAAAGGAGATCGTTACGCCGAGGCTGGATGAAGCGCTGTTCGGCATGTTCGGTAGCCCCAGGCCCGATGCCGGACCGGTACCTGAGGTGCACACGCCGTTAACCCACGCGTCCACGCCCGAGCTGCCGTCAGGCTGGGTGGTGTCGTTGGCGTAGATGGACCAGGTGACAGGGCCCTCGCCAGGGAACACAAGGTTGAAGGAGGTCCCGCTGATGCTGAGGACAGCGGCCGACGACAAGGGAGCCAAAGGAGCCACAGTGGTGTTGAAAACGGTTACTGTGGTACCGTAGCTGCTGTCCACAGGACAGGACGAAGCAGGGGGGCTGGAAAGGGCAGGCCCGGCCGGCGGAAGGGGCCTCGGCGGAGTGGGCGAGCCGCATGCGCAGTCAACGGAGACCCGATGGTACGCGAAGAGAAACCCAGGGCCGGGGGGACACGTTTGGTTGCTCAGGATGTCGCCCACTTGGAAGTCCCCTTCCTGCAAGTGCGGGGCCACACCGCAAGTCAGCCAGTCTTTACCATGTTAGATGGCAACGGTAAAATCTTTTGGACGGCGTGACTGCACACGCCCTCACGTGCTCTCCGCAACCGCCGCATGCAGCAGACACAGGCGGTCCTAACGAGCAGTCCTCATTCCTGGCGCATTTACCAAAGCCAATTGCACGTGCCTATCGATGCACCACGGCACTTACCGCAGTCGCCGCGGCCAAGAGTAACACGATGTACCGCGGTAGGGGTGATCCGCACTGGGGGTAGATACCCAGGTCCGCGAGGGAGAAGGACACGCCGATATCGTCCAAGGCGCTGTTGGGCACGTTGGGCAGAAACAAGGTCGGTGCCGGAAGGGTACGTGAAGTGCACACGCCGTTAACCCACGTGTTCACACCCGAGGTGCCGTCAGGCAGGGTCGTGTCAGTGGCATGGATGCGCCAGCTGACTGGAGCCTCGCTGGGAAGTATCATCGTGAAGGTGGTTCCCCTGATGCGGAGGATGGTGTTCGAGATAGGAGTGCCAAAGCCGTCGAAGAGGTAGAGCGAGGCGCCTTTGCCCGATCCGCTGCTCGCCTTGCACGGCACAGACGGAGGGCTAGGCGGCTGGGGGCTGGGCGGTGGAGGGCTAGGCGGCAGAAGGAGGGGCGGTGGAGGGCTGGAGGGGCAGGCACAGTTCACGCTGAACACCTGGTAGGCGAACTTCGGGGCTAAGGTACCGCAGGTGCTGGTGCTCAGCCGGTCGCCAACCGTGTAGGAAGCGGCCTGCAGGTACGAAACGATAGTACCCAACAGTGATTGGCCAGTAGACCACACCAGCCTCGCATCAGTCACATGAACTGCACAAACACATCCGAAATGCGCCTCCTTGTACACGACACGGTGCTCAGGTGCACTTAACGCACACAAGAGCGAGCGGGTATGGCAGGGCAGCACATGCCAAGGTTGGTCCAGCTTGCGAGGCGCATACCCCAACCCAGTCCCAACGTCAGCAGCAACACTCACCGCATACTGCACAAAGATGATCACCCCAATGCGCCTAGGCAGCGCCAGCCCGCACTGCTGCGGGGCGAGGCCCAGGTCCGCGAGCGAGAAGGTCACCCCCGGTGCCAGACGAGGCGGAGTTGGGCACGCTGGGCCGCACCAGCGAAGCCCCAGCAGCAGACCAGCACCAGCGAAGATGGTCCAGGTCACGGGGACCTCGCCTGGGAACACAAGGGTGAAGGAGGTCCCGCTGATGCTGAGGACTGCGGTGGAGGTGAAGGGGGCCAAGGTGAGATCGAAGACGGCAACTGAGGTGCCGCTGCCGGAGCTGCTGGTTGACGTGCAGGCTGGCGGTTGGCCGCGGACGGGAAGGGCCACGAAGCAACAGGCCAAGAACAAGGCTTTGAGTAGCGCCATCCCACGGGCAGGGGGCAGCCGAGGGCCTGCACAGCGCAAAACGGAACATGGCGACAAAAGCACAAAACCAAGGGGGTTAACATCACGAAGGACAACTGGCGAGCGTGTATGCCTGCGTTACATGAGGTCAGGGTCAAGGTTTGGTACCCACGGAGCCCACGCGTTGCGAGACCCAGCGTGCCAAGTTTGAGCGCGACGTGACGGTATGTTGAGGTTGCGTTGTTATGATGGTAAAGCTCCAGATTATCTCCAAGATGATACATATTCAAGAGAAAGAAACATACAGCGTCGTCAACTCCGCCCAGCACTCGCGAAAGGCGCGAAACCAAAGCCGGCATGCTTCCTGTAGCGGCCTGCGATGCCGCATCCACACCGGCATCTTACCAGCGCCTGTCCGATGTAAGTTTGCAGCAAGAATTGTAGATTCCGGCATAGTGTGGCTGCCTGGACGACCACTCGGCACTCGCAGTGTTGCTCTACTGCAGCATGGATGCAGCCACCCAGAAAATCAGCGTACAAGTTGAATTTTAAAGGCTGTGCAACCCATCGCGCAGGCATAACAATGCATGCAGTTATGCAGATCGAGAGGGGTTGTACGGCAATGGCGGGACTTGTATGTTGGAATAGAAACGACAGGACAAGGAGCTGTTCTAATATGGCATCAGTTGTCCATACTATGCGTCAGGTTTGCGCAACTCTCCGCTCTGTTCGGCTTCCAATTGGCGCGGCCACCCGGGCCAAACAGCCCAGCCAGATGCTAAAACCCAAGTATGATGACAACCTGGCTTCCTTCACCTTTGTCTTCGGTGTGCATGCTTCAGAGCGTCACTACAAGGCAAGGTACGATCCCCGTCCACGGCACATAGCCCTTTCAGCGGCAGCGCTGCGTGGCAGTGCTCCACTATCCACATTTGGGGACGGAGGAGGCTCCCCTGCAGCAGCCCTTCTGTCCTTGCCCTGCCCCGCCTCCGGCCACATCCGTTGCTGCGGCCCATCAGCTTTTTGCACGCACACATGTTTTGAGCATCAGGGGCTGCTTACCCATTGCAACACCTCGCAGATGGGGTTTTCGGGGGTGTCAGGGGCAGGATGAGATGACGGTACGAGCATCAGGAGCTTTAACCTGCTTTACCGGTGGACTCCGCATGCTTCACCCTGGCCCCTCTTGTAACATCTGCTACTTAACGGTGCAGGCCTGATCACCCTTGCTACCTTCACAATAAACTGTATGAATTATCACAACTTGATAACGGTAATCTGGTGGGTCCAATTACCAAAACCCAAACAAAAACCGAAACTGTGACCCCTGGGTCAGGAGCATCCCGTGGGGTACCGTACCACGTGGCTACCCCTTACTTCCCCAAAGGCCGCTCTACAATCTCCCACCTGCAACCCCGAATTCTACAATACTAGCTACAAGCAATCTGTGTCGCTGTCTCTACGAACGTGGAAGGTGCCATGGGGAGAGGGGCCAGGCGGTCCATGGCTTAAAAGCGTTCAAGAGTACCCAGGGGTACCTCACCATTGAGGGTCAGGGACCCCTACCAGTGTCCCGGTCTTCAGAATTATTATGATTTTGGCGGCCATTTTGGCTGCCTGT
>VFQN01005149.1_pt1 | contig 16316 bp, 16 predicted proteins | sample 3512371 | NCBI WGS metagenome assembly VFQN01 (sample SAMN10412370, study PRJNA504923) | tailings metagenome | isolation source: Replicate 2 from Balatoc abandoned mine | place: Philippines: Itogon, Benguet | collected 2017-08-28 | reverse complement strand
CCGTCGACCGAAAGGAATGCCTCGCGCCGCCGCGAAATCTCTCCCGTCGTCCGCGCATCAGCGAAGCCGCGATCCATGCGCTTCAGAAGTCGGGGCAGGCGCTGAATGCCATGGGACGGCAGGCCGCGAAGCTCGGCCTCCACCAGGAGCTCGGCCTGAAGGCGCGCGGCCGGCGACGGCGCCCCGTGCCGCTCGAGCAGCATGACAGCGAGTTCGCGCAGACGCTCCGGCGCAACCCTCATCCTCCCGAACCCTCCCAAATATCAAATCGTATATGATGTCGTATTTGACATCGGATATCTTATCTGCAACACATCGTGGGGTGTCAACCGGGTCATTCAGGGAGGAGCGACCGTGGCATTCGTGGTCGATCGTGAGCGCAGGCCGGCAGGAATTCGGCCGAGCAGCGTCGTGGATGGCGTCTACGACAACATCTACCACCGGCTGATGGCGCTGGAGATCGCGCCCGGCGCCCGCATCCCGATCGACGTGCTGGCCCGCGACCTGAACGTGTCGCAGACGCCTGTTCGTGAGGCTTTGAGTCGGCTGGAGCGCGAAGGTCTGGTGCGCAAGGAGCACCTGATCGGCTATAGCGCCGCGCCGCAATGGACGCGCAAGCAGTTCGAAGACCTCTACATTTTCCGTCTTCTGATCGAGCCCGAGGCGGCCAGGCTCGCGGCCGTCAACATGAACCCGGCATCACTGCTTCTCGTCGAGGCGGCCGCCGCCGACATGGAGCATGGCGAGACGCCGGTCGATCGCAACACGCGCTATTCGCGCTTTGCGCGCGCCGACGCTCATTTCCACGACGTCATCCTGAAGATCGCCGGCAACGAGGTGATCCGCAGCACGCTCTCCAACCAGCACGTCCACCTGCACATCTTCCGCCTTATGTTCCACACGCGGGTGACGCAGGAAGCACTTGAAGAGCATGAGAATCTTCTCGCAGCTTTTCGGGCAGGTGATCCCGAGGCCGCGCGCCAGGCGATGACGATTCATATCGAGCGCTCGCGCGACAGACTGCTTTCGGCCTTCGAATGACCATCGCGCTCGAAACCGCGCCGATCGGCGCCCATGGCCAAGCCATGCCTGCCGCGCTGCGCGCGGAAGGGCTCGGCAAGGCCTATGGCCCGATCACGGTCCTGTCGGACGTCAATTTCGACGTCCGCGCCGGCGAGGTGCACGCGATCATCGGCGAGAACGGCGCCGGCAAGTCGACGCTGATGAAGCTGCTCTCCGGTCACGTCCGGCCGACGACAGGTAATCTCGCGATGGATGGCGGCCCCGTCGCCTTTGCCGATGCCGTCGAGGCCGAAGAGGCGGGCATCGTGCTCGTCCATCAGGAAATCCTGCTCGCCGACGATCTCACGGTCGCGCAGAATCTGTTCCTCGGCCGCGAGATCGGCCGCGGCCTCTCCGTTGACGACCGCGCGATGAACCGGCGGACGGCCGAACTGCTCAGGCGCGTCGGCTCGACCGCGTGGCCGGATGATCGCGTCGGCGACCTGCCGCTGGCGCAGCGCCAGCTTGTCCAGATCGCGCGCGCCCTGCTTTACGACCGCAAGGTGGTCATCCTCGACGAGCCGACGGCCGTGCTCGCCAATGACGAGGTTGCGGCGCTCCTCGACATCGTGCGCAGCCTGCGCGACCACGGCGTTGCGGTCCTCTACATCTCGCACCGCCTGGACGAGGTTCAGGCGCTCGCCGACCGCATCACGGTCCTGCGCGACGGCCGAATGATCGGCACCTGGTCTGCCGAAACGCTCTCGCAGCGCGCGATGGCGGAGCTGATGGTCGGGCGCGAGCTCGACATGCTCTATCCGCACAAGCGTTCCGCTGCGAGCGGCGCGCCGCTTCTTTCCGTAACTGACCTCGTGGTCGATGGCGGCGCGACGTCGGCGAGCTTCGAGGTCAGGCCGGGCGAGGTGCTCGGCATTGGCGGCATGATCGGGGCAGGGCGCACCGAGCTCTTCGAGGGACTGATGGGCCTGCGTCCGTCGCAAGCGGGTGAGATCGTCCTGTGCGGCAAACCGATCATCAACCGAACGGTGAAATCGATGATGGCCGGCGGGCTCGTCTACCTGACGGAAGATCGGAAGGGCAAAGGCCTGCTGCTCGACGAGCCGCTCGCGCCCAATCTGACCTTGCAGGCGCTCGACAGCATCAATCCGGGCACGGTTCTCGACCATCGCGCAGAACATGGCGAACTCGAAAAGGCCGTGCGGCAATACGACATCCGCGTGCGATCGCTCCTGCTCGACGCCGGCAAGCTGTCCGGCGGCAATCAGCAGAAGCTGCTTCTCGCCAAGGTCATGATGACGGACCCGTCAGTCGTGATCATCGACGAGCCGACGCGCGGCATCGACATCGGCAACAAGAGCCAGATCTACGATTTCATCGACGCGATGGTTCGCGCGGGCAAGGCCTGCATCGTCATCTCGTCGGAGCTTCCGGAACTGGTCGGCATCTCGGACCGCGTTCTCGTCATGCGGGGAGGGCGGGTGGTTGCCGAACTGATGGGCGAGGCCATCACGGAGCAGAACGTCGTCTATGCCGCGACCAGCGGTCGGCACGGCACGGAGGGGGAGCACTGACATGACCGCAACGACCGAGACGATCGCACCTTCGAGGGAACGCCGCCGCATCCGCTGGGCCGATCTCGCGCCTTTCATCGCGCTGGGCATAATCGTGCTGCTCGGCTCGCTGATCAACGCGAACTTCACCTCGTCGGCGAACCTGATCAACGTCATCACGCGCAGCGCCTTCATCGCGATCATCGCCGTCGGCGCCACCTTCGTCATCTCGTCGGGCGGTCTCGACCTGTCGGTCGGCTCGATGATGGCCTTCGTCACCGGCATCATGATCATGGTCATGAACGGCCTGGCGCCCGCCTATGGCGGCTGGGCAATCGTCATGGGGGGCGGTGTGGCGCTGGTGGTCGGCGCACTGTGTGGGCTCTTCAACGGATTGATCGTGACCGTCGGGCGAATAGAACCCTTCATCGTCACACTCGGCACGATGGGCATCTTCCGCGCCTTCATCACCTTCATGACGGATGGAGGCTCGCTACCGATCGATCGCAGCCTGCGCGAAGCGTACCGCCCCGTCTATTTCGGCAATTTCTACGGCATCCCCTATCCGGTGCTGATCACGCTGGTCGTGGTGCTCCTCGGCGCCTTCCTGCTCTACCGCACGAAGTATGGCCGCCGGGTGCTCTCGGCCGGCTCAAACGCCGAGGTGGCGCGGTTTTCGGGCGTGAATGTGGGCGGGGTCCGCACGATGACCTACGTCATCCAGGGCATCTGCGTGGCCGTGGCCGCGTTCTGCTACGTGCCGCGCCTCGGCGCCGCCACGCCCACCACGGGCCAGCTTTGGGAACTGCAGGTCATCACTGCAGTCGTCATCGGCGGGACCCTCCTTCGTGGAGGCAAAGGCCGTATCTGGGGCACCGTGGCCGGTGCCCTGATCCTCGAGGTCATCGCCAACGTCATGGTCCTCTCGGACATGGTTTCGGAATACCTCGTCGCCGCGGTGCAGGGGGCAATCATCATCATCGCCATGCTTGCGCACCGCTTTACCAGAAGCCGCTGACCAACAGCGGGAACGACTTTAAACGGAGGAGAATGACATGAACTCGACTGCAACGAAGACCCGGCTGCTGCTGTCCGCAGCCTTTGCGATGACACTGCCTTTCGGCGCCGCGATTGCGCAGGACCGTGACACGACGATCGTCGTGTCGATCCCCGCCGCGACCCATGGCTGGACCGGCGGCGTCGTCTACCACGCACAGCAGGCCGAAAAGGAAATCGAGGCGGCCTTCCCGAACATCGACGTCGTCGTTTCGACCGCTTCCTCGGCAACGGCGCAGGTGTCCGCGCTGGAAGATCTGTCGGCGACCCGCACGCTCGATGCTCTCGTCATCCTGCCTTTCACCTCCGAAGAACTGACCGGACCAGTCGAGCAGATCAAGGCGGCAGGCACTTTCGTCGCCGTCGTCGATCGCGGCCTGACCGATCCCGAGGTTCAGGATCTTTACGTCGCGGGCGACAACATCGCGGTGGGCGCCAACACCGCGCGCTGGCTCTCCGAGCAGCTCGGCGGCGAGGGTGAGATCGTCGTCCTGCGCGGCATCCCGACCGTCATCGACGACGAGCGCATCAAGGGCTTCTCGGACGTGATGGCCGAGACCAACATCAAGATCCTCGACATCCAGTACGCCAACTGGAACCAGGACGAGGCCTTCACGCTGATGCAGGATTACCTCGCCAAGTACCCGAAGATCGATGCCGTCTGGGCGAATGACGACGACATGCTGCTCGGCGTCATCGAGGCGGTCGACCAGGCTGGCCGCACCGACATCCGCTACGCGCTTGGCGGCAACGGCATGAAGCAGGTCATCGAAATGGTGAAGGAAGGCGACGAGCGTACGCCGATCTCCACGCCGTATCCGCCGTCGATGATCAAGTCTGCGATCTACATGACGGCCGGCCAGTTCACCGGCCAGGCGCCGATGCGCGGTTCCTTCCTGCTCGACGCGCCGCTGATCACGCCCGAGAACGCCGACCAGTTCTACTTCCCGGACTCGCCGTTCTGATACCGCGCGGCGCCCGGCCATATCCGGGCGCCGCTCTTCTCATATGACGACAGGAGACTTTCAATGAGCGGCAAGAAGATCCTCATGCTCACCGGTGAATTCACCGAGGAATACGAGATCTACGTGTTCCAGCAGGGCATGGAGGCCGTCGGCCACACGGTGCACGTGGTGTGCCCCGACAAGAATGCCGGCGACCGCATCAAAACCTCGCTGCACGATTTCGAAGGCGACCAGACCTACACCGAGAAGCTCGGCCACTATGCCGACATCAACAAGACCTTCTCGGAAGTCCGCGTCGAGGAATATGACGCGGTCTACGCTGCGGGCGGTCGCGGGCCGGAGTATATCCGCACTGACAAGCGCATCCAGGCCATGGTGCGCCATTTCCACGAGACCGGAAAGCCGATCTTCACGATCTGCCACGGCGTGCAGATTCTGATGGCCGTGCCAGAGGTCCTCAAGGGCAAGAAGGTCGCCGGCCTCGGCGCCTGCGAGCCGGAAGTCACGGCCGTCGGCGGCATCTATATCGACGTCAAGCCGACGGAAGCCTATGTCGACGGCAACATGGTCTCGGCCAAAGGCTGGACCGGCCTCGGCGCCTTCATGCGCGAGTGCATGAAGGTCCTCGGCACCAGGATCACGCACGAGTAGCTCTGGACTGTGCCGGCAGCGCGGACGTGTCCGCGCTGCGCGGGGTACGCGGGCTCATGTCCGCATGTTCCGCTCCGGTAAATGTAAAGCTTGTGACGCCGCGGCACCTTGCGCGGCGCGCGAGGGGATGGTTTGAGGCGGCTCCCTTCGTCCGACCTTGGAACCCGCATGATCCGCCTCGAAAATATCGGCAAGCAGAACGGCAAGCAGATCGTCTTCATCGAGGCGTCTGCGGCGCTGCAGAGGGGCGAGAAGATCGGGCTCGTCGGGCCGAACGGTGCGGGAAAGACCACGTTGTTCCGCATGATCACCGGCGAGGAGTTGCCGGACGAGGGTCAGGTCTCAATCGATAAGGGCGTGACCATCGGCTATTTCAGCCAGGACGTCGGCGACATGGCCGGCCGCAGTGCGGTGGTCGAGGTCATGGATGGCGTCGGGCCGGTGAGTGCGCTGGCCGCCGAGATGGCGGAGTTGGAAGCCGCCATGGCCGATCCGGATCGCGCCGACGAGATGGACGAGATCATCACGCGCTACGGCGACGTGCAGGGTCGGTTTGACGAGCTCGACGGCTATGCGCTGGACGGCCGCGCCCGCGAGGTGCTGGACGGGCTCGGGTTCAGCCAGGAAATGATGGACGGCGATGTCGGCAAGCTCTCCGGTGGCTGGAAGATGCGCGTGGCGCTCGCCAAGATCCTTCTGATGCGGCCCGATCTGATGCTGCTCGACGAGCCGTCGAACCATCTCGACATCGAGAGCCTGATCTGGCTCGAAAACTTCCTCAAGGGTTTCGACGGCGCAATTCTGATGACCTCGCACGATCGCGAGTTCATGAACCGGATCGTCAACAAGATCATCGAGATCGATGCGGGAGCGCTGACCTCCTATTCCGGCGACTACGAGTTCTACCGCCAGCAGCGGGCGATTGCCGAGGTGCAGCAGCAGGCGCAGTTCGAGCGCCAGCAGGCAATGCTGGCAAAGGAAGTGGCCTTCATCGAGCGCTTCAAAGCGCGCGCCAGCCACGCCGCGCAGGTGCAAAGTCGCGTCAAGAAGCTCGACAAGATCGAACGCGTGGAGCCGCCGAAGCGCCAGCAGACGGTGCGCTTCGAATTCCAGCCCGCGCCGCGCTCCGGCGAGGACGTGGCGACGGTCAAGGGCGTGCACAAGCGCTACGGCGAGCGCACGATCTATGACGGGCTCGATTTCCAGGTTCGCCGGCGCGAACGCTGGTGCCTGATGGGCGTCAACGGGGCGGGCAAGTCGACGCTCTTGAAGCTGATCGCAGGCGCGTCGGAGCCCGACGCCGGCACGGTGACGCGCGGCCCAAGTGTCAAGATGGGCTATTTCGCGCAGCACGCGATGGAACTGCTCGACGGGGATCGAACGGTGCTCCAGTGGCTGGAGGACTCCTTCCCGCAGGCTGGCCAGGCGCCGCTGCGCGCGCTTGCCGGTTGCTTCGGCTTCACCGGCGACGAGGTCGAGAAGAAGTGCCGGGTTCTTTCGGGCGGCGAGAAGGCGCGTCTGGTCATGGCCAAGATGCTGTTCGATCCGCCGAATTTTCTTGTGCTTGACGAGCCGACGAACCATCTCGACATCGCCACCAAGCAGATGCTGGTCGAGGCGCTGTCGCGCTTCGAGGGCGCGATGCTCTTCGTCAGCCACGACCGTCATTTCCTGGCGGCGCTTTCCAATCGCGTTCTGGAACTGACGCCGGAGGGGCCGCACCTCTATGGCGGCGGCTACACCGAGTATGTGGAGCGCACGGGGCAGGAGGCGCCGGGACTGCGCAGCTGACAGCCTCTCGACCCGAAAACACGGTCGCACGGAACAGATTCGTTCCGGTCCGGTTCACACATGGACCGCTTGAGAAGGATCGCGTCCATGAGCGAGATGAAGGTGACGAGTTTTGGCGTCGGAACGCCCACAGGTCGGCTTGGTCATCCCGAAGCCTGGGCGGCGATCGAGATAGCAGCAGAATCTTCGATATCAGCGGTTTGCGAAGTCACCGGCGGGTGTCTGATGCTGTGAGCCGCAAGCCGACAGACGCCGCACGATCTTCTTCTGCCACACCGTCTCGAATCGATAACATAAGCTAAGGACTGTGCAGAACCGATCGGCGATGGTGCCTCCGGGTAACGAGTCGCACCGAGTTCGGCATGGCTTCAGCGCTTGATGCTCCCAACCATTGAAACAGGGAGCATGATGTCTTCCAATTCCAGATTGCCAATAGACCTGCTCATTCGCAGGATGGAGACGATCAGTCTCCTCGATGACAGCGAGAAGGCCGCGTTGCGCGCCTTGCCCGTACGAGAGGCCGAGTTCCGTGCCGACGAAGACATCATCAGCGAGGGCGACCGGCCGCTGCGCACCTTCTTCATCCTCGAGGGGATGACCTGCGCTCACAAGATGGCGTCCGAAACGCGGCGGCAGATCGTCAGCCTGCACATGCCTGGCGATGCGCCCGATCTCCAGAGCCTCCATCTCGGCCGGCTGGACATGAGCATCTCGACATTGACGGCAAGCCGCGTCGGCTTCATCCATCATGCGACATTGCGGGATCTGTGTCGCCAATTTCCCCGCGTCGGCGATGCCCTGTGGCGGCAGACCCTCGCAGACGCCTCGATCTTCCGCGAATGGATCACAAGCATCGGACAGCGCCCTGCGGCTTCGCGCATCGCGCATCTGTTGTGCGAGCTGTTCGTGAAGGCCAAGGCGATCGCGCTCGTCGAGAGGTCCACAATCCCCATGCCGCTCACGCAGACCGAGCTCGGCGAGGCGCTCGGGCTTTCGACCGTCCACGTCAACCGCTCGCTTCAGGATTTGCGCGCCCGCGGGCTCCTGCAACTCCGCGACGGGGCGCTCACCGTGCTCGACTGGCCTGGCCTTGCCCGCATCGGACAGTTCACGCCTGACTATCTGCATCTCCGCGAGCCGATCGGCCTGCTCGAGGACGCCTGAGCACCCAGTCGGGCGGCCTCCGGCGCTTCGCGCCACGTTGACCGTGAGCCGGCTGGCCGGCTCCCCGGCAGACGGCGTTGCCGGAACATGCTCACCGGCCCGCTGTTGGGGCTCCCGACATCCTCGAACGGGAGCTATCACATGCATCATGACCGATATGGAGGCGCGGGCCATGGGCTCGGCGTCGTCGGTAGCGTCTTTGCAGCTGGCCTCGCGACCGTCGCGCTCGTCGCGCTCGGGCGCGAATTTGCCGGACGCCGGGAGCACCGGCCGCCGGACGATGCCGGCGAACGCGCCCACGGCGACGCCAGCGACTGGCGCGAATCGACCGTTGTCGGTCGCAGCGTCACGATCGCGAAGCCGCGGCAGGAACTCTACGCCTATTGGCGCGACTTCAAGAACCTTTCGTCCTTCATGGAGAATGTCGACCGGGTGACGGTAGTCGATGACCGGAAGTCCCGGTGGACGATCCGCGCTCCAGGCGAGACCGACATCGAGTTCATCAGCACCATCACCGAAGATCGGCCGGGCCAGGAAATCGCGTGGGAGTCGGAGGAGGGGGCAGCGGTCTGCAACAGCGGCCGTGTAACTTTCGCCGATGCGCCTGCCAATCGCGGGACAATCGTCGATCTCACGATTGCCTACGACCCACCTGGTGGTGCCGTCGGCCAGCTGATCGCAAAGCTTTTCCAGCGCGAGCCGCATATCCAGGCGCGCCGCGACCTCAAGCGGCTGAAGCAACTGATCGAGACGGGCGAGATCGCTACATCTGCCCAGAACAAGGAACAGCAGCGAGGAGCAGCCTGATGCGCGCACTCACCTGGCAAGGCAAGCACGACGTCCGCGTCGAGACGGTTCCCGATCCCGAAATCGTCAACGCGCGCGACATCATCCTGAAGATCACCTCCACCGCCATCTGCGGTTCCGACCTGCACCTCTATGACGGCGTCATCCCGTCGATGCAGGCCGGCGATATCCTCGGTCATGAGTTCATGGGCGAAGTCGTCGAGACCGGCCGCTCGATCAGCAAGTGGCAGAAGGGCGACCGCGTGGTGGTGCCCTTCGTAATCGCCTGCGGGGCCTGCTTCCACTGCTCGAAGAAGCTCTATTCGGCGTGCGACAATTCCAACCCGGTGGACAAGGCGGACCTTTCCGAAACGGCTTTCGGCCATCAGGCGAGCGGGCTTTTCGGCTACTCGCATCTCACGGGCGGCTATGCCGGCGGGCAGGCGGAGTATGTCCGCGTCCCCTTTGCCGACGTGGGTCCCATAAAGGTGCCGGACGGATTGACGGACGATCAGGTGCTGTTCCTGTCGGACATCCTGCCGACAGGCTGGATGGCAGCAGAGAACTGCGAGATCGAGGAAGGCGATACGGTCGCTGTCTGGGGTGCCGGGCCGGTCGGCCTGTTTGCCATACAGAGCGCGCTCCTGATGGGGGCCGGTCAGGTGATCGCGATCGACCACTATCCCCATCGCCTGGAGCTTGCCCGCGGGCTCGGCGCCAAGGTGATCGACTACACGCAGACGAGCGTGCTGCAGGCGCTGCGCGACATGACGGGCGGCATCGGGCCGGACGCGGTGATCGACGCAGTCGGCATGGAGAGCCACGGCTTTTCACCGGATAACGTCTATGATCGCGCCAAGCAGGCACTGATGCTGGAATCCGATCGCCCGCACGCACTGCGCGAGGCGCTGATTGCCTGCCGCAAGGGTGGTCGCGTCTCTGTTCCAGGCGTCTATGGCGGCCTTGCCGACAAGTTTCCCATCGGCGCCCTGATGCAGAAGGGGCTGACACTGCGGACCGGGCAGACGCACGTCCAGCGCTACCTGCAGACGCTGCTCGATCTCGTCGAGGACGGCTCGATCGACACGACCTTCCTGATCAGCCACCGCCTGCCGCTCGAGGAGGCGGCCGAGGGCTACCGCAAGTTCGCCGAAGAGCAGAACGAAACCACCAAAGTGGTTCTCAAACCCGGCATGAACTGACCGGCAGCGCCGCCCGCATCCTCCGGGCGGCGCTTCTTTGTCAGTGCCTACCGCTCGTATACTGTGTGGCATGCCTATCCCGCCTTCGTGATCGGAACAAAGGGCCAGTCTGCGCTGTTGCCTTGGACAACGATCCAAGGAGATCAGTCATGTCCGACGAAAACGATCCGCGCCGCTCCCCGCTCGACCAGCAGGATGGTCCCAAGCTTGCCCAGACCAACTGGGATGCTATCGGGGGCGACGAGGTGGAAGACGATGCCGCGGAAGTCGAGGCCGAGGCGGTCTATGAAAACGGCGACATCCGCTACGACGCGCTCGAGCAGCCCACGGGGGAGTTGCCTGAAGAGGACGACGACAACCCGTACATGGAAAGCGATGAGGCCCTGCCGGACGACGACGATGATGTCGCCCTGCGCAAGATCACATCCGACGCCGCAGCAGACGACCAGTGAACGACCGCGAGCGTGAGCCGACACCCATAAAGGACCCGCCAGCTCCCGTGCTTCCAGACGAGAAGCGCGAGCCCAATCCCGATGAAAACAGGCAGCCGCCGGTCAAGACCGGCGGCATCCTCTAGACCTTTGATGGATCGCTGCAGACGGGCGGTGCCATCCTGCAGGCCCGAAAAGCGGATGCACTACGCCTTTAGTGCTTGTCACGCTCCCTGTCCTAGTTCCCGCTGGAGCCGATGCGCAGCACATGCTCCGAAAACCCCTTCACGTCAGCCGTGCCTTCTTCCGCGAAATGCTCGGCGAGATGTCCCCTTGCGCGGTTGAGGCGGCTCTTGATCGTGCCGATCGCGCAGCCGCAGATATCGGCCGCCTCGTCGTAGCTGAAGCCGAGCATGCCGACGAGAACGATCGCCTCCCGCTGAGTCGGTGGCAGGGCGTCGATGGCTTTCGCCATCTCGCTAGCGCGCACGACCCATTCCTGGCTGTGCGTACCGGTTATCGACACCTCGACGGGCAGAGGCGCGCCCGCGATGCGGCGCTTCATGGCTCGCGCGGCTGAGTAGCACTCGTTACGCATGATGGTGAATAGCCACGACTTCATGTTCGTGCCAGGCGTGAACTTGTCGGCATGTCGGATAGCTTTCGTCAGCGTCTCCTGGACGAGGTCGTCCGCGTCAGATGGATGCCGATGAAATGTCCTCGCGAAAGCCCGCAAGGCGGGCAGTAGTGAGACGAGTTCCGAATGCTCTTCTGAGCTGCGCGCCTGCACCGCGCCCGCCATATCGGTCTCCAATGTACGCAATATTCCACAGGGCGGAATGCGACAAAGGCGGAGGAGGTTCCCGAGTAGCGCGCATTTTCCAGAGCGTGCTCTGGGGCGACGGCCGGAGGCCGGCGTGCATCCGGTCAGTTATCGAGCGAGCCCTTGCGGCGACGCGTTAGGAGAGCGGTCTGTAGCTGCTGTGCAAGATCGAGCAACCGCTGCGGAACCGCCTCCTTCTCGATCTCGTCGAGTATGACGCGGATCTCCCTCTGGTCTTCAGGAACCGGGTCCGGTTGCATCGGGGGCACGTTCTGGGGTCGCATTGATCTTTTAACAAATGATAAGGACGTCCAAGGTTTGCGACACGTGGAGTTGCATTGCAAGCCCTTCACGCAGTGTTGCACCAGCAGTTGCCCGATCGTTGCAGGCGGGCATCGTGAAGCAGCTTTGCGGCATGCCCCCGTCGAAGCTTGCGCGCCACAGGTTTGCCAGGCTTGCGACCATATCAATGCCGTAATCGAACCAGCCGCCGGCCGTGAGACGGGACGCTCCTTCGAGTGGGACGTGCACAGGCGTATCGCACTGCTTTTGCGTGAGCTGACCTTTTCCCTTCGTTCTTGTTGGACACCTGATGGCGAACAGCACGTCTACGCCGATTGTTCCTTCTTCGTTACGAGCGAGAGGGTCAAAGCTCGTCTATCGCGCCGCTCCCGCTCCGCGCCGACTTCACGCGTCGAAGCAGCGCCGTCAGGAGCGACTCGGCCGCTGGCGACAGTTCGCGTTCCTGGCGGGTGATGACGCTGTAGGTCTTCACGATCAGGTCCGGCGCGATGGGGAGGATCGCGAGGCGGCTGCCGAGGCCGCTGCTGTCGATGAAGAATTCGGCGACAGCCCGGGCGAGCGGCGCGATGGCGTTGGTCTTCTGGACCAGCGCGAGCGTGAACAGCGTGGAGGCGGTGCCGAGGATGCGACGCGGAAGCTGCTGGCCGCGCGACAGGAGGTAGTCCTCGGCCGTCCGGCGCAGCAGGCCGCCCGGTGGCTGCGAGACCCAGTCATATTCGACGCATTGTTCGAGCGTGAGGTTGTCCACACGCGTCAGCGGATGATCCGCACGCACGACGAGCCCGATCGGTTCGTCACCAATGTCGGAGACCCAGAAGGGCTGCGCATTGGCGCCTTCCGGGATGCGCCCGACATAGAAATCGAGGTCGCGCGCGAGCAGCGCCTCGGCGAGCTTGTCCGAGGTGTCCACCTGGACGGCAAGTTCCAGCGCCGGCGCCGACACGCGCATCTCGCGCACCAGCGGCAGGATGAGATCGAGCGACGGACCGGTGACCGAGCCGATCCGCACGAGGCCGCGCGTGCCTTGGACGGCCTGCAGCACGCGCTCCTGCGAAAGGTCGAGTTCGCGCAGCGTCCGTATCGCCTGGTCGGCCATGATCGTGCCGGCTTCCGTCAGCGAGACGCCGCGCGCATGACGGCGGAAGATCGGCGCGCCGATCATCTCCTCGAGTTGCGCCAGGAGCCGCGATGCCGCGGGCTGCGTCATGCCGACCTGCTGCGCCGCCGCGCCGATCTGCCCGGTCTCGCGCAGGACGGCAAGCAGGCGAAGCTGCGAGAATTTCAGCCCTTTTCGAACCAGCACATGCTGGCCAAGCTGGGGATCGGGATGCGCCATGATATGTCTGCTTTGCTATCTTGTGCGGCCTGATCGCAATTTGACTGCATATGTCGTCTCCCGCAACGATCCGCATCGCAATGGGAGGACAGGGTGTGATCGAAGGCTTTGGAGAGCTTCCCGATGGGCATGCCGTCGAACGCGTGACGATCGGCAGCGGCGCGATGCATGCAGGGTTTCTGACGTATGGCGCACGACTGATATCGCTGCATCTTGAAGGACATGGGCCTTCGCTTGCGCTCGGCACGTCAAGTATCGAACCCTACCTCGGTGACATGGCCTATTACGGCGCGCTGGTCGGCCGGTTCTCCAACCGGATCGGCAATGCAGCATTTTCGATCGATGGGGAGCGGTTTCAGACGACCCCGAATTTTCGCGGTCGTCACACGCTGCACGGCGGACATGATGGACTTCACGGGCGGCTGTGGCAGATCGCCGATACAGGGGCCGACCATGTTGTCTTCACCCTCGTGTCGCCCGATGGCGAGGAAGGGTTTCCCGGTTGTCTGGAAGTAACCGCCCGCTACGAGATCGTGTCCACCGCGCTGGTGGTGACTGTCGAGGCACGAACCGATCGGCCGACGCCCTGCAGCATTGCGAGCCATGCCTATTTCTGCCTCGACGGCGGCGACGTCCGGACGCATCGCCTCTCGATCCAGGCCAACCGCTACCTGCCGGTCGACGACGATCTGATTCCGCAAGGCCCACCGGCAAGCGTCGAGGGAACGGCGTTCGACTTCCGAGCCCTGCGGGAGATTGGCCACACCCGCTACGACCACAATTTCTGCCTGTCGGATGCCCGCATCCCATGCAGGCCGGTCGCAATGCTGCAGTCAGCGGACGGCACGCTGGCGATGACGGTCGCGACGACCGAGCCGGGCCTCCAACTCTATGACGGCGAGAACACCGCGCTGGCGGTGGACGAACATGGCCGCGCGTTCCCTGCCTTCGCAGGCCTGTGCCTGGAAGCTCAGGCTTGGCCGGACGCGCCGAACCGCCCTGATTTTCCCGACAGCATCCTTCGACCGGGACAGGTGTATCGCAGCGAAACCCGTTACGATTTCAGCACAAGAAGCTCCTGATATGTATTTCAGGATATGTCTTTGTCGAATATTGGAATTTTCAAAGCATAATACCCGGTGATAGGCATGCTGCGCATGATCGGAGCGGCTCAAGCTGAACAACCGATCGGGAGGAAATCGCGGCGGGTCCTTGGACTGCGCCGTCAGCGATACCGGGCTCGATGAACGTCCGGATCGCACCTTGTCGGGAGGATGCACGTGCTTCTGTCGCAGTTTCGCCGTGACGACGGCCGCATCCAGGTGGTGGCGCGTGAAGGAACCGAGGCCTACGAGGTCGCGACCGACGCGTCGCTTTACGAGCTTGCGCTGCATTGCGCCGACCGCGAGCTGCCGATCAAGGATCACGTGGTCAATCTCGGGCTACGCAGCGCGGTCGATCTTGCAGCGCTTTGCGAGGAGGGCAGGGTGCTGCCGCCGATCCTTCATCCGGATCCGAGCCACCTTCATGTTACCGGCACGGGGCTGACACATCTCGGATCGGCCTCGACGCGGGCTGCGATGCACTCCAAGCCGAGCCAGGACGAGACCGATTCCATGCGCATGTTCCGCATGGGCGTCGAAGGCGGCAAGCCGCACAACGGGTCGCCGGGCGTCCAGCCGGAATGGTTCTACAAGGGCACCGGCGACGCGCTGATCTCGCCCTGCGCCCCGCTGATGCGGCCGGATTTTGCCGAAGATGGCGGGGAAGAGCCGGAGATCGCGGGCATCTATGTCATCGATCGCAACGGCAATCCCTGCCGCGTCGGCTTTGCGCTCGCCAATGAATTCTCCGACCACGTCATGGAAAGGCGCAACTATCTCTACCTGGCGCATTCCAAGCTGCGCCAGGCGTCGGTCGGTCCGGAGCTTCTTGTCGGCGCGCTGCCGTCGAGCATCGAGGGCTTCAGCCGCATCCGGCGCGGCCGGGAGATCGTGTTCGAGAAGCCGTTCCTGTCGGGCGAGGCGAACATGTCCCACTCGATCGCCAATCTCGAGCACCATCACTTCAAGTACGACATCTTCCGCCGGCCCGGCGATGTGCACGTGCACATGTTCGGCACGGCGACACTGTCCTTCGCCGAAGGGATCGTGCCGCAGGACGGCGACGTCTTCGAAATCGAGGCGACGGCCTTCGGCTATCCGCTGCGCAACGCGCTCACCGTCCGGTCGGCGCCGGCTGTGGCAGAGCGCCAAGAGGTCCGCGTGCTCTAGCGATGAGAATACGGGCCGGCAGGAGGTGCCGGTCCGGACGCGCGAGGTGCCGGCGCTGACGGGCCCCAAGGGAAGCGAACATCCCGGCCGCAGCGCGACCGGACAATCAAGGTGGAGGATCATCATGACCAGGACATTGTTGGCAGGAGCCGCGCTCCTTGCGTTGACCGCCGGCGCATCGGCGCAGACCGTCGGCTTCTCGCAGATCGGCTCGGAATCGGGCTGGCGTGCGGCCGAGACGACGCTGACGCGTCAGCAGGCCGAAGAGCGCGGCTACACGCTGCAGTTCTCCGATGCCCAGCAGCGCCAGGAAAACCAGATCGCGGCCATCCGCTCCTTCGTCGCGCAGGGGGTGGACGCTATCCTGCTTGCACCCGTCGTGGCGACGGGCTGGGACAGCGTCCTGCAGGAAGCCAAGGAAGCCGAAATCCCCGTCGTGCTTCTCGACCGCCAGGTGGACTCCTCCAACGATCTCTACCTGACCGCGGTCGGCTCGGACCTCGTCCATGAAGGCCAGGTCGCCGGCGAGTGGCTGGTCGGCGAGGTGGGCGATGCCGAATGCCGCGTCGTCGAACTGCAGGGAACGACCGGCTCGTCGCCGGCAATCGACCGCGCGCAAGGCTTCCGCAACGCGCTCGAAGGCAAGGCCAATCTCGAGATCGTGCGCAGCCAGACGGGCGACTTCACGCGCGCCGGCGGCAAGAGCGTGATGGAAAGCTTCCTCCAGGCGGAAGGCGGCGGCCAGAACATCTGCGCGCTCTATGCGCACAATGACGACATGGCCATCGGCGCCATCCAGGCGATCAAGGAAGCAGGCCTGAAGCCCGGCGAGGACATCAAGATCGTGTCGATCGACGCCGTTCCGGATATCTTCCAGGCCATGGCTGCCGGCGAGGCGAACGCGACTGTCGAACTGACGCCGAACATGGCGGGCCCGGCTTTCGACGCACTCGAAGCCTTCT
>VFQN01005148.1_pt1 | contig 16318 bp, 24 predicted proteins | sample 3512371 | NCBI WGS metagenome assembly VFQN01 (sample SAMN10412370, study PRJNA504923) | tailings metagenome | isolation source: Replicate 2 from Balatoc abandoned mine | place: Philippines: Itogon, Benguet | collected 2017-08-28 | reverse complement strand
GGCCGAAATTGTAAGCAGTACTGTGACAATTTCTGTGTGAGAGGGCCCAAAATTGTAAGCGCTTAGGATTTTGTACCAAATAAGACCGGAACACTGGTGGGAGGGCGCAAAACCTGGCCGGAGGGGGAAGGGGCACGGCCACAGGGTGCATATCACGGTGGGATGTGGGCTGAGCAGCATCCAGGGGCACATGGCCACGGACCAGGGCCGGTGGGAGGGCGCAAAACCTGGCGGGAGGGGAAAGGGTTGTGTGAAAAGGAGTTCGTATGTTCAGCCTGGCGGGGGAGACAGCGGGCAGCATGGGCCGAGGATGCAGGGGCCAGGAAGGGTCTGAGCAGCACCCCGGGTGCGGGACCTGTCCGAATCTGGGACAAGGAACACCAAGGGCCAAGGGAGTGCAGGGCCTGACAGGCAGGTATGCGCACCGACGGCGTGGGCATGGCTTGTCACAACGTCTTGTTGGGAAACAAATGCAGTGCGAGGGGTCCACCTTCGGTCGAGCACCTAGCCTGACCCACCTTCCGCCGAGCAGATGAACACGTGTTCGCTGTCCAGGAGCGTGACGCATGCCGAGGGCGCCTCCCAGATCCGGCAAATGACCTGAGGGGCGAGAGAGGGGCGACATGGGCTGGTAGCATTGCAGGCTGTAAGGAGGGCTGGCGGCGCAAAAGATACCGGTAAGGCGGCGGCAAAACCCCGTGCCGGACCGTAAGGAGTAGTTTAGGGGCCGCCCCCAGCGCAGGGGGGAGAGTCGGTTGATATGGCGCAAAGAGGAGGCTGAAACATGGGGGGCCATTTATCCATGTGTGTCCATGGCGGGTTTGCGCGGCCGCCACAAACGTGTCATCCCAACAGCTGTAGTGGCTTCAGAGCTCCGTTGCCCCACGCACAGCAGCGGCTCCCAACAGCGTACCCCAGCAGCCTATGTCCCCTGAGAGACAAGGTGGCCAACCCAACCGCAGCCAGGAAGCGATGGGGCACCACCGCCCCCACCGCCTGTCCGACTTTGGATGTAGGCCCGTGAACGGTGGCGCAGTTCGGCGCTGCCCTCTGCTGCCTCCCACTGCTGCTCCATTCTGTGCTGTTTCCCACCGCTGCTGCCATTCTGTGCCGTCACCCTGCGCTGCTGGGCTGCGCCTGGGGCCCGGACTTTACCACTGCCTCGTCAAGCCCTGCAACAACGCTCCTGCCCCCTCCCTTCCGCTGTCTGTTTCCGGTTCCGTTACTTTGCGGCTCTGCCGTTACCCCCTCCCTTCCGCTACAGCATACCCCCAGCGCCCAACGTCAAGCGTCCAGCGCAGTCCTGCCCAGCCCTTAAAAATGACTAGGCCCGCCTCCGGGCAGCTGCAACGTCTATACCGTGGCCATGGCACGCTAATACACAGGAGCGTTGGTCCCGCAGCTAACCCACCTTGAGGATGAGGTCCACCTCCGGGCAGCTGCCCACCTCCATGCCGCGCAGGGCATGCACAGTGGCCAACACACCTCATCCCGCCCGGCGCTAATACACACACCTCGTGGCCCCGCAGCTAACCCACCTTGAGGATGAGGTCCACCTCCGGGCAGCTGCCCACATCCATGCCGCGCAGGGCACGCACCGTGGCCATGCGCCGGTCCTCGTTGGCGGGCCGGGGAGCACCGTAGCTGTGAACATGTACAACGAAAGGGCTGTGAACCAGCGACACAAGACATGGCAGATCCTGTGCTACGTGACGTGTGGTGGTGCATGGAGTGCAAGGCTTCCGACGAGCGGTCAAGGTTGGGTTAGGGTGCTGTTGGCGGGTTTGCGTGGGCTTAGTATAGGGATACCAGGGCAAGATGCGTATGTGCTTGCGTCCTGTATGCAGTGGGCCGGCCAGAGCCGTAGCTGCTCCGACAAGAGCCCATGTCACAGTTCTCCCAACGGCCGGTGCGCTTTATGGGCAGTGTGGGCCGCTGGGCCGGGTCTCCCAGTGGCCCGACCCCGTGCGGCCGCAGGAAGGGAACTCCTGCCGCGATGCCTTACTCACCGGACGACGTCGTGTATGCCGCCCTCACGGCCGATGCGAAGCGCTTCCTCGCCAAACGTGAGGTTGTCGAGGTCAACGGAAAGCTGCTTGGTGATGGGCCCGCAACATCCCAACCCGTTAATGACCTCGGCCCCGTCCTCATCCCTTTCTGGTTCCGTGCTGCTTGCAGGACGCGTTCGGACGCACGTTGAGAGGACAGTCAACGAGCAGGGCTGAGAGCCTGCGAAGCTCGGCTTGGTCAGCCCGACAGTAGGCCTCCTTGCGAAATCGTTCAGGTTTTCTCCCCTCCGCGCTCTGCCAACATTTGCTTTTGTACTGGAAAGCCTTGAGCTCAGCTGCGCTTGCTGCCATGTGGACGATACAACAGCTGCTTTTGTTCCACCGACTGTGCCAGGACTAGCAGGCTGCACAAGCACCTGCTCGCATCCATTCTGAACGGCTTTGACCATTGACGAGGCATTGGGCTGTGGCTCCGTGCGTGCACCAGGGCCATGGCCAAGGTCGTCCTGTAAACGCAGCACATGGCATACATTTTATCGGCTGATCATTTGAAAGCGTCTTTTCAGCGTGATAGGGAGACGCAGGCGCGGTGACCGCACTCACCGCGCCCTGGGCTGCGCTTTCCCCTGCGTCGCCCTGGGCCGGCCTAGGCTGGCTCAAACATTGTCCCATAGCTGGTGAGCTACCGATTTAATGTGTTGCCGTTTGCAGGCAACAGGTCAAAGCTATTTCCCTTTGCCCGGTGGCGAGCCAGACGACAGTGGAGGAACACGCATCCTCCTAGTTTCACATGAAAGCGTTGAAAACTTATAGCCGGAAGCAAGCTGCCGGGCTGAGAGGCTGCCCCAGTTATTGTTATGTACCCCAGTGCGTTCGGCTTTCGATGTGTAAGAAGGTTTGCCGCAAGAACGGTGCCCTGTCCTGTATAAGGGAAGGAATCACGCTCCTGGGGTATGGTCGCAGAGTCACAGCTTCTCAGAGTTTGTCATGCTCGCCACCCACGCCGGGAATTGCAACGGAACAACACCGTACGCTGCTGCTGCAGCCCCCTGTGCCAGCCGCTCTTGGAGTCCTTGCAGACGACGCAAGAACACGTCAATCACACACTTATATCCTGCATATGGGCCTGCGAGGGATGATGTACCGTATATTCCCCTGCTCCTACAGCAGTGCCTTTGCCAGTGGACGTGCACGTGTGCCGTGTCCCAAGCTCCCACTGTGAAAGTGTTTACCAGCCCCGTCTTTGTAACTCATTCTGCTGCGTTTACTAAGCTGTGTGCATTCCACGTCAGCACATGAACGCCTGCGACAGGGGTTTCAATGACTGATCGCGGCGGGTCGGCGGGCCCACGGGTGCGGCGCGGGCCACAGTCATACAGTCTAGCAGTCGCGATGCAGCAAAAGACAAATCTGTGGTCAGTATTAAAAAGAGACACACACGAGATTAAGTACAATGAGGTTGCGGCGCGTGCCGCCCGCGTCTCCGTGGAGGCGTTGCCGACATGCGTCAAGCGCCAAGGGTGGTAAGGGTCCGCGCACGGGCGCTGACAAGGCAGGCTGGGTACCGGTATGCACCAACCACGAGCAACAAGTGCATGTAGGCACCAGGGCGCAGGGGCACCACCAGCAGTGCGTGTCAGAACGTGCCACGTCTTCCGCCACGTGTCACGTGTCACAAGCAGTGGGGCGCTAACGCTCCATCGACTTGCAAACGCCCGCCTCGCACCGTGTACCGCACATATCAACCAGGCTGAACACAGAGCCGTGAAGGTGTAGAGAGTGTACCGCATAGTACCGTGCACCACACAGGCCTTGGCAACAGCGACCCACGGGTGCAAGAGGGCGTCAAGGAGCTGCTGCGGCTTAAGATAGGTTCTGTGGAAAGGTTTAGTGGGGGTGGCTTTAGATTTCAGTCAGTGCTGGTTCATAGCTATGCTCCAGGCCTCCAGCACAAGCCCATACTGGTTGTATTCAAGGGCAGGTGGGGTGGGTACCAGGGGTGGCAATGGGTGTCACACCCAATTTGCCGGCCGAGTGCTAGACACGCACCTGTAAGCACTGTAGGGGTGGCATTAACTCACTGTGCTGGCACTACGAGCTGCAGTCTTGCGAGCCGTAGTCACGCCCAGCGCCACCTAGTAACAGCACGCCGCAGTCCTGGTCCGCTGTTGTCCTGCTGTCAGAGGCCGGGAGGCACCCTACAACTACATGTCTGCCGACCGGTGACCTACTGCCCCGGCAATAGGCTTCCGATATACGTTAGACATATACGAGAGGGGCAAGTGTGCCAAGCATCAGGACAAAGGTAGTGCACGAGCACAAGTACTCAGCACCGGTGTACAGCCCGGCATGGGACTGGCTGCCATGCCACGACAACAATGCAGATAGACCAGGGCCGTTCCTGACGCCCACGCACGCCATACTAGGCACCAGGCCAGCATCTGGGCGGTACACCCAACAGGCCATGGACATGAGGATGGGGTTGGTGTTGGGGACGACGCAGCCAACGCACCGCGTACCGCACAATACCGTGCACCAAAGTTCCTCTGTGCTTTGTTTTTTTTCTGTGGAAAGGTTTACAGGTAAGGAGACGGGAAGGGACAGGCCAGCGGGTGCTGATATAGTGCCGCTCTTGACTACCTGTGCCTGTATCAGTGAATCACTGCACATGTTGCACTGCAGGTGAGCTCCCGATCGGTGTGCCGTGCAACAGTCCCGTCGCCGCCATCGCCCAGACCCTGGCGCAGGCCTACGGCAAGGTGCGTCGTACTCCCCGCCCTGGATCTAATACCGTCTCGGCTTGTGGCACCGGGTTACAAGTGCTTCATCGCAGCACATGCAAGGCCCGCATTGCGGCGGGCCTGAACGTATCTACGTAATATCGTAGAAGGGTCCGTACTACTCGCTATGGGGACAGGGGTTGCGTGGGCGGCACAGGGCCCCCCCCTGGACAGAGGGCACGTACACGTGTCGTCGGACAGCATTCCAACCAGCCATAACCCACCACAGCCGTCATTCACTAGGTACCTACTACCACCATCAACAGGGACGACGCTCTACATGCATCTGAAAAAGGTCCCAGTCAACCGTATCGGCGTGCATTGAAGCTACCGCCACTGGATGCAATTGCACGCGGGTGTGCTACGTATTTATTTCCCTGCTGCAAACATGCAACGAGCACCAGCAACCTCAAGGCTGGTGCCACGTGTCGGAGCCACGTGTCGGGTCTACGCCATGATTTGGCGACCGTAGTAACCAGCCAGCAGCCCGTTAATAGCAGGCAAGGGCACACACGCTTGTAGTGTCGCACTCCGCTTGGCGACGGAGGGATGGCTCAACGGTTTAGCCAACCGTACAGCGGTTGGTGCAACCACCCTAACGGCCGCTGCCGCCGCCAGCGTTGTTCAGGTCGGTGAGAGCCGAAGCCACGGCCTGCGACAGGGAGCAGCAGCAGCAGAACGTTACAGCAAAGTTGCCATTGTCAGCCCGGCAAGCATTTCGGGAACCAGGACCTTGCCTGTCCTGCCGTGATCTAAAGCAACTACGCATAGCCACCCCTTTACCTTTACCCTCGTCGTGTCCAGCACCAACCGTTCCGGCCAATCAGGCGTGGAACTACCGCACCGCCAGGACCCTATATCCATCGGCAACGCCGCTGCTCATGCCATACTGCCGCCAACCTTCCCCTCATCCACACCCCATGCCACAGGTCCTCTGTGCCACGTCCATCGTCCCATGCACTCCTCCCAACGCATCCACACACACACACACATCCCTGCGCCACACGTGCCACCCCAAACCCCTCACCTGGGCAGATGCGCCGCTCTGGCCGCCGCCGCCGCCAGTGCCGCCGCCGCCGCCGGTTCCGGAACCAGCGCCGCCGCCGCCGCCACCGGTGCCTGCGCCACTGCCGCTGCCAGCCTGCCCACCAGCACCCGCACCCGCACCAGAACCGCCGCCGCCGCCAGTGCCACCGCCGCCGCCGGTGCCAGAGCCAGCGCCGCCGCCGCCGCCACCGCCGGTGCCGGAACCAGCGCCGCCGCCGCCGCCACCGCCAGTTCCAGACCCAGCGCCCGCGGTGGCACCTGCGCCAGCCCTTGCGCCTGCTCCGCCGCCAGTGCCGCCGCCGGTACCGCCGCCAGTGCCGCCGCCGGCACCGGTGCCCGCGGCGCCGCCGCCGCCGCCGCTGGGGCTGAGGCCGAGGCACTGAGCGACGGCAGAAGAGGAGGCCAGGGCCTGCAGTGGTGGATTGGGAGGGCGGTAATCCGCACGGGCAGCAACATTCAGCACATCAACTAAATTCGCGTGAAACCACGTGCACCACCAGGCGCACAATCACAACTGGCTACGACATGGGCTACAGGTTTGCGCGTTGCCTTCCATCTGAACGCACCTGAGCCTGGCCGTTAGCCTCCGCGTAGGCACGGGCAGCTGTGGCGGGTGGGAGGGAGGGTAGGGGCAGGGGCATTATTAGATCGTGTACGATTGTTCCTTGCAGTTCAAGGATAAAACTGTATAGTATCACACTGTACTGTAGATGCCATGGGACGGCCCAGGGCGTGGCCGCGAGCACCGCGGGGAGGTAGCGGGAGGGGGGGGGGGCCCGGGGTAGCGTGGGCGGGTGCAGGGTGATGAAGGGGGCTGGTGCCAGATCAGAAACACTTGCAGTTAAAGTCACAGGCCCAGTTGTGCGCGTCGGGAGGTCCAAGGGGGCCATAGGGTAAGGTAACGAGGTGGGGTGCGGGAGGTTCCGACCAGATCCGACTTTTGGGCCAGCGGCAAGGCGGGGCTACCGTATTGCACACACCCGCAGGCCACAGCACTTCAGTAATTCGGGGCAACATGCCTGCACCATTGCAGTAATACTATCGGACGGTATTGTGGACGGTATTGTCGGACACCCACCCACCCGCCAGGACGCTGGAGATGCCTCCGCAGCCCAGCCACCTAAATGGACAGCCCACCTACATGGACAGCCCCTCCCTGCCTGTGCAGCACCTCGATACACGTCTTATCTCATGCTACATATCAACATGCTGTTTATGCCCCCTGGCTCTCCCGACGCGCCCTACTGGGCCTGTAACTGTAACTGTAACTGTACATGCAACGCCGCACACCCACCCGCCAGGACGTTGGAGATGCCTCCGCAGCCCGCCTGCGCCACCGCAACGGCCAGCACGCACACCCCTGCCTGTGCAACAGCTTACTAGAATTCGTATTTCATGCTACGTACTAATGATCATACATATTTATTGATATACATCAATACATTACGGATATGTTGCCCTACACCCACCCGCCAGGACGTTGGAGATGCCCCCGCAGCCCGCCTGCGCCACCGCAACGGGCAGCCCACCTCCCTGCCTGTGCAGCGCCTCGATACACGTCTTATCTCATGCTACATATCAACATGCTGTATATGCAACGCCGTACACCCACCCGCCAGGACGCTGGAGGTGCCTCCGCAGCCCGCCTGCGCCACCGCAACGGCCAGCACGCACACCCCTGCCTGTGCAACAGCTTACTAGAATTCGTATTTCATGCTACGTACTAATGATCATACATATTTATTGATATACATCAATACATTACGGATATGTTGCCGTACACCCACCCGCCAGGACGTTGGAGATACCCCCGCAGCCCGCCTGCGCCACCGCGGTGGCCAGCGCCGCGGCGTAGGCGGCGCCCAGGGGGGAGCTCGTGCCGTTGGCCAGCGCGATTGCCGTACCGAAGCCGGCGCCCTGCGTGTACGGCAACGCGTGTACGGCAGGGTAAGGTGTACGGCAGGATCGGGAGAAGAGAGTTGGTGCACATACACCGGTGGTCGAGGGGAGGACTTGCAGCGCATAGGTCATGGGCGGACGGGAATGCGGCAGGGGTGCGGTTAGGGGGCAGCGGGTCGGTGGTAAACATCAGTAGCTTGCCGGCAGAAAATGCCACGTGCCACGTGCCACGTGCCATGGCCCCGCACGGCCGTGCGCTGCGCTGGTGTGGTGTGCCCGGCGGAAAGCCGCACGTGCCACGTGCAACATGCCACTAGGCTGCGGCCCCACGCGGCGTTGCACAGCACTGCTGTAGGGTGCTGGCGGGAATGGTTAAGAGTGACATCTTCAGGTAGCAATCATTATCGGCAAGGTACTCACCGACGCCGCGCTACCGTTGTTGTTGGACTGGATGAGCGCCTGGGCGATGGCGTTGGCGACGGCGGTGCCATTCTGTGGGGAAGGGGCGGCGGGCGCGTTATTACACACGAAGGAACACAGGAGGCCATGTCACATGATAGCATCAGCGCGGCTGCCTGCACGTGCGGGGGAGGTCATATGGGAGTGCAGGTTGGAGGGAAAAGGAAGGCAGCAGGCAATGGCGTGTGGGTCATCAGCATGTGGTATGGGAGAGCATGTGGAACGGGGGGGCCTGTGGGATGGGACGGAACACGGAAGGGCTCGTTCCACACGCAATGTTCCACGGTGCATGCATGGCAGCGAGTTGTATACCGATACTATGAGACGGGCGGCGTGTACCGGTATTGTACCGTACAGCTGCACGATGTGACACGTGCCGTAAAGCTGTATGTGCCGCATGGCCCTGCCCTTTACAGCGTGTGCCGTACAGCACCCTGCCGTACGACGCACCTTGCCGTAGGCCTGCGCCAGGGCCTGCGCGATGGCGGTGACGGAGCTGTTGCCGCTGGCGTAGCCCGCAACCAGAACCTGCGGGAGCAAAAACACATTTATTTCATTTCATTTTCTATGAAAAAAATATTTGTTGCGCTAGGCAGGGGCGATGACGGAGCTGTTGCCGCTGGCGTAGCCCGCAACCAGCACCTGCGGGCGCAAAAACCATTTGATTCACCGAATTATCATCATTCGATTAATCTTCAACGTGATTATTTTTATATTTGCGATCGGCAGGGGCGGTGACGGAGCTGTTGCCGCTGGCGCAACCCACAACCAGCACCTCCGGACACACAACTTGATATAAAGTGCCAACTCGTGCATAGCGTACAGCTGCATACAACACAAAGCAACACGTATTATACACAAAGTAATGGAGCCGATTTGAGCCTCCAAGTGGCGGAAGGACGAAGGAGGTTGCCGCAGGTGCGGTCACAGCCACTAGCGCGTGCCGTGCGCATGCCCCAGCACGTTCGCATGCCGGAGGCTCGAAGCGCTTACGCACACACTACACAACGGAGAAAAAAGGTCTATACATGTTACGGCAGCTGCCACAACTACACGTTGCCACAGCACACCCCCACGACCCACCTGCGCCAGCGCTGTGGCGGAGGCGTTGCCGCCCCCCGCGGCGTTGGCGATGGCGTTGGCGACGGCGCTCACGTTGCCGCCGTTGATGGCCTGGCGGTTGGACGGTTGGCAGTTGGGTGGTTAGATGGTCCATGAGAACCGTAACGGGCCGGTCGCGCACAGGCACGTTCCTATCAACATGCGAAGGGCTGGCGGCTATGCGGCGTTGCGGTTGAAGCTACCGACATTCAACGGCCAGCAACCATCAACCCCCAGTACGGCAAGGTGGTTGGGGCGGGGCCCATCACGGTGGGAAATAAAGGCCCAAGATTGAGCGAGTGGCCACCTACACGGCGCAATAATAGTGCACAGCTCGGAATCAATGACGAAACGGGCATGCTGTTCAGCTCGGTGCCCCACCTTGACAGAGCCCTGCGCAATTATAAGTAACATGAAAGTACAAAATATAATAAAATAATAATAATAATAATAATAATAATAATAATAAAACAATATCGATACAGTGCACGCTGCTCAGGCGCCTCACCTGGACAAAGCCCTGTGCGACGGCAGTGGCGGTGGTCGGGCCGCCCTGCTGCACAGCCTGAGCCACGGCCTGAGCCACAGCCTGCGGAAGAAAACAGTACAATATTTGCATATGTCAGTCCCATACTATATTCTGGTAATTTAGCGCGCGTATGGTGGTCGGACCGCCCTGCTGCACCGCCTGGGCGACAGCCTGCGCCACAGCCTGCGAGGAGCGAAATGCATAATATTCGCACGTCAGCGTTACTGGAGGCTGCAAAGAAATGTTTTTTCATGCCAATTGTACTTGGAATAGTACACGTCAGCGCCGTGGGCGACAGCCTGAGCCACAGCCTGCATTGTAGAGCAACAAAGGATATAATAATCAGTACCAGTCATGCCGCGCGTTATAAGGTGCTCCTGTCATACGTGGGGTGGTCGGGCCGCCCTGCTGCACCGTTGTCCTGGGCCACAGCCTGAGGCCCTGAGCAACAGCCGGCGCCATGAAATGCATAACAGTCACACGGCAGCGTTGTTGTGCTGTGATGTACTTTAATTGATGTGTGTTGTGGTAGGCGGTCGCCCTGCTGCATCGCCTGAGCCACAGCCTGCGGCCGCACGTGTCGTGCATGTGTGTATTAGTGATCCAGTGTTACACTGTGGGCAAAAGCCTCCGTATTAGTGTGAGCGGCGGCCCCGGGGCCTTTTGACAGTGCGCACGCGTGGCGGGGGTCAGTGTTCCGGTCTTTTCTGACCGCTCATAATTTCGGTGTCTTCTGCCCAGAAAAATCCTGACTGGCAGCCAACATGGCTGCCAAAATCATGATAATCCTGAAGACCGACTGGCGGGGGTAGCCCGTGTTGTGGTGCAGGCAAAGGCAACCCACCTGCGCCTGGGCACCGTCCACACACCTTGCAATAATTACTATTATATAACGGAATATGGAAAACAATATTTATATTCCTTCCCATTCACCCACCTGCGCCTGGGCAGAGCCGGCGCCGGAGGCCTCGGCCTGGCCACATTGCCTATTTTTTAAAAATATATATTATATTCATATCAATGAACTTGTATATATCTTCCAACCCACCTGCGCCTGGGCAGAGCTGCCGCCGGAGGCCTCCGCCTGGGCGACGGCCTGAGCGACGGCGTTGGCGGCGCCAGAGGTGGCTGCGGGTCGGGAGGAGAGGAAAAGAGCACAAGCAGCTAATGTTACACATTTTAAATTACACGATGTATACAGGATACTGTCACCAGTGTGCCAGTCCACAGCTGCAACCCACACTGCTGGCGTTTACACCTGCGCCGGTACCGTACGACACAGCCAGTAGTCTGGCTCTTGCACAACATGATAACTGCACTATCCCCGATGTGCCGTTAGACAATAAAAGCAAGTGTGATGCGTGTCATGCTCACACTCGGCGGCGGCCTTGGCGATGGCTTGGGCTGCTGCGGCGGTGCCGGCCGAGCCGCCGGTGGCAGCCGTCTGCGCGATGGCCTGCGCGGCGGCGTTGGCGGAGCCGGTGCCCGCAGCCTGCACACAAAGTACGACACGTACGACACAATGCGAGTGTCACAATCCAGGTACGGCACTGTGTACGGCATGATGGGGTTGCGGTCTGCGCGACGGCCTGCGCCGCGGCGTTGGCGGAGCCAGCACCTACGGCCTGCACAAGCGAGCGCATGGGAAGGTGAGTACCGTAAGGACGAGAGGATTGGGTGTGTGTGTACGGCATATCATGTTCTATAGGCGCAGCAAGGCGCAGCATGGCGCAGCAATGGCTAATACACAGCACAACCGACGGCAGGGCAGGCAGCATTGAGTGTACGTACGACCCGGCCAGGAAGGTGGTCTACGGTCGTGTTGCGGCCGTTTGACAAGCAACCTTGCACATGCACAACAATACCCGGCCCTGCTGCCTTGCACACACCCCACTCAACCGAGCAGCGGCTCGCTGTTGGGACTGAACGACCAATCATACGCATGCATACTCGCTACAGTCCTTGCTGCTTTATTCACATGCACCCATGACTCACCTTGGCAATGGCCTGCGCGATGGCATCGGCGGCGGCGGTGCCTCCCTGCGACACGGCCTGGGTGGCGAAAAGGCATAGGGGCGTTTGTGTTAACTATCATGTAACAACATACTACAATTTATTGCTGTAAAGTGGAGCGGCGTTGCATGCCTGAGCCACGGCCTGGAGTGAGCGATGGGAGGTGTGGAGCGAGCAAGGGGTGTATTACGTAGGTACGGCACTGCATGGGCACGTACGGTACCCTGCACCCGAAAGTCGTCCGGTTCCTGCCCAGTTGCAGCCGTCATGTACCCACAAGCAGGGGGTGCAAGCTTGTACCTTGCCGTTGCATTGCACACGTGCATGCGCCAAACCTTACGAAACGAAAAAGTGTATATTCTAGGGCACCGTAGAGACATATAATGAACCTATAGTATTGTACCTCAAATCTATTTACTATAACCCACCTGCGCCAGCGTCTGAGCAACAGCTTGGGTGTTGCCGGCGGCTTGTGCTTGGGCCAGGGCGTCCGCTACGGCCTGGCTGGTGGAGCCGGAGGCTGGGGAGCAAACAGCAACAACATAGCAACAAGAGAATGTTCGTATGTAAGTTGCAAATATTACTGCTTTGACCGTTCGGCAGCTACCTACGGCCTGGCTGGCTAGCCAACGGACACAGGCAGGCACGGGAGACATGGGACTAGTCACCAGGGGTGGAGGCAAGGGAGTGGAGCAAGCGAGAAGCGGTTCCAGCCAATGCGTGAATAGAAATCTGCCTGTGCACGGACTCACACTTGGCGGAGGCGGCGGCGATAGCTTGGGCGGCGGTGTTGCTCGCAGTGCCGCCCTACGGAGCGAAAAGCAGGAGGAGCAGCAGCGGGGGAGTTATGTCGGCCGTACAACGCCGCGCAACGCCGTACACAGCAATGCCGAGCAGACGTACGTAGTGCAGTGTACAGCTGCTGCGTGCGGTCTGCCGTACAACCCCGCCCACGCGTGTTACGCCGTACGCAGCCATGCCGTACATAAAGCTTAGTGGCTGCTTGCGATCGAGCTGCTGCCGTACTGTCTGTCGTACAACCTCTACACTCACCTCGGCAGCTGCCTGGGCGAGGCCTTGCGCGGCGGCCTGGCTGTTGCCGCCGGATGCGATGGCCTGGGGCAGGACATGGGTTAACGACGTCGCGGGGTGTGGGTTAACGTGGCGTGGGGTGTGTGGGTTAACGTGGCGTGGGGTGTGTGGGTTAACGTGGCGTGGAGTGCTGACTTTAGGAGGCGTGCATTGGGCGTGAGACAGGAATGCGGATCGACTGTGCAGGGTGCTCCACTGCGGTCGTGCGGTTGCCAGACGGTAGCCTGGGGCGGGGTGTGGGTTAACGCGCGGTGCGTAGGGTGTGGGTTCACGGTGGGGTGTGGAGGACGCGGATTCTCGTGTGCTCCGTTACCGGGTGGGCGAGGCGTGGGTTGGCCTTGGGCGGGGCGGGGGTTAATGGTGGCGTGGGGTGTGGGTTAACGAGGATGGGGATGTATGTCCAGGGTGCAGGGTGTGGGCTGTTGCAAGGCGTAATTACATGTAGTAGGTGCGCTGTGGGTTAACAGGGGGACAGGGCGTGCGGTTTGGAGCGTCATTGGGTTGTGATACGACTGGTGTGGGGGGCCAGGGTGTGCGTGTGTGTGGGTTAACGGGCGCCGCTGACCGGCGGGGTGCAGCTGCAGCTGCAGGTTGAGTCTGTTGCCAGGTGCGACACCAGGACAAGTGTGGGTGAGTTGTGAGGGCTACGCGTTACGGTAGCTTGGCAGGTAGCCCTGGCGCGGCATGTGGCGGCAGCAGGGTGGCTGTGGGTTGGGTAACGGGAGGCGTGGGTGCCGTGGGTTGGTGAAGGGAGGCGTGAGTCTCTGTGGGTTGTGTGGTTGCCGTGGGTTGTGTGGCGGCTCCAACACGGTGCGTCCCAGAGTGTCGGAGCACAGCCGTCGAAAAGCACAATGGTAAGCCGGCGCGGCGGGTAACTACCTCAACTACCGTACCACAAGCAAAGGGCACGATCCGCCAACCGCTAACGGTGGACTCACATTGGAGATGGCGGTTGCGTCGCCACTGCCGGCGGCCTGGGCGATGGCCTGCGAACGGAACGGCACAGGGCGACAAGGGGAGCGAGGGAGGGACGCACACGCGGGGCACATTCTTGAAGGCGGTGAGCAGCAAAGAGGCACACAGGTAGGTGCACCTCGTCACTGTGCTCTTTGCTGCACGCACAAAGATCCATTTGCGCGTGCAAACGGTGGATGTATGGTAACTAACGGGGGCACGGGGGCTCACTAGTGCACACCAAAGCGGTGAAGTACCGGTATGCAGGGGAACGTGCATGCAGAGCGTGGATGTACGGCGTACGGCATTTCCCCCACCTGTGCCTGTGCCTTACCGTCACCGCCGCCGGCGCCGGCCTCAGCACAGCGTGCACTTTCACGACCAATAAGAACAAGGAAAGAGCGTGCAGGTGCGGCACCCCAAGTAACTCCCCACCTGTGCCTGTGCCTTTGCGTCACCTCCGCTGGCCGCCGCCTGGGCGTCCGCGGCAGCCGTGGCTTGACGTAGAGCGCGCCGGGGCTCGGCTGGGGCATGGGAGCGGGGGGGCAGGGGTGCTGGTGAGGGCCTACCCGGCAGAGGAGCAAGGTGTTGTGAGGGGAAGCAAGAATTGCCGTCGGGCAGGCAGCCGTGGCTTGATCGCAGTGAGCGCCGGGGCTCGGCTGAAAAGGGGCAGGAGGGGCGAGGGGCGACACAGGGGTCCGAGGGCGTTACGTAAGGGCAAGGGAAGGACAGCGTTGTTAGCGGGGCTGGCAAGTAAGTGCACTGGCGGCAGGTACGCGGGCGCTTGGGGGACCAGGCAGCGGGCGGAGGTAGCAACCTGTGAGCGTTTGCCCGGGGCTCGGCCGGGGCGTGGGAGTCAAGGGGGAGGGGGTGTTGGTGAAGGTGTACCCGCAGAGCAGCAGAGAGCAGCAGCAGAGAGCGCCGGGGCTCGGTTGAAGGGGGCAGGGGAGGCAAGGGGCGACAACAGGGGGCCGAGGGCGTGACGTAACGGGCAAGGGAAGAGACGGCGTTGTGAGCGGGGCTGGCAAGTGCACTGGCGGCAGTTAGGCGGGCACGTGGGGAGTAGCGAGCGAGCGGAGGCCGTGTAACAAGGAAGGAGGGCAAGGTCAAGCCAGCTGCTTGCGAGCGTTTGCCCAAGTTACGGAACCGCTGCGGCAGCTCAGAAGTCAGGAAGCGTGCACGTGATACACCTGCTGGACAAGCCGAATGGTACGTCAGGGCCTTTTTCTCCTAGACGGTGTGTTAAAATGCACACTCAAGCCCTGGCACGGCCGATTCCGAGACCCTTTTCCGCCTCCTGCGACCGGAGGCGGCCTCCCGGCCTCTGCAGTCGGCCGGCCGGGCTGGCCCGCCCTTTGCCCCACATTGATGCCTGCAATGGTAATACTGACCTGATGCAGTGCCGGCGCCTGCAGCTGCAATGAGGATCGCTAGGAGCGCAGTGCGCGCGACGACAGTCGCGCCGCGCGCCATTCTTGTCGACAGTAAGGGACGGAGAGGCAATGCCAAGCGTAGATCGCCTAGTTAGGCGGCGGCTCTGCTTTGTGGTGTCTTGTTGATAGTAAGAGCGTGCAGGAGTGAAGGAACAAGGCGGTGCGGGGACGACCGGGGTGCTAAGTACAATGCGGGCGGCTGCCGAATGATTCAGGCCGAGAAAACGGTTTGGATCCCGGAACGGAGCTGCCGGAAAGCCCATTGCGAGTGCAACCGCTTGCAATGGGCGTGATCTGGACAAACCTGCGATAAGATAAGAAAATGACTAAGACGTGCAAGCTGAGCGGCCGTTGGGCTCGCTGGGTTACGTACCGGTGGCAGTGACCCGTGGGTCGGTCGCAAGCAACCCGTAACCGCCTTTGCCGTCACGATCCGTCAAGAGGCGTATGCAAAGGAACACAAATCGAACGTCCAATATTTGTATAAGAGGAGCTTCGTCGGTATTACGCCATGCTTTGTTTGCCGGAATGTGTGCAAAGGCCGACGGCTGCTCGTCCAGGAAAGCACGTCGGGCTCACCCCACTGGCGCACCGAGGGGTGAGGCACATGCCAACATAGCGCACCTTCCCAGGAGCACCCCTAAAGACAACAGTATGGGTCCCCCATCATTCTGGTCCTCAGCAGCACCTATTGCGACAAGTTCGCCAAAAGCCCCCATGGAAGTTTGGAACACTGGGTGCACAGCTTAAGGCCTTAAGCCACGTGCACGCCCTTGAGCCCCCGGCCCGTAAAGGGTCGGTGCACCTGCGGAGGAGAGATTCCTTGGTTATACCTTGCCGTGTAATACTGACTCCGACTGACGCTCTGACGGCAAACAGCAGAGGAGTAGTGCCACCGACCCTGCACCTAGTGGGTTCACGCAATGTATGCCTACTCTGGTGGTTTTTTTTTTTTTTTTTTTTTTTCAGGAGAAGGGTTATGGGATTATCGGAGACCTATTT
>VFQN01005147.1_pt1 | contig 16327 bp, 15 predicted proteins | sample 3512371 | NCBI WGS metagenome assembly VFQN01 (sample SAMN10412370, study PRJNA504923) | tailings metagenome | isolation source: Replicate 2 from Balatoc abandoned mine | place: Philippines: Itogon, Benguet | collected 2017-08-28 | reverse complement strand
CTCAGCCGCCGGGAAGCTGGGCGACGACGGCGGTATTGTCCCATCCCTCGCCGGCAGAGAGGACGCAGCTGTTTCCGTCCGTGTCCGTCGCGATGATGGTCCATGTACCGGCGTCCGAAACGAAGACCTCGACGACGGTCTTGTCGTCGACGACGCCGATCGACTGAGGTTTCTCCCGATATTGCTCCGCAAGGCTCTGGGCGACGGCGGCACGAGGGCCGCAGGTCGGCGCCTGGGCGAAGGCGGCTCCCGACGTCAATAGGGCTGCTGCGGTCGCGAGGATCAAGGATACGGGTCTCATTCCGACATCTCCCTGAGGCAGCGAGGCTGCCTTGGTGGCTGCCGGCCAATGCCGACTGACGCTAATCCCAGCCGCGCATCGCATGTTCCATCACGAAAGGTTTTGCTGGGACACATCGTCGGAAAGAAAACGGCCCGGGCACAAGCCCGGGCCGAGAAAATTCTACAGATAGATAGACGTGGGTCGGGCCTAGTTCATCGTCGGGATGACGAACTCGGCACCGTCCTTGATGCCCGACGGCCAGCGCGAGGTGACCGTCTTGGTCTTGGTGTAGAAGCGGAAGGCATCGGTGCCATGCTGGTTCAAGTCGCCGAAGCCGGAGCCCTTCCAGCCGCCGAAGGTGTAATAGGCGATCGGCACGGGGATCGGCACGTTCACGCCGACCATGCCGACTTGAACGCGGCTGGCGAAGTCGCGCGCCGCATCGCCGTCGCGGGTGAAGATGGCGACGCCGTTGCCAAACTCATGCTCGTTGGCGAGCTTGATGGCGTTCTCGTAGGTCGGTGCGCGCACGACCGAGAGCACGGGGCCGAAAATCTCTTCCTTGTAGATCCGCATCTCGGGCGTCACATCGTCGAACAGGCAGCCGCCCATATAGAAACCGTTCTCGTAGCCCTGCATGGTGAAGCCGCGCCCGTCGACGACCAGCTTGGCGCCTTCCTTCACGCCGATGTCGACATAACCCTTTACACGCTCCAGTGCCTGCCGGGTGACCAGCGGTCCGAAATCGGCCGAGGAATCGGTCGACGGACCGACCTTCAGGCTCTCGACGCGCGGAATGAGCCGCTCGACGAGACGGTCCGCAGTCTCCTTGCCGACAGGGACGGCCACTGAGATCGCCATGCAGCGCTCGCCCGCCGAGCCGTAGCCAGCGCCGATGAGGGCGTCGACGGTCTGGTCCATGTCGGCGTCGGGCATGATGATCATGTGGTTCTTGGCGCCGCCGAAGCACTGCACGCGCTTTCCGGCCGCGCAGCCGCGGCTGTAGATGTAGTGCGCGATCGGGGTCGAGCCGACGAAGCCGACGGCCTTGATGTCGGGATCGTCGAGGATGGCGTCGACGACTTCCTTGTCGCCGTTGACGACATTGAGCACACCAGCCGGCAGGCCGGCCTCGAGGAACAGCTCCGCGATGCGCATGGGCACGCCCGGATCACGCTCCGACGGCTTCAGGATGAAGGCGTTGCCGCAGGCGATCGCCGGCGCGATCTTCCAGAGCGGGATCATGGCCGGGAAGTTGAAGGGGGTGATACCGGCCACGACGCCCAGCGGCTGGCGCATGGAGTAGACGTCGATGCCCGGGCCGGCGCCGTCGGTGAACTCGCCCTTCATCATATGCGGCGCGCCGATGCAGACCTCGACCACTTCGAGGCCGCGCTGGATGTCGCCCTTGGCGTCGGCGATGGTCTTGCCGTGCTCGCGGGCCAAGATCTCGGCGAGCTCGTCATATTCGCGGTTCACCAGTTCGAGGAACTTCATCAGCACGCGAACGCGGCGCTGCGGATTGGTCGCAGCCCATGCCGGCTGTGCCGCCTTGGCGTTCTCGACCGCCGCCCGCAATTCCGCGGCGGAGGCGAGCGCGACGGTGCCGCGCACCGAGCCGTCCATCGGCTGCATGACGTCTTGGCTGCGGCCGCTGGTGCCGGCGACACGCTTGCCGCCGATGAAATGACCGTATTCGACCATCGTTTCTCTCCCTGATTGGCTGACTTGCCCGGTTCGAGTCTGGTTTTATTGTCTGCCTTCGGGCAGGACTTGGCAACGCGAGGGGAATCGCAACCGTTGTGCAGAAAATATAGGACCGCTCTACCCTGTGCATCATTTGCCGCAAATGATAGGTCGTGCTGGGGGAGGGGCTATGAGTGAGGACCATGCATGAACTGGGATGACGTTCGCGTCTTCCTGGCCGTCGCCCGTGCCGGGCAGATCCTCGGCGCCTCGCGGCGCCTCGAACTCAACCACGCGACGGTCTCGCGCCGTATCGCGGCGCTGGAGCAATCGCTGAAGGCGAAACTGTTCCGCCGCCTCACCACAGGCAGCGAGCTGACGCCGGCGGGCGAACGATTCCTCGCAGTGGCGGAACGCATGGAAGCCGACATGATCGCGGCGCGCGCCGAGATCACCGGCGAGGGGGACGACATATCAGGCACGGTGCGGATCGGCGCGCCTGATGGGTTCGGGGTGACTTTCCTGGCGCCGAGGCTCGGCGCATTGACCGCCCAGCATCGCGACCTGACCATCCAGCTCGTGCCCGTGCCGCGCTCCTTCTCGCTGTCGCGACGCGAAGCCGATATCGCGATCACCGTCGAGCGCCCCACCGAAGGCCGGCTGGTCGCGACCAAGCTCGTCGACTATTCGCTCGGGCTCTATGCATCCCGCGACTATGTGCAGGCGCACGGTTTGCCACGGGACGCGGCCGATCTCGGCCACCATCGCCTCGTCGGTTATGTCCCCGACCTCGTGATCAGCCCGTCGCTCGACTATGCGGCCGAATTCAGCCCGTCCTGGAATGCCGGTTTCGGCATCTCCTCCGCGCTCGGCCAGGTGGAGGCAGTGCGTTCGGGCGCGGGCATCGGCATATTGCACGCCTTCATCGCGCGTGCCCATGACGAACTGGTGCCGGTCACCGCGATCCCGCCGATCCGGCGGGCCTATTGGCTGGTCTATCACGAGAGCGTCAGGCCGATGCGCCGGGTCCAGCTCGTCGCCGCCTTCATCGGCAAGGCGGTGGAGCGCGAAAGGGCGCTTTTCATATGACGGCCTCGCTGCAATCGCTGCGCTGGCCCTATGCCGAGCTGCTGCGCCAGGCAAAGCGCAGCGCGCGCCGGGCAGACGAGGCGGAGGATCTGCTGCAGACCATCCTGCTGGCGGCGGTGGAAGCGGGCCGCATCGATCTTTCCGACGCCGAGAACCGGCGCTGGCTGGAAGGGGCGCTGCGCAAGCGGGCGGCGTTCGACGCCCGGTCCGCGATCCGGCGCCGTCGTCGCGAAACGCTCTGCGCGCCGGCCGCTTCTGTCGAACCGATCGAGCCCGACGTCCTGCCGAGGCGTTTCGTGGAGCAACTCCCCGCAGCGTTGCGGACCACCGCGCTGCTCGCGCTGACCGGCCACAACAGGCAGGAGATCGCCTGGCTCCTGAAGCTTTCGGAACCCGCTCTCAGGCAACGTATCGCCGATGTCAAGCGGCGCTGGCGTGCCGCCGGCGGCGATCGCTTCGAGGAGATTCCCGGCCTAACCGGAACATTGGCCTTCGGCCGGATCCGGCGGTCCCTGCTCCAGCTCGGGCGTCGCGAGGATGCCTTCCTCGCCAGCCATGATCCCGACGGGCATATTTTTGTCGTCGGCCGCTCACGAATTCCGGTCCCGCGGCAACAGGACAAATGTGCAACCGCCAAAAAGGAGTAGGCGCATGTTCGGCAAGAGCCGTCTCGGGAATATCTGCTACTACGTCTCCGATATCGACAGGACCGAAGCCTTCTATCGCGACGTGATCGGCCTGGAGGTCCAGCGCATGGAGGACGACGAGGCCGGCAGCTGGCTGCTCGCGCCGACCGCCAACGGCATCGAACTGATCTTCTTCAAGATGGAATCGCGGCCGGGTAATTCCCCCGTCATCGTCTTCGATCTTCCGGACGGCGGCATAGACGACGTCGTCGCAGGCCTCTCCGCCAAGGGCGCCACCATCGTCACGCCGGTCAGCCATGCTCCCGGGGGATGGTCGTCCGAGTTCGCCGATCCGGACGGCCATACGATTTCGATGTACCAGACGGTCGAGGCGCCGCGGTCGTTGAAGTAGCAGCCCGCCTCAGGGAAACGAAAGTCGCACCCGGCCCCCTCGAAGGTCGGGTGAACGAAGGGGGCGGCCAGACCCGATCGGATCCGGCGCATGCAAATTCCGGTCAGCCGCCCCGCCATCATACTCTTGGGCTTGCTCGCCCTACGAGGTTCCCGACTATCTCCCGGTCGCCGGGCGTCCTGAGCAGTGGCGCTGCCGCCAAGGCGATCTTCGATCGTACCGGACCCGAGGCCATGGGGATCTGTTGCCACGGTTCCCTGCACCACTGCTCCAGCCCCGCGTTCAGAGCTTGCGTGATGGAAGGTGCGGCATCGGCTGTCTCAGCCGATGGCGGGCGTCATGGATGGCCTTCTCAGGCAGGCCCATCGTCCGGCCCGAAGCCGGATTGCAGAACTCGGCTTCGAACAGGCTGTGGCTGGCCATGTCCGATAGGCGGGCATTGACCTGACGACGCTTGCCACGGCCGATCCTGTCGATGCGGGACTTTTCCGCCAGTGAACGGCCGGGGGCGGAAATGGGGCCGCTTCCACTGCCGGCGCCAGGTGCGCACCCATGAGATCAGATTACCACATATGGTTAATTGTTGGGTTGACATACATACCAAATTCTCAGAAAATGGATTTTCATTCAATTAGAACCGTCGGGGGGGGACACTATGCGTATGATACTCGCCCGCGCATTTGCGGGCGCGTCAATGGTCGGCGGCCTGCTCTTGCTCGTCGCCACGGTCGTGACGGGGGCCGACGTTCTCAGCCGCTGGCTGCTGAACAAGCCCGTCTACTTCGCTATCGAATTCAGTGCCTTAGCGATCGGCGCGGGTGTCATGCTCGCGTTTCCTTCGCGTTTCATGGAGCGGGATAACGTCTCGGCGCATCTCCTCGCTACGGTCCTGTCGAAGCGAATGAACCGGGCGTTGCAGTTCTTTGGGGCCGCCGTGTCCGCACTGATGATGACCTATGTCGCCTACATCATCATCCTGCAGGCGAACGACAAGCTCGGCCTGTCGGAGCGCACACCCGACATGGCTCTGCCGACGGGGCCGCTTTGGGTGCTGGCGGCGGTGGTGATGGTCCTGGCGGCTATCGGATCGGTCATCGCCCTGCTGTCGTTCCGCGGGGACAAGGCGGCATGAGCGGCCTGGTCCTGGGAGCCATAGGCTTTGCGGCCGCTCTTCTGCTCATCATCGTGGAAGTTCCGGTCGGCGTCGCCATGGGCGTCGTGGGTATCCTCGGAGCCGCCTATGTGCTCGGCGGCTCCGGCATCGAAGCCCTGATTGCGACGACGTTCTGGGATTCCTTCACCAACTACACGCTTGCGGTGCTGCCTCTGTTCGTGCTGATGGGACATCTCGCGACCGCTACCGGCCTGTCGACCCGCCTCTATTCGGCTATGAAGGTGCTGGTCGGACACCGCCCGGGCGGCCTGGCGCTGTCCACCATCGGCGCGTCGGCCGGCTTCGGCATGATCTGCGGCTCCTCGCTCGCCACCACCGCGACCATGAGCAAGCTGTCGATCCCGGAGATGCTGCGCGCGGGCTACAGGCCCGACCTGGCCGGCGGAACCGTGGCCGCGGGCGGCACGCTCGGCATCATGATCCCGCCATCGACCATCCTCGTGCTCTACGCCTTCATCGCCGGGCAGTCGATCAAGGATCTGTTCCTGGCGGCGATGGTGCCGGCCGCGCTGGCCGTGCTCTTCTACGCTCTCGCGATCCTGATCCAGGACCGGCTGAATTGGAGCCCGGCGCCACGCCTGGCCAGGAGCTCCGGCGAGGAGCGCGTCCGCGCCCTCAAGGACATCCTGCCGGTTTTCGGCATCTTCGCCCTGATCATGGGCGGCCTCTATGGGGGTGTCTTCACCGCCAACGAGACGGCCGCCATCGGCGTGCTGCTGCTGCTCGGTTACGGTATCGTCTCGAGCACGCTGACGTGGCCGGCTTTCATCGAGGCCGTGTACGAGGCGGTCGGTACGTCGGCGTCGCTCTACCTGATCGTATTCGGGGCGAACCTGTTCAATTTCTTCCTGTCACTGAGCGGACTGCCCTTCTCCCTGACCGGCTTCTTTCTCGGCTTCGAGTTCTCGGCGCTTGAGACCATCCTCGTCATGCTCGTCATCTACCTGATCCTCGGCACGATGATGGATTCTCTGGCGATGCTGCTCCTGACGGTGCCGCTGTTCGCCCCGATCGCGCAGGCCGCCGGGATTGATCTCGTCTGGTTCGGCATCTTCGTGCTTGTCGTCGTGGAGGTAGGCCTGATCACGCCGCCGGTGGGCATGAACCTCTTCGTCATCAAGGCAAGCATCCGCGAGATGAACCTGATCGATATGTGGCGCGGCGTCACGCCGTTCGTTGTGGCCGATTTCGTCCGTATCGCCCTGCTCATCGCCATTCCGCAACTCGTGCTGTGGCTACCGGGCCAGGCGCATTGAAACGTCTAAGGAGGAGACAATGACCATCGGAAAATTCGCCCTTGGGATTGCCGGAGCCTTGTCGCTTCTGGCCGGCGTCGGCGCGGGCATGGATGCTGCCCTGGCGCGCGAGCTTCGTGTTTCGACATTCGAGCCGCCCAAGGCGTTCCTTGCCCGCCAGCTGGCAAGCTGGATCGAACTTGTCGGACCCAAACTGTCCGACGGCACCAGCCTGCGCCTCTTCCCCGGCGCTTTGCTCGGTGCGCCGCCTGCGCAGCAGGAACTCGTTCGCAAGGGGGTCGCCGACATCGCCTTCATCGTTACCGGCTACACGCCGGGCGTGTTTCCGCGCACCTCAGTCGCCAACCTGCCCTTCATCGCGCCGACCTCGAAGATCGGCACCGATGTCATCCAAACGCTTCTGCAGGAGGGTGCGCTCGGCGGCGAGTATGACGACTTCAAGGTGATCGGCCTGTTCACGACCAACGGCTACAGCGTCTTCTCCAAGAAGGAAATCAATGTGCCGGCAGACCTCGCCGGCCTCAAGCTGCGCACTCACGACGCCCTCGCGTCGGAGATTCTCGGCCTGATGGGAGCGAACGGTATCGGCATGCCCGCGCCCCAGACCTACGAATCGATCGAACGCGGCGTGGCTGACGGCGCAGTCTTCAATTTCACCGCGGCGAAGGACTTCCGCATCGACGAGGTGACGACCAACGCGACCTACGTCCCCTTCACCAACACGGTCCTCGCGGTCCTCATGAACCGGGCCGCCTATGAGGGGCTTTCCGAAGCCGATCGTAAGGTGATCGACGATCATTCAGGGGCGTGGTTCGCCGAGTGGATCGCCAAGCTCAACGACGATGACGAACTCGCGAAGCGGAAGGAGATGGCCTCCAACGGAGTCAAGGTGAACGTCCTCGAGCCGGATCAGTTCGGCCCGTGGCGCGATGCCACGGCGAAGGCCGAAGAGATCTGGTTGAAGAGGCTCGCAGACCAGGAGATCGACGGCAAGCCCATTCTCGACCGGGCGCATGCCATCGCGGCGGAGACGAAGTAAGGACATCTTTTACTCGGAGTGCCGCCAGCAGGAGTTCGTGCGCAAGAGGTGGGGACGCCGCTATTGTGTCGCCCCGCCAATCGAGTGGCGGGGCGTGCCGTCGATCGAGACACCGCGGCTTTCGGCGCATCGAGCTGCCTGTCGCCAGGTAGCGAACTCGGCGGCGGACAAAAGGCGCACTTATGCGGCCGAGGGTTCGCCGTGCAGCGCGCCGGTGAGGAGGTTCGCGGCCGATACCAGCAGGAGGACGAAGCGCCGTTCCGTCGCTTCGCTGACTGAACCGGCGCGAACGATGAGGCTTATGCTGGCGGAAATCGCAAGTTCGGGGCTCGACACGGGTACTGCAATGCCGCGGAGGTCGCGATCGACCTCGCCCTGCGTCACGCAGAAGCCGCGCTTGCGAATGGCGATGAGCTCGGTGTGGAAGGACTGCTGATCCAGCGCGCCGATCTCCGGTTCCGTCTGCAGCAGCTTGCGCAGCCTCCGCGCCGGCAGTTGCGCCAGGATCGCCTTTGACGTCGCGCCGCGGGTCAATGGCATCGGGCGACCACGCTCATAGCTGGTCAACAGGTCGTCACCTTCGTATCGTTCGTCGACGGCACAGATGACCCTGTCGCCATAGAGTCGGGCGAGGACGGCTACGCAGGGAAACCGAACCTCGGCCACCAGATCCCTCAGCAGGGGGATGCCGACCTTGACCAGCGGGTCGGTGAGCCGGATCATGCGGTCGAACTCGACGAAAGCGGAGCCCAGGCGATAATGCGCTTCGGTCGAAGGCTCAAGGAAGCCGTGCGCCACCAGTTCGCGGATAGTGCGGTAAGTCGTCGACGTCGGCGCCGAAAGACGCTCCGCCAGTTCCTGAACCGTCCAGTTCGGCTTCGTCTCGTCGAAGCAACGCAGCACGTGGAGAAAACGGCTCAGGCCGGACATTCAGAAGCTCCTGCTGAAAGATGACGACAACGATTACCCTCGCAGAATATCGAATCCCGAGAATTCTTGCCATTCCTATGTGCGACCTGTGACCGAATTCGGAGCTTTGCGGCGTGGAGGACAGAACATCCTGCCTCGACGGGACCCTCAGATGTCGGGCAGGACCTTGCCGGGGTTGAGGATCTGTTGCGGGTCGAGCGCCCGCTTGATCCGCCGCATCAGGGCGATCTCCTGAGGCGAACGCGAGTGGTGCAGATAGGCCTTCTTGGCGAGGCCGATCCCATGCTCGGCAGAGATCGAACCGTCGAATTGGCCGACGAGGCCGTAGACCAGGGTCTCGATCTCATGAAGCGGAAATGGCGTCTCGGCCGTCTTCAGCGCGATGTGGATGTTGCCGTCGGCGATGTGCCCGAACACCGCGATCTCGACATCGGGCCAGCGTTGCGCGGCCCGCCGCTCCAGTGCATCAACCATGTCGCCCAACCGGCCGGTGGCGGCCGAGATATCGAAATTGGCATTGGGCCAGAAATGGCGACGCAGATCGCCGGACGCGTCCCGCAGCGACCAGAAGGTCTCGGCCTCGCGCAACGTCTGTGCGATCAAAGCATCGTCCAGCACCCCTTCGGACAGGGCGTCCGCCATGACCGACTGAAGGAGCCCGCCGTCGCGAGTTCCGCCGCTCGCCTCCAGGAGGAGGCAAAGCCCAGCGGCTTCGGGAAAGGGGCGGTGTTCGCGAACCGTGCAGGCGAAGTCGAAGAAGCCGGGCCACATCAGCTCGAACGCTGTGAGTGTGGCGCCGAGACGGGCGCGCGCGAGCCGCAGCATGCGCCCCGCCGCCCCATAGTCCGGCAGGAGACAGAGCGCTGTGTGGCGAGCCTCCGGCTCGTCGAAGAGCCGCAGGACCGCCCGCGTGGTTATGCCGAGCGTGCCTTCGCTGCCGATGAAGAGGCTGCGCAGATCATAGCCGGCATTGTTCTTCAGCATGCGGTTCATGGCGCTGACCACGGTGCCGTCGGCGAGGACGACCTCGAGGCCGAGGACCAGATCGCGCATCATTCCGTAGCGCAGGACCCGGTTGCCGCCCGCATTGGTGCCGATGTTGCCGCCGATCCGGCAGGAGCCGCGCGCCCCGAGATCGAGCGGGAAGAACATGCCCTGCGCCGCCGCCGCCGACTGGACGGCCTGCAAGGTCGCGCCGGTCTCGACGACCATCGTCGCGCCGATAGGATCGATTTCGAGGATGCGGTTCATGCGCTCGAGCGAAAGAGCCGCGCCGCCGGGCGCCGGCACCGCACCTCCCGCCAGCCCCGTCAACCCGCCCTGCACGGTAACCGGCACCCCAAGCTCCGCGCAGACCCTCACGGCCGCCGCGGTGCCGGCCGTGTCGCGCGGGCGGATGACCGAGATGGGCCGGACCGCATCCGACAGGTCGGTCTGCCAGTCGAACGCATGGGCGTCGATGTCGGCGGCGTCGGTGGAGACGATGTCGGCCCCGAGTGCCGCCGTCAGCGCGGCGTGTGCCGTCACGCCGCGGCCTCCGGCTGCCTCGTCGGGCCGGCCGCCTCGGCTATCGCCGGTGCCGCGGAAATCGCCCTGATATTCGCGACGAGCGCGCGGGCGTCGACCGCCGGCACGGCAGCCGCGACGTAGCGGTCCCGCCGCAGCAGGATCGCGTGCTCCAGATAAGCCTGCATCTGCGGGTTGCTGAAGTGCCGGCTCGCGTCGCGATAGACCGGGAAGGCCGCGCTCACCGGGTTCATCCATTCCGGGGTGATGCCCACCACCGCTGCGCCGGCCGCTTCCAGCGCGGCCATCGTCTCTGCGTCGAGCGCACGGTCGGGATATGCTGAGAAGACGAGGACGACGGGCCGGTCCGGCAGGCGGTCGTCCAGCAGCAGGCGTTTGCGGGCCTCGTCCTCGGTCTCGGGCTGGTGTAGCAGGCGCCCGACAATGGTCGATTTCGCCGGCTTGGCGTCCGGCCACAGGAGGCCGCGCTCGAACCGCGGCTTCGGCTTGTATTTCATCTGCGCGAAGTAGTCGCGGGCCGGCGGGTAGAGGCCGAGCAGGCGGAAGCCCGTGCGGATCAATGCGCCCTGCGCGACGGAACGCGGCGTCATCACCCGTCCCATACGCATGGCCAGTTCGATCATGCTCCAGGCATGCGGCTTGCGCTCCGCCTCGTAGCTGTCGAGCAGGCTTACCGGCGCGCCGGCCACGACCTCGGCAAGCTTCCAGGCGAGATTGTGCGCGTCACGCAGGCCGCTGTTCATGCCTTGGCCGGCAAAGGGCGGCGTGAGGTGGGCTGCGTCGCCCGCGAGCAAAACGTTGCCGTTCCGCCAGCGCTCCGCGGAGCGCGCGTGGAAGGTGTAGACGCGCGTTCGCCGGATCGGCGCGTCACGGTCGGGACCCACCTCCTCCAACAGGCGCCGCACAAAGCCTTCCTCCGTCGCCGCCGCCTCGTTCTCATCCTCGTGCAGCGTGAATTCGTAGCGCCGGATCATGTTCGGGCCCGGCAGCGTTATGCACGAGCGGCGGGGGTTGCAATGGACTTCCGTGTGGCGGAACCGGTTGAAGGTCTTTTCGAGATCGACGATCAGCCAGCGTTCCTGGAAGGTCGAGCCGCTGAGGCTGATTCCGAGCACCTTGCGCACGCTGGAGCGGCCGCCGTCGCATGCGATCATGAAGCGGGCCGTGACGGCGAAATCGTTGCCTTCGGGCGGACGCACCGTCGCTGTGACGGCATCACCTTCCTGCCCGAACCCGACCATTTCATGCCCGAACAGGATCTGCACCGCCTCGTGACGATCGAGACCCCGCCGCAGCACGGCCTCGAGTTCGGGTTGCTGAAAGCCGTTGCGCTTGTCGAAGCCATATTCGCGCGACACGGGATCCACCACGGCGAACCGGTTGCCCGACGGCGACAAATAGCGCGAGCCGTAACCGCGGGCCGTGATCGCCTGAACCTCGCCGGCGAGCCCGATCGCCTGCATGGTGCGCATCGACTCGTCGTCGATGGAGACTGCGCGAGGTTCCTGCACGGTCGAGCTGTTCCGCTCGACCACAACGGTGCGAACGCCCATGGCGCCCAGCAGGTTGGCCAGGGTCAACCCCGTGGGGCCGGCGCCGACGATAAGCACGTCGGCCGTCGCGAGCGGCGTTACGGCCTCGCCGTCCTGGCTCCTCGATTTCATGCTGCCTATTCCTCGGCGACGATCGGGTTGACCAGTCTGCCGACGCCGCTGATCTCGACGGCGACGACGTCGCCCGGTTTCAGGAAGACTGGCGGCTCGCGGCGGTCGCCGACGCCACCCGGCGTGCCCGTGATGATCACGTCTCCCGGCTGCAACGGGGTGAAGGACGAGCAGTAGGCGATGAGGCGCGGGATCGGGAAGATCAGCTGGTCGAGCGTCGCATCCTGCATGACCTCGCCGTTGAGGATGCAGCGGATGGACATCTGCCGGTAATCGGCGACCTCGTCCGCGGTGACGAGCCAGGGGCCGAAGGCGCCGGTGCCCGGAAAGGTCTTGCCCGGCGTGAACTGGTGGGTGTGCCGCTGCCAGTCGCGCACGGATCCGTCATTGTAACAACTGTAGCCGGCGACGTGCTCCATCGCCACCGCCTCGTCGATGTAGCGGCCACCGCGACCGATGACGATGGCGAGTTCGGCTTCGTAGTCCAACCGGTCCGACACGCGCGGCTTGATGATGGGCTCGCGATCGGCGACCTGGGAATCGGCGTAGCGGGTGAAGACGGCCGGATAGTCGGATTCGGCCCGCTTGGTCTCGGCGCGGTGCTTCTCGTAGTTCAGTCCGATGCACAGGATCTTCGCGGGATCCGGCACGACCGGAAGGAGCCTCACGTCGGAGCGGGCGAAATCGGCGCGCCGCCCCTCGACATAGGCTCGAGCGTCGGCGATCCGGCCGGCGGCGAGGAGCGATTTCAGGCTGACGATCTCGGGCGCGATGCGGCCGGTGAGGTCGACGATGCCTCCGTCCACCCACACGCCGAATCCGTGGCTGCCCGTTCTTACAAAGCTTACGAACTTCATGGGGATGTCCTTCCCGGAGAGCGTCAGGAGCGCAGGATGGCCTTGCCCCAGAGGTTGAGGGTGCGGGCGGCCTGCGGCCAATCCTTCACGGGACGGTCGTGGATCACTTCCAGCTCCGCCGACACTTCGATCCAGTTGCCGTCGGGATCCTCGATGAAGATAAAGAGGTTGTTGCCCGGACCATGCCGTCCTGGACCCCACATCAGCTGGATGCCGCGCTCGGCGAAGCGGTCACACCAGTCGCGGATCGTGTCCCATTCGGCGGCCTCGTAGGAGTGGTGGTCGACACCCTGCCGGTTCGACCTGAAACAGGCGATGGTGTGGTGCTCGTGATTGGACCGCACGAAAGAGGTCGCCAGTCGGCCGTCGGCGTGCAGGACGCGGTCGGAGAGGGCGAAGCCGAGCTTGCCGTGGTAGAAGTCCTGGAACGCCTCGACGTCGAAGGAGGCGAAGGTCAGATGCTGCGTCGGGCCGCGCAGACCCTTGCGTGTATTGGTGTCGGGACGGGCGAGGCCAAAGCAGATCAGGTGGCCGTCCGGATCGCGCACGGCGAAGGCGTCGTCCTGGAGATATGGTGACGGGGACTTCAATATTGCGAGGCCGCTGCCTGCGGCGCGGGCACGCAGCTCGTCCAGACCTTCGCGGTCGCGGCAGGCAAGGCCGGCATAGGCGAGCTTCTTGTTCTCGCCCTTCACCGCGACGTAGCGGCGACCCGGACCTTCGCAATGCCACTCGGTCTCGCTGACCTGCTTCAGGTCCATATCCATCGCATCGGCGTAGAAGGCCGCGAGCTTGGCCGGCTTCTCGCTTTCGAATGCGACGTGGTGGAGATAGGCGCCGGCGCGCACGGCCGTCAATGTCATGGTTCGATCCAGTCCAGTTTCCAAGAGGGTGTCGTTCAGAAGGGGTAGTGCCGCGGTCCCGTCTGGATCGTGATCCAGCGGAGTTCGGTGAACTCGGCGATGCCCGCGCGGCCACCGAAGCGACCGTAGCCGGATGCCTTGGTGCCGCCGAACGGCATCTGCGGCTCGTCATGAACCGTCGGAGCATTGATATGGCAGATGCCGGAGCGCACCTTGCCGGCGAACGCCAGGGCGCGGCCGATATCGCGGGAGAAGACGGCGGCCGACAGGCCGTATTCGGTGTCGTTCGCAATTTCCAGCGCTTGCGCCTCGTCGGCGACGCGCACCACCGAAACGGCCGGCCCGAACGATTCTTCGGAATAGATCCGCATCGCCGGCGTGACATGGTCGACGACCGCCGGGCTCATGACGTTGCCTTCGACGACGCCTCCGAGCACCACGGCGCCCTTGGCACGGGCATCACTGATGAGTTCGCTTATGCGCTCGATCGTATGGGAATCGACCACCGCGCCCAGATGGACGTTCGTCGTAGGGTCGCCGGAGACCAACGCCGCGGCTCGCGCGGCAAAGCGCTTCACGAACTCATCCGCTACCGCCTCGACGACGACGATCTTCTCCGTCGACATGCAGATCTGGCCCTGGTTCATGAAGGCTCCGAAGATCGCCGCATCGACGGCCGCATCGAGATCGGCGTCCTCGAGCACCGCCAGCGGTGCCTTACCGCCGAGCTCGAGCAAGACAGGCTTCAGATAGGCCGCCGCCTTTTGCGCGATGATCTTGCCGACGCGTGTCGACCCGGTGAAGTTGATCCGCCTGACCTCCGGATGGGCGATCAGCGCGTCGACCACTTCGGGACCGTCCGCCGCGTCGTGGTTGACGAGGTTGATCTCGCCCTTGTCCAGCCCGGCATCGATGACGGCGCCGACGATCTGCGCGTGAAGGCCGGGGCACATCTCCGAGCCCTTCACCACGACCGTGTTGCCGCAGGCGAGCGGCATGGCGAATGCCCGGGTGCACAGGATCATCGGCGCGTTCCAGGGCGCGATGCCGACACAGACACCAACGGGCTGCCGCACGGCGAGCGCCAGGTTGTCAGGCACGTCCGTCGGGATGACCTCGCCCGCGATCTGCGTCGTCATCGCGGCCGCCTCGCGCAGCATCAGTGCAGCATTGTCGACGTTGAACTGCGACCAGCCGATGGTCGCGCCGGTCTCGGCGACCATCGTATCCACCAGCTGCTGCCGACGCTCGAGGATGAGGTCGGCCGCACGGCTGAGTAGATCTCGGCGCTGGGTCGGACCGGTCTTTGACCAGGCCGGGAAGGCTGCGGCGGCCGCATCGACGGCGGCTGCGACGTCGGCCGCTTCGGCAGCGGCTGACTCGGTGGCGACAGCCCCGGTGAACGGCGAACGGCGTTCGAAACTGCGTTGCGAGACGGCGGCAATCCACTTGCCTCCTATCGCCAGTGGGTGTGATCCCATACTTCCTTCGTCCGTTGTCGCCTTCTTGTCTCTAATTATCGGAATTTGATAAATTGGTCAACTTATGATATGGAAATTTTCTACCAATGCGCCAATGTGGATGCTCTGGAGGTGCGAGATATCGATCGGAACGGAGCGGCCGGCGCGATTTTTGCCGGATGCTTGACGATCCCACGCAAGGGGCAGTCTCGACGGGAATGGGTCAGGATGCAGCGTCTAACAGGAGGATCAACATGGCGGTCACGGCACTGGGCTACATCGGCGTTCGGTCCGACAAGCTCGACGAGTGGGCGGATTTTGCGGGCAAGCTGCTTGGCATGCAGAAGATCGATCGGGGACCGGGCGCCCTGGCCTTCCGCATGGACGACAAGGCCCAGCGCCTGATCGTCACGGCCGAGCCGGGCGAGACGCTGGCGTTCATGGGCTGGGAGGTCGAGCGTCGAGCCGACCTCGACGCCTATGCGGCCCGTCTAGAGACTGCCGGGACGCACGTCCGGCGCGCGCCGGCATCGCTCACGGACCGCCGTTTCGTGGAGGACATGATCTCCTTCGACGACCCGATGGGCAATCGCGTGGAACTGTTCTGGAAGCCGATGATTGCCTCGGATCCCTTCGTTCCGGGTCGTCCGATTACCGGGTTCAAGACCGGGCCGATGGGTATGGGCCATGCCGTGCTGCATGTGAAGAACATCGACGTCATGCTGCCGTTCTATCGCGATCTCCTCGATTTCCGCGTTTCCGACTACGGTCTCGACCCGTACGGCCTCTATTTTTTCCATGTGAACAAGCGGCATCACAGTTTCGCGATGGTCGGCTCCGGGCGGCAGGGGTTCCACCACTTCATGGTGGAATTCAACCATCTGGACGATGTGGGGCAGGGCTTCGATCTCGCCTGCCTGGAGCAGGGGCGCGTCGCCTACACCCTCGGACGCCACACCAACGACTACATGACGTCCTTCTACGCACACACGCCCTCGGATTTCTTCGTGGAAAGCGGCTGGGGCGGAAGGCAGATCGATCCCGAGACATGGGAGCCGCACGAGACGACCGACGGGCCGAGCTTCTGGGGCCACGAGCGGCTTCATCTGGCGGAGGAGGGCGGGCGCAAGCGGCTGCGCGACATGCGGATGGCCGCCGCTGCCCGCGGGGTCCGGGCACCGGCGATCGCCGATTGCCCATGGCTCTACAGCGAACTCGCGAAGCGGCGCTAGGGGAGGAGGCCATGCGACAATCACCTGCCGGCTCCGCTTCGGAAGAGGCGTTCGACGTCGTCATCGTCGGATACGGCCCGACTGGCGCGGTGCTTGCCCATCTGCTGGGGCTTTGTGGCGTCCAGGTCCTGGTGCTCGAGCGGGAGGCCGCGGCCTTTCCGCTGCCCCGCGCGATCGTGTTCGACGACGAGGCGATGCGCATCTTCCAGTGGGTGGGGGTCGCCGACCG
>VFQN01005146.1_pt1 | contig 16331 bp, 13 predicted proteins | sample 3512371 | NCBI WGS metagenome assembly VFQN01 (sample SAMN10412370, study PRJNA504923) | tailings metagenome | isolation source: Replicate 2 from Balatoc abandoned mine | place: Philippines: Itogon, Benguet | collected 2017-08-28 | reverse complement strand
CACAGTGGCCGACTTTTGCTCCGCCCCGTGGCCGGTTTTTACTCCGCCGTTGACATACTCCACCACTCGATTACCCCAGGAAACCGTAAAGTGTTTATCGCCTGGCTATGCTTGCGGCCGTCTGCCCCTCTACCAAAGATGGCGCACCCCGTTGGAGGACGGGCATTCGAAAAGTCGACGTGATCGGAGGAGTATCCATGAGCGACGCATCCAGCATACACCCGGTGGACGAGAAACTGCCCGCAGGCAGGCTCGCGACGCTGGGCATCCAACACGTACTCGTCATGTATGGCGGCGCCGTCGCCGTGCCGCTCATCGTCGGGCGCGCCCTGCAGCTCAGCCCCCAGGACGTGGCGTTCCTGATTTCCGCCGACCTCTTCGTCTGCGGCCTCGTCACCATCATCCAGTCGCTCGGCTTTGGCCGGCATGTCGGCATCCGTCTGCCCGTCATGATGGGCGTGACCTTCGCTTCCGTCGGCCCGATGGTCTCCATGGCAACGATGACGCCGGGAACGGAGGGTGCCCGCATGATCTTCGGCGCCATCATAGGTGCCGGCTTCATTGCGCTGCTGATTGCCCCCATCATGGGCCGGTTGCTGCGCTTCTTCCCGCCCGTCGTGACAGGCACCATCATCCTCGTCATCGGCGTGTCGCTGATGCGCGTCGGCATCAACTGGACGTTCGGCACCCCCTTCGGCCCGACCGCGCCCAAGCTGATCGACCCGGCGCATGCCGAATGGCTCGCCCAGATGAAGACGCTCGCCGAAAGTGGCGGCCCTGCCGTGCCCAGCGGCTTTGCGATCGCACCGACCGTGTCCAACCCGGTCTATGCCGAGCCGAGCCATATCGCGCTGTCGGCACTGGTGCTCGTCTCGATCCTCGCCATCGCTCGCTTCGGCCGCGGCCTCATCAGCAACATCGCGGTCCTCAGCGGCGTCGTCATCGGCTGCGTTGCTGCCTCCATCCTCGGCATGATGCATTTCGACCGCGTCGCCGATGCCGGCTGGTTCGCCGTCGTCACGCCGCTGCGCTTCGGCATGCCGATCTTCGATCCCGTGCTGATCGCCACCATGACGCTCGTCATGATCGTCGTCATGATCGAATCGACCGGCATGTTCCTGGCACTGGGCGAAATCACCGAAAAGCCGGTTTCCCAGCAGAAGCTGACCGCAGGTCTGCGCGTCGATGGTATCGGCACGATGATCGGCGGCCTGTTCAACACCTTCCCCTATACCAGCTTCTCGCAGAATGTCGGCCTCGTCGGCGTCACCGGTGTGAAGAGCCGCTATGTCTGCGTCGCCGGCGGCATCATCATGATCATTCTTGGCCTCATCCCGAAGATGGGTGCCCTCGTCGAGGCCGTGCCGACCTTCGTTCTCGGCGGTGCCGGCCTCGTGATGTTCGGCATGGTGGCCGCGACGGGCGTGCGCATCCTCACGACGGTGGACTTCAAGTCCTCGCGCAACAACCTCTTCGTGGTTGCGGTCTCGGTCGGCTTCGGCCTGATCCCGCTGCTGGCCCCGAACTACCTGATGTGGATGCCGCATGCGATCCATCCCATCATCGAATCGGGCATCGTGCTCGCCTCCATCGTCGCCGTGCTGCTGAACGCCTTCTTCAACGGCGTACGCTTCGAGCCGTCCGATGCCGTCGAGGCCGCCCGCATGGCCGACTCGCATTAAAGGCCACTCGCTCACCTCAAGCCCGGCTTGCCTCTGCGCAAGCCGGGTTTTTCCGTGAACAAGGGTGCACGCGGCATTCTCCTGAGCCCACTTCCAAGGCATAGCTGAGGGCGTGGCGGACAACCGCCTCCGGGAAAGGCGGTTTCGAGGAGTACTCATGGCCGGCATGCTGAATGGACGCGAAGCGCTCGTGTTGGCCGTCACCCTGTGGACGGCACTATCGATCAACGACATTCTCATGTTGCCCGGCGGCCTGCCCATCATCGCACCGGGTTGGCTGAGCAGCATCCTGCTCGCGCTGCTTCTTGCAAGGGTGTTGCAGCGCCTTCAAAATCTGTCGAAGGTCCAGGCGATAGGTTTCGGCACGCTTTGCGTGTTCGCCGCCGCGACCACCCAGGCGGTGTTCGACATCACCGTTATCATGACGGTCGGCCCGCACGCCTTGCCCGGCGGCCAGAGCGTGCCGGGCTTCGCCATCGCCAATACCTGGGAGAAAGCTCTCCTGCAGTTCCGCTTCAGCCTGATCTGGAACGGCATTGTCTTCGGCTTCTATGTGGCGGCGCTCTCCCTGCTCAATGCGCAGCGCCGCAAGCTGGACGCGGAGATGCGGGCGCTGCGCTACGAGCTCAACCCGCATTTTCTTTTCAATACCCTGAACTCCATCGCCGGCCTCATCGAGGAGGGATCGGCGGGGCGGGCCGACCGCATGGTCCTGTCGCTTTCGCGCTTTCTCCAGAAGACGCTTTCGCTCGACCCGCTCCACGATGTCCCGTTGGCCGAGGAAATCGCCCTGCAGCGCGACTACCTCGAAATCGAGCATGAGCGCTTCGCAGACCGCATGGCCTTCGATATCCGTCTGCCGGCCGAACTGGAAGGGGTGATGGTCCCCAATCTCATTCTCCAGCCGCTGATCGAGAACGCCGTCAAACATGGCGTCAGCCCGTCGCGAAAACACGTCGCGATCGTGCTTGAGGCGAAACGGGAGGGGGATCATCTCGTGCTGAGTGTCGAGAACGACCTTCCAACTGAGGACATGGGCAGAAAGCCGCCTGGAATGGGCATAGGCCTTCGCAACATCCGGGAGCGGCTGCAGGCCCGCTTCGGCAACCGGTGGCGTTTCTCGTCAGGTCCGGTGGATGGTGGCTGCTTCCGGGCCACCATCACCTTGCCGCTCCGAAACGCCTGAAGGCGATCACCGGCATCCCATCAATTCAGAGGGATCGAAAGGCCGCCGCCCGAAGCCGCCGGGCGAGCGTAGGTCGTGTTGTTCGCAGCGGTCGTGCTGCATCCTGCCAGCGACAGGACCGTAAGTGCGGCGACGACGAAACCGGTGATGGGGCGCATGAATCTCTCCTTTGCGGTGTGCCCGTATGACATAGGCATGACGAAGGCTTGCGTCCACCGCCGCCGCCCTCATATCCCGTACGTTCATCGTCAAGCCCGGGATGCCACACCCGCCAGCTTCGTCATGGCACCTCGGTACGCCCCATCAGGCCGGAGATATCTCGCGCGGCGAGATCGAGAATATGACGCGAGCAGGCCTCCGCGCGCGCACCATCCCGCAAACGCAGCGCATCGACCAGCGCCCGATGCACGCCGAGCGCTTCGTCATGACGCTCCGTCGCCTGGTTGGAGGCGTGCAACGCGTAGGAAAGGGCAGCGTGGATGATCGAGGACAACTGGTGGAAAACCTGGTTGTGGCTCGCTTTCAGCAGCGTCTCGTGGAAACGTGTATCGGCGACGGTGAAGGCTTCTAGGTCGCCTTCGGCATCGCTCATGTCGTCACAGGCGCACTCGAGGTCGGCAATCTCCTGCGCCGTCGCGCGGGCGGCCGCGAGGAAGGCGGCAGCCGGCTCGACGGTGCGTCGTGCTTCGAGGATGGAGCCGAGAAGCTCGGCCGAGAACACGTCCGGGCCCATCCATTCCAGGATTTGCGCGTCGAGCACGTTCCACTCCGAACGGTCGCAGACCAGCGTGCCGACCCTCGGCCGGCCTCGCACGAGCCCCTTCGTCTCCAGCACCTTCAGCGATTCACGGATGACGGTGCGGCTGACGCCATAGCTTTCGCACAGGTCGCTTTCCCGCGGCAGAGCCCCGCCGGGCGGAAAACGCCCGCCGCAGATATCGCCCCCGATCGCCGCGGTCACGTTATGACGCACCCGGGGTCGACGCGATGGCGGCCGATGCGCCTGCCTTGCGAGCTTCTCCGCCACGTTGCCTCCACCAGCTCAATCATTGATCATACAAATCGGAAGCAATCATACGACAAATTGACGGCCAGGGCCATTGCCACCTATTGCGGAGCACAGGCAATTCGCAATATTGACTTTTGCTGACAAAGTGCATAATGCGCCGACCTCAACAGCAGGAGCCGCCATGCTCGCCGACATCCCCCCCGTGCTCGTCCTCAACCCGAAAGACAATGTCGGGGTCGTTCCTGCCAATGTCGACGCCGGCCGCATGCTGATGAACGGCGTTTCCGCCATCGAGCGCATACCGCGCGGACACAAGGTGGCAATCGCACCGATCGCGGAAAACGAACCGGTGCGGAAATACGGCCAGATCATCGGATATGCGACACGGGCAATCCGCCCCGGAGAACACGTTCACCTGCAGAACCTTGCCATTCTCGACGTGGCGCTGAAACACGAATTCTGCGTCGACAATGCGCTGCCGGCAATGGTGCCGGCGGCTGAGCGCCGCACGTTCGAGGGCTACGATCGCGGCAACGGCCGCATCGGCACGCGCAACTACATCGGCATCCTCTCGACCGTGAACTGTTCCGCCACGGTCTCGCGCTATGTGGCGGAGCATTATGCCCGCAAGTTCCGCGAGACCGGCCATGACAACATCGACGGCGTGGTGGCGCTGACCTATGGCGGCGGCTGCGCGCTGAACCTCAAGTCCGAGGGCGGACGCATTCTCACCCGCACCTTCAAGGGCTATGCGCGCAACCCGAACTTCGGCGGCATCCTGATGATCGGCCTCGGCTGCGAGACCTTTCAGTACGGCCCGCTGGTCGAGGAGGCCGGGCTGGAGGAGGGGAAAACCTTCCGCACCATGATGATCCAGAACCAGGGCGGCACGCGCAAGACGATCGAGGCGGCTTGCGAGATGATCGACGACATGCTGCCGGATGTCGGCCGCATCCGCCGCACGCCACAGCCCTTGTCGGGCATCAAGCTGGCCCTCGAATGCGGCGGGTCGGACGGCTATTCCGGCATCTCCGCCAACCCGGCCCTCGGCATCGCCTCGGATCTCCTGGTCAAGGAGGGTGCGACGACGGTGCTGTCGGAAACGCCGGAAATCTATGGCGCGGAACATCTCTTGACCCGCCGCGCCGCCCGGCCTGAAGTGGCGGAAAAACTGCTGGCCCGCATCGACTGGTGGCGAGACTACACGGCAAAGAACGACGCCGAACTCAACAACAACCCCTCGCACGGCAACAAGGCCGGCGGCCTCACCACCATTCTGGAAAAATCGCTCGGCGCGGTCGCTAAGGGCGGCTCGATGCCGCTCAACGCCGTCTATGAATATGCCGAGGAGGTGACGGAGCCGGGCTTCGTCTTCATGGACACGCCCGGCTACGACCCGGCGGCCGTGACCGGCCAGATCGCCGGCGGCTGCAATCTTGTCGCGTTCACCACCGGTCGCGGCTCGGTCTCCGGCTACAAGCCGGCGCCGTGCATCAAGATCGCCACCAACACGCCGATGTACGAACACATCAAGGAGGACATGGATATCAATTGCGGCACGATCGTCGACGGCACCGAGACGATCGAGGAGGCCGGCCGCCGCATCTTCGAATTCGTCATCGAAACCGCCTCCGGCCGCAAGACGGCGAGCGAAGCGTTCGACTACGGCGACAACGAGTTCGTGCCCTGGCAGGTCGGCGCGATCACCTGACCGTCAGAGGTGCATGACGATGTTGACGAGTGTGCCCGCAGGATCGCGCACGAAGAACCGTCGTACACCCCAAGGCTCGTCCGCCGGTCCGTATTCGACGATGTAACCGCCCTCAAGGACCGCCGCATAGACGGCATCGAGATCGTCCACCTCGACCGAAAGACCCGGCACCGGCGTGCTGGAACCGCCCTCGGAGGCAAAGCTCACCTGCAATGGCATACGATCCTGCGTGCCGTAGGTGACGATCCAGCCGTGGTCCATCAGCAGCTCCAGCCCGAGTATCCCGCGATAAAAAGCGGCCACGCCCGCCGGATCGGCCGTTTCGATATTCGCGACGATGCGCCTGACCGTCATCCTTTCCTCCTCACCGAGCGACGGGCGTCGCGTAGGCAGGCATGTCCGGCCGGTGCGCCGCACGCAGCTCCGCGACGCGGCCGATCACCTTGGGCAGCGAGACCGTGATGTGATGGCGGAGCGTTTCGGCCGCACGCGCCCTGTCGTCGACGTCGAGCGCACGGAACACCGCAAGATGCTCCGCTATGAAGGGCTCGTCGGCCGGCATCCGGTGCGAAACGCCGATAATGTGCTTGCTGACATTCAGCATGAAACGGGCACGGCGCAGCGCGATCAGCAATTCGCGGTTCGGGCAATAGCCAAGGCAGGTGATGTGCAGGTCGGTCTCAAGGCCGTCCATCGCTTCGACGGAGAGATCCGGATAGACGGCCAGCGCCTCTTCCAGTCGCTGCGTCATCGCACCGCGCTCCGCGGGCGAGATGAAGGGCGCAGCCTGGCTCAGCGCCAGCGGCTCCAGCGCGACGCGGATATCGTGCAGGTCGCGCATGCGTTGCTCGTCGAGCGGCACCAGCGTCCAGCGCATGCGCTCGTCTTTTTCCGTGATGCCGAGTGCTTCAAGCCGGGTCAGCGCATCACGCGCCACCTGCCGGCCGACGCCGCGCGCACGGGCCAGCTCCACCTCGTTGATGCGGTGGCGGCCGAAGACGGACAGATGCACCATCTCGCGCTCCAGGCTCTCGTAGATCGCCTCCCAGGCCGGTGCCTTGCGCAAGGCCGGCGCCTCCTCGTCGAGGCCGAGCATCTCGGCGGTCAGCACCGCCCGCTTCGGCCCGCCGCGCCCCTGCCCCACCAGAAAACCGCGCCCATCGAACCGCCGGATCTGCCCCGCCGCCTCCAGAAGCGCGAAAGCCTGGCGCACCGGCGTACGGGTGGAGGCAAAGAGGGTCGCGACCGGCCCTTCCAGCAGCAGGGCGCCCTTCGGCAGCCGCCCGGAGGCAATCGCCTCGGCAAGCACCTCGCGGATACGCAGATAGAGCGGGCTCTTGTCGAGCGCCCCTTCGGCGCTTTCCACACCCGTTTCCGCCAAAGCCTGCCCCGTGCCGATCATGGCGCGGACCATTGCATGAATGCACCGTGCCGACAACGGTCATGTCTGCCACGGCTCCCGGCAAGGAAATTGCGTCGCACCGGCGAAAAATCTCCATTCCTTTCGTGACGCGCGGGGCATTTTGCGCTAGGGAACCCTGCTGAGGCTCGCAATGCGGCCCCAAAAAGCCCATATGTCAGCCGCGTCCACTCGAGGAATTGACCATGCCCGCATATCGCTCCCGAACCACCACCCACGGCCGCAACATGGCCGGTGCCCGCGGCCTCTGGCGCGCAACCGGCATGAAGGATTCGGACTTCGGCAAGCCGATTATCGCGGTGGTGAACTCCTTTACCCAATTCGTGCCCGGCCACGTCCATCTGAAGGACCTCGGCCAGCTCGTCGCGCGCGAAATCGAGAAGGCTGGCGGCGTCGCCAAGGAATTCAACACGATCGCCGTCGACGACGGCATCGCCATGGGCCATGACGGCATGCTCTATTCGCTGCCGTCGCGCGAGATCATTGCCGACTCGGTCGAGTACATGGTCAACGCGCATTGCGCCGACGCCATGGTCTGCATCTCCAACTGCGACAAGATCACGCCCGGCATGCTGAATGCTGCGATGCGCCTCAACATCCCCGCGGTCTTTGTCTCCGGTGGCCCGATGGAGGCCGGCAAGGTCGTGCTGCACGGCAAGACCCACGCGCTCGACCTTGTCGACGCCATGGTCGCCGCCGCCGACGACACGATCTCCGACGAGGACGTCAAGGTCATCGAGCGCTCCGCCTGCCCGACCTGCGGCTCCTGCTCCGGCATGTTCACGGCCAATTCGATGAACTGTCTGACCGAAGCCCTCGGCCTGTCACTGCCGGGCAACGGCTCCACGCTCGCGACCCATGCCGACCGCAAGCGCCTCTTCGTCGAGGCGGGCCACCTGATCGTCGACCTCGCCCGCCGCTACTACGAGCAGGAAGACGAGAGCATCCTGCCGCGCTCGGTCGCCAACAAGAAAGCGTTCGAGAACGCTATGTCGCTCGACGTTGCCATGGGCGGCTCGACCAATACCGTGCTGCACATTCTGGCGGCCGCCTATGAAGGCGGCATCGACTTCGATCTCGACGACATCGACGCATTGTCGCGTCGCGTCCCATGCCTCTCCAAGGTCGCGCCCGCCAAGCAGGACGTGCACATGGAAGACGTGCACCGCGCCGGCGGCATCATGCGCATCCTCGGCGAGCTCGACCGCGGCGGTCTCATCCATCGCGACACGCCGACCGTGCATTCCGAAACCCTCGGTCACGCCATCGACCGCTGGGACATCACCCGCACCAGCAGCGAGACAGTGCGCACCTTCTTCCGCGCCGCACCGGGCGGCATCCCGACGCAGGTCGCCTTCAGCCAGGAAGCACGCTGGGACGAACTCGACACCGACGGGGAAACGGGTGTCATCCGCTCCGTCGAGCATCCCTTCTCCAAGGATGGCGGCCTTGCCGTCCTCTCCGGCAACATCGCGCTCGACGGCTGCATCGTGAAGACCGCCGGCGTCGATGAATCGATCCTGAAATTCTCCGGCCCGGCTGTCGTCTTCGAAAGCCAGGATGCAGCCGTCAAGGGCATTCTCAGCGGCGAGGTGAAGGCCGGCGACGTCGTCGTCATCCGCTATGAGGGCCCGAAGGGCGGCCCGGGCATGCAGGAAATGCTCTATCCGACGAGCTACCTGAAGTCGAAGGGTCTTGGAAAGGCCTGCGCGCTGATCACCGACGGCCGCTTCTCCGGCGGCACGTCCGGCCTTTCGATCGGCCATGCCTCGCCCGAGGCCGCCCAGGGCGGCACGATCGGCCTCGTGCGCCAGGGCGATCTCATCGAGATCGACATCCCGAACCGCACGATCAACCTCGCGGTTTCCGAGGAAGAGCTGGCCGTGCGCCGTGCCGAGCAGGACAAGCTTGGCTGGAAGCCGGCGGCACCGCGCAAGCGCAACGTCACGACGGCGCTGAAGGCCTATGCCGCCTTCGCCGCCAGCGCCGACAAGGGCGCCGTGCGCATCCTGCCGGAATAAGCTTTTGCCGGGCGCCAGGTTTTCCTCGCGCCCGGTCTCGTCTCAGAGGTGGCGCGTCTCTTCCGGCGTGTTCCACCAGGCATTGTTCCGCCCGTCGAAATATTGCACCGGCAATGCCGCAAGCTCGCTGTGCTCGATATCGTCGAGGCAGGCGACGTTGATCGAGACATAGGCGCCGCCGATCGCCTCGACATAGCCCTGGCCGAACGGCGAGACACCGCAGGTCTTGCAGAAGTGGTGGTGCCCGCTCATCGTGCCGAACTGGTAGTCGCCGAGATCCGCCTCGTCGCATTGCAGGCGAAAGGCATCCGGCTTGATCTGGGCACCCCAATAGCGCTTCTTCGAGCAGATCGAGCAATTGCAGCGGCCCGTCCCGGCGGAGAGGTCAATATCGGCCTCATAGCGGATTTTTCCGCAATGGCAGCTTCCCTTGTAGGTCTTCAACATCACGTTCTCCTCGCTTGCACCGATCCGACTAAAATGACAATATGCTGTCAAAACCACATTCGCAAAATGACAGCATGTTGTCAATATGAGCCCTGACCGCACTCCCGCCGGCGATGCCTTCGCCACCTTTGCCATCTCGGTCCTGCGCCTCGCCGGGCATTTGCAGACGGCGGGCGATGCACTGGCCAAACCCGCCGGCCAGACCAGCGCCCGCTGGCAGGTGCTCGCCGCCGCCGCCCATGCGCCCATGTCCGTCGCCGATGCCGGCCGGGCGCTTGGCATGACGCGGCAAGGCGTTCAGCGCGTCGCCGATCTCCTCGAGAAGGATGGCCTCGTCGCCTATGCCGAGAACCCCGTCCACCAGCGCGCCAAGCTGATGGTGCTGACGGATGACGGCGTGGCGGCGCTGACGGCCATAAGGGCGCGGCAGGCAGTTTGGGCCAATGCGCTCGGCGGCCTGCTCGGCGAAAAAGACATTCAGGCGGCAACCAGAACCATCGCCGCAGCGTTACAGGCCGTCGAGAAGCAGACCGTGCCCGACGACCGAGACCGGGCGTCGTTTTGACACGGCCGAAGAATGTTGATACCAACTTATTTGTCGAAAGCCCGTGAAAGAGGAGTTCCGAGCATGAGACCGAACCACGAGGTCGTATCCCAAACGGAATGGCTGGCAGCGCGAAAGGCCTTGCTGGCGCTGGAGAAGGAGGAGACGAAGCTGCGCGACAAGGTGCGCGCCGAACGCCTCTCGCTTCCCTGGGTCAAGGTCGAGAAGACCTACACTTTTGAAACGCCCGATGGTCGCAAGACGCTGGCCGACCTGTTCGACGGCCGCAGCCAGCTCATCGTCTACCATTTCATGTACGGTCCCGACTGGGAGGCCGGCTGCCCCGGCTGTTCCTTCATGGCCGACCATATCGACGGCATGCTGCCGCATCTCAACAACCACGACGTCACGATGATCGCCGTCTCCCGCGCGCCGCTCGAAAAGCTTAATGCCTACAAGAAGCGCATGAACTGGACATTCCCTTGGGTTTCCGCCTTTGGCAGCGACTTCAATTTCGACTACCATGTCTCCTTCACCAAGGAGGAGCTGGCGAGCGGCAAGGTCATGTACAATTACCGCGAGACGAACGCCGCCGATGCGCATGACGAGCTTCCCGGCCTCAGCGCCTTTTTCAAGGACGAGGGCGGCACCGTCTACCACACCTATTCCGACTATGCCCGTGGCGGCGAGGAGGCGCTCGGCACCTTGATGATCCTCGACCGTGCGCCAAAGGGCCGAAACGAGACCGGCACGCTCAGCTTCGTCAAGCGCAAGGATGAGTATGCGGATGCGCCCAAAGCGCGATCCTGCTGCGACTGAGTCCGTCCATCAAGAAAATGGAGAACCGCATGCACAAGGATTATGGCACATTCTGCTGGTACGAATTGATGACGCCCGACGTGCCCGCCGCCGAGCGGTTCTACGCCTCGGTCGTCGGCTGGTCGACGCGCGATTCCGGCATGGAGGGCATGAACTACACCCTCGCCTATGCCGGTGAAACACAGGTGGCCGGGCTGATGGAACTGCCCAAGGAAGCCGAGGACATGCCGCCAATGTGGATGGGCTACATCTTCACCGACACGATCGAGGAGACTCTTGACGATATCGCGGCCAATGGCGGGAAAATCCACCGTCAGCCGCAGGATATTCCCGGCATCGGCCGCTTCGCCGTCGCCACCGACCCGCATGGCGCCGTCTTCTCGCTTTTCTCCACCGAGGACCAGGGCCCCGACCGGCCGGAAATGATGACGTCCGGCCATATCGGCTGGAACGAGCTGATGGCCGGCGACCTCGACGAGGCGTGGGACTTCTACGACAAAACCTTCGGCTGGACGAAGGACATGGCCGTCGACATGTCGGACGCCGGCATGGGCACCTACCAGACCTTTGCCGTGCGCGGCGGCAATGCCATCGGCGGCATGATGACCAACCCGCCCGGCACGCCCATGCCGCCTTTCTGGAGCTATTACTTCGTGGTCGAAGGCCTCGACGCGGCCGGAAAACGCGTGACGGACGGCGGCGGCCAGGTGGTCATGGGCCCGATGGAAGTGCCCGGCGGCGCCTGGATCCTCAACTGTGTCGATCCGCAGGGCGCATATTTCTCGCTCGTCGCGACGAGCCGGTGAGCCTCGACTGCGCGGGGCGGCCCAGCCGCCCTGCCTTTCCACAGCCTTCATGAAACAGTCATGGAGCCGTCATGACGAGACGGTATGAATAAACCGTCAGAACCGGACAGGCTCCGGCTGCAGGATGCGCCTTCTGACCGCCGACGCCGGCATGATCTGTAGCTGCGTATCTTGTTCAGAAATCATCCCATGCGTCTTTCCATCAAGCTTTCGCTTGCAGCCCTGCTGCTGGCTGTTATCGCCATTTCCGCGACCAGCATCGCAAGCCTCACGCTGAGCGCCAGCCAATCGGCCGCAGCCGCCATGACAAAACTCGAAACGTTGGCCGACGGACGGCGCAACGAGCTGGCGCAATATCTGCAATCGGTCGTCAAGGAGACGCGCGATCTTGCCGGCCAGAAGGTGATCGCCAAGGCGCTCGACGATTTTTCCGGCGCGCTAGGCGCCATCGAGGGCGACCGCACGGGTGAGCTGCAACGCCGTTGCGGCGGCAAGGCCGACCTGAAATCCGCCGAGGTCGATAAATTCGACCAGTTGCACGGCCGCTACCACGGCTTCTTCCAGCGCAACGCCGAGGCACAGGGTTTTGACGACATGCTGCTGGTCAACCTCAGCGGCGACGTCGTCTATTCACTGAAGAAACACGGCGATTTCGGCGGCAATGTCTTGAGCGGCGCAACGCTCAAGGACACCGGCCTCGCCAGGGTTTTCGCGGAGGCGGCACCGGGTACGGACACGGCCATCGTGTCCTTCGGGGATTTCGAGGCCTACGCCCCCGCCGGCCGCACCACGGCCTTCCTTGCCGCGCCCGTCTCCTCCGTCGCCGGCAAGATCGGCGTGCTCGTCGTCGCACTGCCGAGCGAGCGCATGACTGCCAGGCTGAACAATCCGGTCGGCCTTGGCGAAACCGGCGAGGCCATGCTGCTGAACGCCGAAGGCACCCTCCTCACCCGCCCCGCGCATGGCGCTGATGCCGACATATTCGCCATGCGCATCGCACCGGACCTGCTGACTGCCGCAGACGGTACTGATATCGCCAAGGCGACCCTTCCCGATCATCGCGGCCGCGAGGCAAAACTCGCCGCCGCGCGCTTCGATTTCCTCGGCCACACCTGGACGGTCGCCGCCGTCATGGCCTCCAGCGAGGTTTTCGCCGGCCTCAATCGCCTCATCAACTGGACCCTGCTGATCTCGCTCAGCGTGCTCCTCGTCACCGCCGCCGTCGGCTTCCTCTTCGCCAGCCGCCTCTCGCGCCCGATCACCGCCCTCGTCTCCGACATGGGGCGCCTTGCCGCCGGCGACACCACCATCGCCTGCTACGGCCAGGAGCGTCGCGACGAAATCGGCGACATGGCCCGCTCCGTCGTCGTCTTCCGCGACGCGGCAATCGAAAAGGAACGTCTGCAACGGGAAACGGCGACGATGCGCGAAGACGCCGAAAGCGAACGTGCCGCCCGCGATGCCGCCAAAGCGGCCGAGGACGCAGAGACGGAAGCCGCCGTCCAGCACCTTGCCGAAGCGCTGCAACACCTCGCAAGCGGCGACCTCACCCGGCAGATCGACACGCCCTTCATTGCCGCGCTCGATCGCATCCGCACGGACTACAACGTCTCCGTCGAACGCCTCGCCGAAGCCATGACGACGGTGCGCATCAACACCCACCGCATCCGCGACGATTCCGGCGAAATGCAGGAGGCACTCGTGCAGCTTTCCAGCCGCACCGAGCGCCAGGCCGCCTCGCTCGGCGAGGCCGCGACGGCGCTTGCCGAGATGACCCAGGCCGTGCAATCGGCCGCCGAGCGCACGACCACCGCCGAGCGCCTCGCCTCCGATACCAAGAAAAGCTCCGCCGCTTCCGAACAGGTCGTCGACAATGTCGTCGGCGCCATCGGCAAGATCGAGACCTCCTCGCGCGAAATCGGCAACATCATCGGCGTCATCGACGATATCGCCTTCCAGACCAACCTTCTGGCGTTGAATGCCGGCGTCGAGGCCGCGCGCGCCGGGGAGGCCGGCAAGGGTTTCGCCGTCGTCGCCCAGGAGGTGCGCGAACTTGCCCAGCGCACGGCAAGCGCCGCGCGCGAGGTGAAGGCGCTGATCACCAAGTCCGCCGGCGAGGTGGCGCGCGGGGCGGGCCTCGTGCGCGAGACCGGCAGCGTGCTGCGCGATATTGCCGGCAAGGTCCATGCCATCGACGCCGAGATCAAGGAAATCGCCCGGGCCGCGCGCGACCAGTCCGTCGGCATCCACGAGATCAACACGACGATCCGCCAGCTCGATACGGTCACGCAGCAGAACGCCGCGATGGTCGAGGAAAGCAGCGCCGTCACACACCGTCTTTCGGACGAGTCGGCGACGCTCGCCCGTCTCGTCGGCCAGTTCGAAATCCCGTATGAGGCACCGGCGGCGCGACCCATGCTCCGGCGCATCGCGTAGTCCTTTGCAAGCGCGCGGCGATCGCGCTTGCAATCTTTCTTCGCATTGCACAAACTCCCCTCGATGACGGCAGAAGACCGTCCGAGGGGATCAAAGCGCGCATGTCGATCAAGGCCGGTATCTACCACCTCACCCACTATATCTACGACAAGCCGGTCCGCCTCGGGCCCCAGATCATCCGGCTGAAGCCGGCGGCGCATTCCAGAACCAAGGTCATCAGCCACTCGTTGAAGGTTTCGCCGGAAAACCATTTCGTAAACCTCCAGCAGGACCCCTACGGCAACTATCTCGCCCGCTACGTCTTTCCCGATCCGGTGACGGAGCTGAAGATCGAGGTCGATCTCATTGCCGACATGACGGTCTACAATCCCTTCGACTTCTTCGTGGAGGAGGAGGCCGAACACTGGCCCTTCGATTATCCGGAGGACCTCAGCGAAGACCTGAATATCTATCGCACGCCCGAGCCGCTGACCCCGGCGCTCGAAGATTTCCTGAAGACGATCGACCGCTCGCGCCAGCGCACCATCGACATGGTTGTCGGCCTCAATGCGAGGCTGCAGCAGGAGATCGGCTACGTCATCCGCATGGAGCCCGGCGTGCAGGCGCCGGAGGAGACGCTGACGGTTGCCCGCGGTTCCTGCCGCGATTCGAGCTGGCTGCTGGTGCAGATCCTGCGCAATCTCGGTTTTGCCGCCCGCTTCGTCTCCGGCTACCTCATCCAGCTCACACCGGACCTGAAGGCGCTCGACGGCCCCTCGGGCACCGAGGTCGATTTCACGGACCTGCATGCCTGGTGCGAGGTCTATCTTCCCGGCGCCGGCTGGATCGGTCTCGATCCGACCTCCGGTCTCCTCACCGGCGAAAGCCACATCCCGCTTGCCGCCACGCCACACTACCGCAACGCCGCGCCGATATCCGGCGGCTATTTCGGCGAGGCGAACACCGAATTCGACTTCGCCATGACGGTGAAGCGCGTCGCCGAGCACCCGCGCATCACAAAGCCGTTTTCCGACGAGAGCTGGGAGGCGCTGAACGCGCTTGGCCGTGACGTCGATAGCGTGCTCGCTGCCAATGACGTGCGCCTCACCATGGGCGGCGAGCCGACCTTCGTCTCCATCGACGATTTCGAATCCGACGAATGGAACACCGCCGCCGTCGGCCCGACCAAGCGCGAGAAGGCCGACACGCTGATCCGCCGGCTGCGCGAAAAATTCGCGCCCGGCGGCTTCCTGCATTACGGCCAGGGCAAGTGGTATCCCGGCGAAAGCCTGCCGCGCTGGACCTTTTCGCTTTACTGGCGGCGCGACGGCAAGCCGATCTGGCAAAACCCCGATCTCATCGCCGAAGAGGGCAGCGATGCGGACGTCGGCGAGGCCGATGCCAGGGCCGTGCTCACCGGCATTGCCGAGGAGCTCGGCGTCGAGCCCGACATGGTGCAGCCGGCCTACGAGGACCCCGCCGAGTGGATCATCAAGGAAGGCAATCTTCCCGAAAATGTCGATCCGTCGAACTCCAAGCTGGAAGATCCGGAAGAGCGCAGCCGTATCGCCCGCGTCTTCGAGCGCGGCCTCACCACGCCGACCGGCCATATCCTGCCGATCCAGGCCTGGAACGCCCGCGCCACCGGCCGGCGCTGGATCAGCGAAAAATGGCGCACGCGCCGCGGCAGGATCTTTCTCGTTCCCGGCGACAGCCCCGTCGGCTACCGCCTGCCGCTCGGCGCCCTGCCCTACCTCTCTCCCTCCAGCTATCCCTATATCAACCCGGCCGATCCCTCCGAGGACAAGCCGCCGCTGCCGGATTTTTCCAAGCCCGGCCGCGCCATGGCCGAGGCCTCGTTCCAGGCGAGCGAAACCGGCCAGGACCGCATCGAGCAGGTGCGCAGCGAAATCGTCGGCGCGGTGCGCACGGCGATGAGCGTCGAGGCGCGCGACGGCCGGCTCTCGATCTTCATGCCGCCGGTCGAACGGGTCGAGGACTATCTCGACCTCGTGACGGCCGCCGAGCGCGCGGCAGAGCGGCTCGGCCTGCCCGTGCATATCGAAGGCTACGCGCCGCCGCAGGACGAGCGCCTGAACGTCGTCCGCGTCGCGCCGGACCCTGGCGTGATCGAAGTCAACATCCACCCCGCCACCGACTGGCAGGATTGCGTCGACATCACCAGCGCCGTCTACGAGGAGGCACGCCAATCCCGCCTCGGCGCCGACAAGTTCATGATCGACGGCCGCCACACCGGCACGGGCGGCGGCA
>VFQN01005145.1_pt1 | contig 16331 bp, 16 predicted proteins | sample 3512371 | NCBI WGS metagenome assembly VFQN01 (sample SAMN10412370, study PRJNA504923) | tailings metagenome | isolation source: Replicate 2 from Balatoc abandoned mine | place: Philippines: Itogon, Benguet | collected 2017-08-28 | reverse complement strand
GGATTGTTTTGGGCAGAATCCTGACCGAATCAGGATTTTCAAGAGGGTTTTCCCCTAGGGTTGGCCCAGAAATCCTGGAAAATGTACGTTTGTCAGATTTTCCAGACCCGAAGGCACCGAAATTATGAGCGGTCAGAATTTTTCGCCAAATAAGACCGGAACACTGAGCCCCTTGTTGTAGACAAGAAGTTACCTTCCAGGCTGTCTGGCTGTGCCACCCTACCCCCCCTACAGATGACCCGGGTGAGTACCGATGAGGACGGTGAGTAAAGGGAGACACAGAGCGGAACGAATGACATAACGGTGAGTAAAGGGAGATACAGAGCGGAACGAATGACATACAGTTACTTTCAGAAGAGGCAGAAGCACATGGTGTTCCGTCGCTGCAGGACACGTTGGGCGCCTGTAGGAGGCACGTGGCGCCTCATCCGTCAAAATGAGTCACCGTTGACTCCAAGCCCAAACGGCCAAAAAACATTACTAGCCCTGCCCCACAATTCCGTGTACGGCTTGTGCTATTTGCTACTTGCCAAGGGGAGCAGCAGCTTCTTTCCGAAAGCAGCCATGGTCTATGGAGGGCATCAGGGTAACCGCCTCTACCAGTATCGCGCGACACGTGCGCACATCTAGTTGCTCAGCTACGTGAAGGCCTTTCGCCTACTACGTTTCTCCAATCCCAGCCTCGCCATCCCTTCTCCAACCGCCCGTTCTCTCTCCCTCCCTCATCTCAATCAATTTCCACCGCCCCCTGCATAAAATCTGCGCTCCCCACACTGCTTTGCATGCTGCCCTCCCCATGCCTTCCGTGGTCCCAACCGCACCTAGCAGCACCCTTCATGCGCCCTCCTCCTCTCCCGCCTTCCCCAGCAAGCCCCTCGCCTCCTCCTCCAGCTCCGCATACCCAGCCGCCACCGCCAGCGACACCACAGCCCTCAGCGCCACCCACCGCGCCGCCAACCCATCCTCCGCCCCCCCTGGAACCACCCCCCGCCGGTCAGGCAGCGGCGGCAGCGCCCCCACACCACCCCTCCCCCCTAACCCACATTCCGCTGCCTCCTGCACTCCTGCGTTTCCCCCTTCCCCGAACGGACGCCCCTCGTTAACCACCACCACCACCGCCGCCGCCGCCGCCGCCGCCAGTGCTTGCACAAGCCACCGCCTCCCCGGCCGCACCCCCAACCCCGCCAGCGCACCCAACGCCGCCGCCAGCTGCGGCGCCGCCAACGTGGGCAGCTCCTGCAGCAGCAGCTCGACCACACGGTCCAGCAGCACGCCACTCGGCCTCAGCGGACCCCCTATCCCCCGCTGCCCCTGCGCCTGCCCCTGCTGCTGCTGCTGCTGCGGCTGCACCTCCGGACCCGCACCGCCCTGCTCGAGCTCATGGTGTCCATCGGAGGTCGGGCAGGGCAGCGCCGCCCAGCCCGGCCAGGCCAGCAGCGCCAGCAGCTCCACCAGGGCGCCGGGGCTTGCGAGCGTTAGCTTGGTGGCGGCAGCGGCGGCCCAGTTGGCCAGCCACTGACCCGCGGGTCGCGCCCGCAGCAGCGCCCAGGCGCGCAGGTGCAGCGACTGCTCGTCCAAGTAGCAGTACTGCAGCTTGGCCTCGGAGGCGGACATGAGCGCACGCAGGTACGGCTGCGGCATTAGCGGCGGCAGTACGGCAGGAGGTGCTGATGCTGCTGACGATGATGTGGTGGGGGCGGAGGATGAGGAGGTGGCGGCGGCGCCGGTTGCTGCCAAGGCGACCGCCACACCATGCAGTCCAGTGGAGAAATGGCGGGCCTTGATGCCGTCAGCCTGGCGTGCGAAGGACGCCGCCAGCCATCGGGCGGTGGCGGGCTGGGGGGTGTAGCCTAGTACGGCCCAGGCTGCCGCGATGCGGGCTAAAGCACGGGGGCTGGGGCCGCCATCAGCGCCGTCAGACGCAGCGAGGAAGCGTCCGGGACTCCCCTGGTAGCCCTTCTGGCGGTGGGGACGGTACTGGGTGCGCTCCAGGGGCGTCTGGTGGCGCACGACAGCGCGTTCCAGCTCAAGCAGCCATGCCGTACTCGGCCTGTACCGCATGTACGACAGGCTGGTCAGAAGCAGTACGAGCGGCTGTACGGAGCAGCCGTGCAGCACGGGCTGCACCGCCTCGAGCGCCTGCCGTACGAACGCCGCCGGCGGGAAGGGTTCGCCGTCGCCGGCTCCATCGGCGCCGCCCGACTGCTGTTGCTGCTGCTTCCAGTGCGACAGTCCCGCCAGCAGCAACGCCACGTCCTGCACGCTGCCCCGCTGCAGCAGCGGCGCCGCCGCCTCCAGCAGCGCCTCCCGCATCCCCCGACCAGGCACGTGCCCCATCCGCGCACACGCGTACACCATGAGCGCCAGGCTCTGGCACGTGGCGCCCCGAAACCGCGCCGCCGCGCAGCACCCCAAGGCGCCCTCCACCCACTCCCCCGGCACGTTCACGCCCAGCCGCCACAGCGCCCACAGCACCAACGACAGCGAGTGCCCGTTCGCCGCCGCCACCGCCTGCTTCTCCGCCGCGGGCCGCACCCAGCTGCTGCCGGCTCCTCCTCCCGCTGCCCCTACACCACCCTGCCGGTCCGCCTGCACCACCGGCCAGGCCCGGAGCAGCGCGTCCAGCCACCGCTCACTGGGCTTGTGGCCCCACACCGCCAGGGCCCACATGAAGGACGCGAGGTCCATGGGATTGCACGCTCGCAGCAGGGGCCCGCTGGCGGCCAGGTACGGCTCTATGTAGTCCCCTCCAGGGTGGTGTCCCAGCGCCGCCAGGCCCCTCAGCAGGCTGCTGGCGGACCGCGGCGTGTGGCCGTAACGTCCCAGCGGCCGACCCACGGGTCGTTGCCCCCATGCAGGATTTGCAGTACCCCTGGAGCCCGCCAGCTGCCCGGCGTCGCTTCCCCCGCCGCCCCCATCGGACTCCCCCGGCGGCGACGGCGGCGACGGCGGCGCAACGTGTTCGCTGCCGTACATAAGCGGCGTCAGCCGCCACGCCGCCATGCCGGCTTCCGCCAGCTCCTCCAGCGCCGCCGCCGTCACGCCGTCCCGTGGGTCGACCACGTCCCGCCCCAGCGCCGCCAGCGCGCCCGCCATGATGGCGGCGCCGGCAGCGTCGATGCCCCAGTGGCGGCCGCCGCCGCCACGCCGCCGTGCCGCTGCCAGCAGCAGCGGCAGCACCCTGTCACGCAGCACAACACGCATACGTGCGCGGCCGGCGGCGGTGGAAGCTTCGGGGAGCTTGGGCAGGGCGCTGATGAGCGCGGTAAGGGAGGGCACGCTGAGGGCCGCTGGAGGAGGCAGGGGTGCATGGGCCGCGCCCTCCGAGCCGCCATGCCCCCCGGCGGTGGCGTCCAGGTCAGCATTGCTGTCCGGGACCCTGTCCCTATTTCCTTCTGGTGCTGCTGGTGCAGAGGATTGCATGGGGTGACCGGGGCTTTGGTGGGGATGCTGCTGCTGCAGCAGCGCCTCAATGTCCCCCACACATCGGCACTGGCGCAGCGCGGCTCGGAAAGCCGCACCAGACGACGGAGGAGGGCGCTCCGAGAACGCCTCCTGGCCCCAGCCCCGGGCACGGTTGTAGTGCACGTCCCCCACATACACGTAGCTGCGCCCTGGCCGCCTCCCCCCGGCAGGCCCCGGGTCCCAGGTTCGCGGCACGTCCGCTGCTGCTCCAGCACCCCCATGCCCCCACCCCTGGGGGCTAGCAAGAGGAGGCTCCCAAGCCTCGCCACCTCTGCTGTCCTGCTGACCGCTCTCCATGTCGGACTCCACTACGGCTTTGCCCTCCCCCAACCTGCCACTACCGCCGCCGTCTGCGTCCCCATCCCCGCGCTCCCATGCTCCACTCCGCGCCTGCCCAGCCCCCTGGCCAAGGCCCTGCCCCCGCCCCCGCCCCTGCCCCGCCGCCTGCCCCCGCCCCTGCCCCGCCGCCTGCCCCCGCCCCTGCCCCGCCGCCTGCCACCCGTCCTCCTGCTCCCACCCTAGCTCCTCCCCTTCCCCGCACTCCAGGGACACTGCCTCCTTCCACGGCCCCGGCCTTTGAGCCAGCGCAATGGTAGGCCCCAGCGCGATACCGGGAGCGGCCTGCACACCCAAACCCGGCGCGCTGAAACCCGGCGTATCGGGGGCTGCTGTTGCATCTTCCTCCCGTGCGACGTCTGGCGGCACAAGCGAGATCAAGCGCGTTGGGTGTGCGGCAGCACGCCGAGAGCTGGGCCGGTGGCGGCACTGCCACAGGTATGAGCCGCAGTGGACACAGGAGCTCCCCGCACCGCCAAGACCGGCCGCAGCACCACCGCATGGTGGAGATGTAGGTGCCGGATAAGACGCCGAGCAGGAGCTGTGTGCTGCTGTGGCGAGAGACCTTGTTGCTAGCTTGCACTGAGGCGATGGCCGGAGCTGGACGCACGTGCTGTGCGGCAGCAGCAGCGGCAGCAGCACAGGGGCGGCAGATGCCACTGCGGCTGGCGCCGGGGCCCCGCGCTGCAGCTTGCCAGAGGCGCGATGTGCAGATGGATATCGAGGAATAGGGATAACTCTTGGCGCCTGCAGGCAGGGGGCGCGGTGGGTGAGGAAGGCCGGGCGTCATGCGGTGTGGGGTTGAACGGCGCTGCCGGCTCCCTAACGCCCACACGACCCGGCAGATGGCAGCCTAGCTCACATCGATTTTGGTTTTGTTCATGTGCAGCTGTTCATGTGCGTGATGCAACACTGTTAGCGCGCTGCTTGGACAGCTTTGCGCCAGCCTTGGCAAACAATCGAGCGCAAGCTGCGTGTCCACACCTTTCCAGGAATTGCACGAGCTCCTTGCTTGTTCCTAATATATCGTCGTTCGTACAGGTTAATGTCTCGCTTGCATAAGCGTCCAGGAGCGGCTAACATTGCCTGTGGCCACTGCTATGCTAGCCATATCCACAGTGCCTTAGTTGGAATAGGTGGTAAATCCAATTGAACATATATGTGATAATTGTAATTCCATTTTTGTCGTCGATCGCACAGGTCGCGACACACAAGTGCGGTGCGTGGTTAAGCAGGCCCTCAGCCGTGGACTCCAAAGCGCAGCACCAGTTTTGATGACCCACAGGTATGTACTACCTATTATATGTACTGCATAGTACTCCTCGTCTGCAGGAGGGTGAAGCTTAAGCGGCAGCCGGTGGTATCATCCCAATGCCACGTGGTTCAAAGTCCCTGCTGTTCCATATGTCGAGGTCGTGTGGCTTCGCTGCTTCCTACGGCAGCTTGGAAGCGGGTTGACGCCCCAGGTGAGCGCAACCAAGCTTCGATCTATTGCTGAAACAAGACTCATGTCTGGTGGCAGGTGGCCTACCGTAGTACGCGTGCTCACGAGCCACGTGGCCGATGACACGCAGCGCCCAGCCGCCGTGGCGCCGTGGCGGGGCCTCGAAGGGGTTCCCTTAGAAGTCCATCACCCTGCACCGGTAAGCCATTGCTGAACAGTGTTGCGTGTAACATGATCTTGGCGCCGGCACGGCAAACACGTCTGCGCCGTACGGACGTTTACAGCAGGGTCCAGTGAACAGTACCGGCAGGTCACCTGGAGCCCCTTTAGGACCACTGCGATAGCAGCAGGTGCGAGCACTGGTACTTGATACTCAGTACCGAAACTGGCTACGGCCCACACGGGCCAAAGGCTCCTTAAAAGCTTGCTATACATACCGTATGGCGTATGCTAGTACTGCGCACGACAGTCAAAGCAGCCTTCTGGAGGACTCGTTTGCAATGTAGAGACGCACATCACCACCTGGGCGCCTGCATCCGTATTCAGGAGCACACGAACGAAAATTGTTCCATGGGAGACCTCATCAGCACGAGCAGTGCAGTTAAGGGTGCTCAACACTGAAGTGTCTAGAAGACATGCCTAGAAGACATTGTTGCAACAAAGCCACCGTGAAGCTGCCCCCGCAGCGCAATCTCGTCCATCCAGGGGTCCAAAAAAGACAATCAGCGCTCAGATCAACATGCACGGTTGAGCCCTTGGCCAACCCGACCAGTTGCTCCCATGCACACATGCCTGATGCATTCGAGTCCATGCATTCCTTGCTCTGTTCCAGTCTCTAGGTATCAGCATGCAAGAACGAGCGACACACGCAGCAGTACACGTGGTCCACGGCCTCTCAAGGTCAAGAAGATTGCATAGCCGACTGCGCCAAGCCCCCATTGTCCTTAAGGAATCTGAGCCACAAACCAAGCCTCTTTCAAGCCCTTATGCAAACGCATCGACCTCACTCGGACAGTGCCTCCGTGTGCCTCAAGCAGTTCGCTACAAGTCCCAACCGCTATCCAACGCGAGAATGGGCCGTGAAACCTGGCCGCTGGGGCTTGGGCCAACGCCCCTACCCCACGCAAGACCCCCTTCCCCCTTCCACCTGTTGCCCTCCTCTCCTTTTTATTCTCCCACACGTCCCTTCGTCCCCCACAAGCTCCCCAACCTCTGCTCCCTGTTGTCCTCGTCCTTTCCCTTTCATTTATTTCAGTTTTGACGCCGGGTCGTTCATCTTGCTGAGCTGCTGCCCTTTCGCCTTCTTGGCGGAAAAGGCCACAAAGCGCGGCCCGCCGCCGTTGCCGCCGCCGCCGGGTCCCTGCGTGGCGCTGGCGGGGCGCGGGCCGGCCGCGGGCACCCCCAGGGCCCGCAGCGAGGGGTCGCGGTGGGCGCGCCAGGCGTGCTGGATGACGCGGGCGGCCAGGTGCTGAGGAGGGTGTGGAGGGTGTGGGGAAAGGGGAGGGTGTTGGGGGTGTATTTGTTGGCATGAAATAGGCATGAAGAAAGCGTGTTGGGGAGACCAGGGGGCAGTATGGGGCGCAGGTGGCCGCAACGGAGGGAGTGCGCCTCTGCGGTCTGTGTCTCTGCGAGGATGGGGATGGATGGCTATGAGGCTGTGCTGCGAGTACCGGCGGACGGTCCGTGGTGCCCGGGGCTGCCGGCAGCTGCCGGAAACCGTACCCAGCCCTGCGACGTCGTCCGTGTCCGCCTTTTGTGATACCCGTATTATAGGTGCAGTGTTTGTATGTAAATTAAGGGGGCCGCCCACCTTTGCGGCGTCCTCGTCGGGCCACACGAAGTCGAACTCCAGTATGGTGGTGGGGGTGGTGCCGTCCGCGGCGTTGCCCCGCAGCACCGTCCACATGTTGAAGCCCTGGTTGATGCGCTTGGGGACCTCGTCTGGGGGCAAAAAGGTGCAAGAATTAAATAAGTGTTCGTATTAGTCTATGAAGTTGATAGGGATAAAACGTCGTTAAGTGAAGCCCTAATTGATGCGCTTGGGCACCGCGTCTGGAGGGAGTTGGGCGTAAGGGGATCAGCGGACGCAACCGGGTGACGCGGGGAAAAAGTGGTAAAGCGGGGGCCGGGGTGTGGGCGTCTGTGAAGGGGAGGGCACTTCAGGAATAGCCCGCGAGCACCTTGAAGTTCCTGCCGCTGCCCCGGGCCCCATCCCACCCCACGCCGCCGTCCTACCGATGGTGAGGTTCCTCCAGCAGTGAATGGCAGAGTCCAGCGACAGGTTGTACAGCCGCCACGCCACCTCGTGCTCGTCAGCCTGTACGACAGCGTACGGCAGGGTACGGCAGGGGGCGTACTTCAGCAGCCATGCCCAGAGCCCTGAGGAGTCCACTAACAAGCTGCGGTCGTGCTGCCCGTGTCGACCAGCGTTGCACCACATGACCCCGTCCATGCCACATCAGACTTGCAACGGCAGCCCAGGCCTCCCCCTCGCCTCCTCACTCTGCCCCACCCCACTTCATGCCTCCACCACACACAGTTACCCTACCCTGTAAGTATGGCCCCTTGTGCTCTGTCCCCCAGAGCCCCTTCCCCTGCCCCAGTCTGATCAGCAGGCCTCACGAAGCCCATCGCACCTCACTTCCGCCCCAAACTCAACGCCCGTCCCAGGCCCCCAAACCGTCTAAACACAAAGCCGTGACCCCACACCTTGAACATGCGCAGGCGGTAGTGCATGGCGGGGCGGCGCGGGTTAAACACGTTCATGTAGCCCAGCCGCTGGCACGTGCGGACCTGCGTGTAACGGACAGGGTACAGGCCGTGTTGGTAACGGAGTGACACCATGACTGAAACAGCAGTAATCCATGTAGCCCAGCCGCTGGCACGTGCGGGCCTGCGGGGCAGGAGTAGGGGTCAGGGCACCTGCGTGACGGAATGGTGACAGGAAAGAACCAGTACCAGTGCAACAGCGTCGCAAGAAGCAAGGCCACAACTGACGGCGCACAGGACCAAGCAAACGGAGCACGTGCACATGCCCCTACTCGCCCCTCGTTGTCAACTCCCAGTTCCCCTAAGCGCTAACACACCTGCTGCTCGTTGGTCATGAAGCGCATCACGTCCACCCAGTGCGCGTCGCGGTCGATGACGCGCGCCCAGAACGCCGTGGCCGTCTCCACCACCTCGTCCGTGGCGTGCTGCGGCAGCAGTTGCAGCAGCTGGAGCAGCTGCCAGCACGTCAGGTGGTGCCTCACCGCCAGCATGCGCACAGCCTCCACGTAGCCGCCAAGGTCCCGCACGTACAGCGGCGGGGCAGAGGTTGCCGTACGCGGCCGCGAGCGCCCCGGCCGCCGAGGGGAGGAGCTGCCGCTGGCGCCCGCCGTCAACGGCAAGGAGAGCTGCGGGGGAGGCGGCGGCGGCGCAGCCGCCGCCGCCGCGGCTGGCGCGGCGGCGGCCGCGTTAGCGGCGGCAGCAGCAGCGGACGACGCCGTCGGCGCCGCGAGCGCGTCAACACCGCGCTTTGGCGCCACCACCAGCGGCACGACACCAAAGTATGCGGCGCGAGGGTCCTCTGCCGCCGCCTTGCTGCCGCCGCCGCCGCCGCTGCCGTCGCCCGTCATGGAGTCCCGGTCCCGGCCCCACGATGTGCCGTCGCCCGTTGACCGGGGGCCAGTGGACAGGCCGCCGCCGCCCGTCGCGTTAGGATCCCACGTCACACCTCCGCCGCCCCCGCCACCTCCGCCGCCGGTCGGAGTGTCACCACCTCCGCCACCACCAAGAGCACCACCATTACCGCCAGGCGTGGCCACCGGGCGTAAGCTGCTCATCATCACCTGTTTCGCCGCTGCGCCGAAACGCCCGCTGGGGCTGCCGGCGCGGGCCCCTAGCAGCAGGCTGCCGCTGCCGCCGCCGTCGCCAAGTTCTATCCCTGTGCCCAGCCGCCGGAGCGGGGAGCCAAGCTCGGGGGCAGTGGCGGCGGCAGCGGTGGGGAAGGGCGAGTCGAGGGCGTCCGCTGTGGCCTCGGAGGCTGCCATGTTCAGCGCATGGCGGGCGAAACGGAGGTGCGGCACGCATGCGGAGATGGGGTGGCGGGCGGACCAGGCCGTCCAGCGGCGCAGGGCGGCGATGGCGGTCGGGATGGCTGCGGGACGAAATTTGATACGGGGGTTGAAGGGGGGTGGATGGATTAGCAAAAGTAGCTGCAGACCGGCAAAGCGGAGAGCAGACGGAAAAGCTAGTGTCGCAGGATGGGCAGAGGATCCAAGCGTGGCCGTGCGGGGCGATACTGCAGGGCGGCCAGGGGGTTCCAAGGGGCCCACCCACCTGGGTGGTCGATGATGCGGTTGATCGCCACTGCGTCGAGCTTGTCGGCGTTGGCCAGGTGCGCCAGCAGCACGGCGAACTGCGGCCGGGCCAGGGCGCGGGAGCCAGGCGGCACAGGGCGCAGGTCCACGAAGGCAAGGTCCAGGATGCCCTCCTGGGGCAGGTAGCTGGGGGAGGAGGGACCGAGCATGGAAGGGCGCCAGGGTTGACACTGCTGCGGCCTAAGCGCACCGCCTGGGTGCAGGCACTGTTGCAGTACGACGGCAGCCTCGTGCCCACAGCGCAAGGCAGGCAGGTAACCGACCAACGACCAGCCGCACAGCCTCCTTTTGCTCCCTGCTGCATCCGGCGCTTTCCCATGTACCCCCGCATAGCACCCCGTTGGTTCCCTCTTACTCCCGATGTACCCACTTACCCGTCCCTCCTCAGTGAACAACCAAACTCACAGTCCCATGCAACCCCCGCATCCACCCACGTGCTCGTCTCCTCCCCCCGCCCCCCGTCCACTCACAGCTTGTTCGGGTCTGACACGTCCGTGGGCAGTCCATCCATGGTGCAGGCGGTGAAGCACACGTGCAGCGGCGGCTGCGTGAGGCCGGCGTCCGCCTGGCGGCAGTACTGCTGCAGCAGCTGCTTGGCGATGCAGGCGTGGGTTAGCTGCGCCAGCATCAGCGTGTAGCGGCCGGTGGGGTTCTGGGGGTAGAACAGACGCATGCGGCCCAGCCGGGTCTCCACCTGGGGGCCGGGGGGCGGGAGTGGGGGCGGGGGAGGGAGGCCGAGGATAAGGGGCAGTAGGGGTTTGATGTGCGTGGAGGGCGAGGGGTGTGATACACCGCATTTGTAATCTCACGTGGGCCCCCAAGCTTCCTCGCCCCGCCCGGCCTGCATCCCCCAACAATGAATCACGGAACCCGCGGGCAGCTGTGCCTCATTCACTCATCTTCTGTGTGCCACAATCCACCGACCTGCTGCCCCAACCCCACGCACTTTCTCCCGCACTTTCTCCCGCACCAGACATACTCGCCACTCTTTGACTGTCTTGCCTAGCCCACCGCATTCCGGATGACTTCTCTACGTGTCCTGCCTCCCTTCCCTCCCTCCCACCCACTCCCCTCCCCCCGCACCCCGGGTCCAGCTACTCCAGCACCGCACCACCTGGGGTCCAACCCCCTACCCCCAGAGCCCCCGCCCTCTTCCCCCGCACTACCAACCTATCTTCGTCAGCCACCTTCTGCAATTTCGGGCACACGCTTTGACCCTTTTCCGCTTTCGTGGCTACGCCCTGCGCTACGCAATCACCCCCGCGCACCCCCGAGTATCTTCCCCCGCCCCCCCGCGGCCATTGGTCTTCCCTGGGCTGTCAACGCGGTGTGATCTGATGAGGGTGACCCCAGCCTCCCCCTCCCCCCCACCCACTCACCTCCCCCCGCACCCCCGGGTCCAGCTCCTCCAGCACCGCGTACAGGTTCTCCGTGTCCACCAGCACACCGAACGCAGCGACCACCGCCTGGCCGCGGGCCTCGCGGGACTCGAAGCAGCGGACCTGCGGCAGGCAGGAACAGCAGTGGCAGTGGCGCCGCCGTCAACACACTTAGGAGCAGCCTTCACACCCGTCAGCTGCGCGGGACTGAAATGCATTGTAGCAGCAGCGCCGGGACGTTAATTTTCGGAACAAGCAATATCAGACTACACTCAAGATACAGCCCACCGCCCCCGCGTACACGAGTTTCGCCTTTAGGGCCCCCGCCCGCGCTGTGCCCCACCCACCATTTCTTTCAGCTGGCCGCACGTTAGGTACACGTCCGTGACCAGCGCCTCCAGCAGCTCCAGCTTCCACTCGTCGGTGGCGCCCTTGAGCTGCGTCATGCTGCGCAGCGCAGCGTCAGCAGCCGCCTTGCCGCCCTTCTTGCCCTTGGCGTCCTTACCACCCTTGCCGGCTGCGGCGGTGGCGGCGCCCCTCCCGTTCGACGTCGTCGACCCCACCGACGTCATCCGCCGGGAGCTGCCGCCGCCGGCGGCGTCAGCGGCGCCGCCGGCCAGGGCCACCGGCCGCGAAGCGGTGGCGGCAGGTCCGCCCGGCGTCGCCGAGGTCGGCCGCGGCAGCGGCTGCGCGTCGCTGCCTGGGCGGCTCTTGCGGGTGGTGCTGCCGACGGGTGCGGCGCCGCCGAGGGACGGCGCGCCGCGGGACATGGAGCGGCCGCGGGTGGGGCCGCTGGCGTGAGGCCCGGCGGGTGCGGCGTTGAGGGAGCTGGAGGCGGAGGCGGGCCGCCGGGCGATGGTCTGACCGTCGTAGGCGGTGACCACCATGGGGCCCTGGGGAGGGAGGCGAGAGAGAGGGGGTTAAGCCGGTGCGGGGGCCGCAGTAGCGGGTCACTCAGATCGTGGGCATCGTTGGTGGCAGCACTTGGCAAGCTAACGGGGCGTCCTCACACAGGAATGCCTGGATGCGCCGAAGTGCAGCCCTTGAACCGAAACACTACCCCTCCTGCTGCCGTCCCTGCTCGCCCCTTCATCTCCCCCATCCCCCATGCCCAGTCCCCCATGCCCCGCCCCCAGGCTCACCTCTGGCCTGTACTTCTCGTCCGGGTCTGCCAGCTCGAACCACATGGCCATCACCTCCTCGTCGCTGAGGGGAGCCCCCGCCTCCCGCCGCAGCGCCGGCACGCAGGACGCGAACTCGACGTGCAGGCGGCCACGCTGCGGGATGGCCAGCTTGGAGGAGCCCAGCAGGCGGAAGGGACGGCCGTTGTGGGTGGCGGAGCGCCAGGAGCGGAGGCCCATGGTGGCGGCCAGGCCCAGCAGCTCGATGGCGACCTGGGGGGAGGGACATGAAAGCAGCACAGGGGGTGGACGCAAGTCACTAACCCTCCTGCTGCCTGCCGCTTGCCGATGCAGACTACAGCTCAATTTCAACGCAGCGCCTTTGGTTCCTGACTGTTACCAGCCGGTGCGCAGGGCACCTGGAGGTCCAGGTGGCATGTGCCGCCACAGTTGCCCGTTGCAACTGAACTGCTTACATCGCTAGCATTCGTATGTGTAGAATTCCAAACCTGAGACCTTTCCCCGCCCACCTGGTAGTGTGCGGGCACCTCCAAGTCCAGGTCGTACACTCCGTCGGGGTCGTGCGGGTCCCAGGCCACGGTGCTGCTGGCACCCAGCACGCCGAAGGAGCAGCCCAGCAGGTCCACCTCCGCCAGCTGGCCCGCCTTGACCGCCTTGAGCAGCTTGCGGGCAGCCACCACACCCACCGGGTTGTCGCGGAGCAGCAGCCTGTACGGCAGTACGACAGGGAGGGGAGCAACCGCAGAGCGGCACGCTGTAAGGACCGGGAACCAGGGCGGCCTGTGGAGAGCAGTGCCTCTACGGTATTGCGGCAGGGAGGGGCGGGGGGATTACAGGATAGGATGGTGGGTTAGCGTGTGGTAGGGGCGTAACCAGGTGGTATGCTGGGCACAGTTGCAGTATGGTAAAGGAGCGAGACGGCGCCGCGAGACGGAAAGCAACCGCCGTACTGTGGAGCCACGTCCCACGTGCTTGTCATCCCGACCTTCGCTTCCCCCTTGCCCAGTTCCGGCCGCTCACCGCCGCAGGGAGGTGCACGCCCCCGCCTCCGGGTCCCCCAGCGAGTCCAGCAGCACAAGGGAGGTGTCCCCCGACACGGCATCGCCAGACAGGTCCAGCAGGCGGAGAGAGGTACTGGCCTTGAGAGCCTGCGTGGGGAACAGGGGCCACAGGGGACCATGGCGGTGGTTTCAGCGGGGATAGGAGAGGCACGGGGTAGAGCGTTGGGCGGGTGGGTGGGTTCAGGAACAAAACGGGGGATGGCAAGCAAGTTGTGGGAGTGACTCTTGGGGGGCCCACAGTAATACACATGGCGTGTGATGGCGGGAAGAAGTCAGATGTGCGTCGTGCGAGGGAGTTTGGTGCCTAGCCTACGGCAGTCCCCAGACCCACGTCTCCGCAGAACAACATTTTCGTAACTGCGTTGCCGCCATGGGGTTGACCCGTGTCTCGCTGTGCATCCGGTATGTCGCACCTTTGCTATGTGGCTGGCCCCCACGTCGGTGATGCCCGTCCACGCCAGGTGCAGCTCCTCCACGGTGTTGGCGGCGCGCAGGCCCTCGCCCAGGCTCTGAGCGCCGCGGCGGCCCAGCGTGTTCCAGGACAGGTCCAGGATGCGGATGGCGCTGGGGGAAGGAGGAGCGGCAAGGAAGGAGGAGGGAAACGTAAAGGGGGGGATTGCCTTCAGGTGGCAGTGTACCCAGGTGTAGATGGGAAGTGGAACGCGGTGTTTGGTTGGATCAGAGCTTGTTGCAAGCGCTGAGGCTTGCGGCCATGTCTCTCTGCCCTGGCTGCCCCACCTGCTGTGCTCCAGCAGCCTCCCCGCCGCCGCCGCCCCGCGCTCGCCCAGGCCGCAGCGCGACATGCGAAGCTCCGCCAGCGCGCTGAGGGAGGGGGAACCATGGGTTGAGGAACGGCGAGCACCAAGGGTCCAGCTAGTTCCTGATGTTACCAGCGTTTGAGCTCACACGTACACAGACACCTCACCCTCCCAGATAGCCGCTGCACCCCTCCCCCGGGCAATTTATGGCGCCGATATCCACCACGCCGCCAGACCTGCATGCGTTATGTCGCTTTGTAGCTGCCCCGTCTTCCCCTCACACACACCTGTACGGCGAGGCCGCACATGCCATTCGCGGTCTAGTCCTCTTAATTCTGCTCTGAAACATGTAGTGTACCTCCCCTCACTGCATCCTGCTACACACCTGTACGGCGAGGCCGCCGCATCGCACAGCAGCTCCGCGCCCGCGTCCCCCAGCGGGTTGCCGCACAGCAGCAGCCGCGTCAGCACGGCGTGGGGCCGCACGTCGGCGCCGCGACGCAGCCGCTGGGCCTGGCGGGCGGAAGGGCTTGCGGGTGTCAGAGCGCAGGGGACCAAGCAGCGCCCGCGTCCGCTTCACGCTCCCACTGTTGCACAATACTGCCTACCGGAATGCACCCTTCCAACTTGCCCTTTGTACACTCGCACCCAGCCGCTTTGCGATCAGACCACCTGCCTCCATGCACCCCCGACCCCCACCCCACACACACCTTGTTCAGCATCGCCAGCTCGTCCTTGAGCAGGGGTGCCAGCTCCACCGCCGCCGCGCCGCTGAGCGCGTTGCCCCTCAGGTCCAGGTCCTTAAGCGAGGCGCAGGCGGGGCTGCCCAGCCGCGAGCCCAGGCCCCGCCCCCACCACTCGTCGCACAGCCCGTTGTCCGCCAGACCCAGGGACGACACCAGGGACAGGTCGGGGTGCGCAAGGACGTCCACCAGGGCGGTCACCTGGGGTAAGAGGGAGGGATGAGGGTAGGGGGGAAAGTGGGCAGGGGAGAGGGGGTTGCAGGCGAGGGTCGTGGAGGGGCGTTCGAGGGGTGCCTGCCACGTGCCAGGGCGGTGACCTGCGAGTCGCAAGCATGGTTGGTGTTGCTCAGATGCCACATCTGGCGGCGCGGTGCTGGGATTGCACGGCACAGCAGCACTGCTTTCGCGACATGGTGTGATCCTCCCCTGTCCGCCCCGCCCCTGGCTGCACCCACCTGGTCCACTCCGTTTATGGAGTGGTTGAGGTTGAAGGAGGTGGGGTTGGCCTGCTTGTGGAAGCGGCGCAGCATGCGGCCCACCTCCCCCACGCGGTCGCAGGGCCCCGTGTGGGTGGCCTCGAGCGCCTCGCTGGCGGCTAGGGCCTCGGCGACTTGCTTGCTGCGAGCGGGAAATGATTCAAGGGTTTTACAGCTAAAGCTGAGCAGTTGTTGTACAAGGATTGGTAAGCAGTACGGCAGCTGGAAAGTCCACGGTGAGCGTGGCTTACTAGAGCAGGAGCAGGCAGCCTGGTACAACAGCGCGTCCGACAGAACCGGTATGCCGTAGTGTTGCTGCTGCGAATGCAGCGTGCCCCACACAGCCGCTCCTCCGCCACCCCATCAAAGGCATACCACGGCGAGCAGCTGTCAAAGTACCGGACGAGGTTTTTCCAGCTGCTGCCGCACCTGCCCCACCACCCGCCCCTCCGCCACCCACCCCGTTTGCCACAGCACGTTGAACCGCGCCGCGCTGCCCCGCCCCGGCGGCCACTCCCACTCCCCGTAGTCCTGCCGCCGCAGCTTGCGCCTTGGCCCGTCCTCGCCACCCGGCAGCCCCACGGCCGCAGCCGAGGTGCCCTCCAGAGGCAAGGGGACGGGCACGCCGCCAGCCCCTGCCCCTACCCCCACCGCGGTCACTGGCCGTGAGGACAGCGCGGAGGACAGGGGCAGCTCGGTGGTGCTGGTGCGTGCGGAGTTGGAGGCGGGGGGCGCTGCGGGTGTGGTGCTGGGTCTGCTGCCAGGCGCGGCCGCGGGGTTGAGGGAGGAGTAGAGCTGCGCGGTGGGGAACCTGTGGGCAGGGGAGGGTCCGACGTTGGTCCTGCTGACCACCTGTAAACGACATGGGTCCCCGAAGTCTCATCGGCACCCCCAAACAGCCTGCAGCCAATGCCAAACGTGCATCTTGCAACGCCCCTCCCGGCCCTCCCCCTCTCCCCTGTGCTCACTTGTCTACGTACGTGCCCAGCTGACCGAAACAAGAGTAGGCTGCAGCAAATGCCCGTGCACCTCACCCCTGCCCCCCCCCCCCCCCCCCCCCCCCCCCCCCCCCCCCCCCCCCCGCCGGCCCGCCCCCCCCCCCCCCCGCCCCCCCCCCGGGGGCGGGCGGGGCGGCGCGGGCGCGGCGCCCGCGGCGCGCCCCCGCC
>VFQN01005144.1_pt1 | contig 16334 bp, 17 predicted proteins | sample 3512371 | NCBI WGS metagenome assembly VFQN01 (sample SAMN10412370, study PRJNA504923) | tailings metagenome | isolation source: Replicate 2 from Balatoc abandoned mine | place: Philippines: Itogon, Benguet | collected 2017-08-28 | reverse complement strand
GTCACAAGGAGCGTTTTTAATTCAGCCCCTTATTCCTCCTGAGATTGGCGAGGAACTTCCTGAACCAAAAACACCAACTTAACTTGCAAATGTTGTTGCGTTAGTGCAGAAGCGTTTTTGTTCAACTTAATGCTTTATGGGATTAGCTCATACAGCAACCGCTTATTTGAACATGTAAACTTACAGTTTCCTATGTTGCAAAGTGCGTCCTCATTCTGAGCCGCGCATTTTGAAAAAGTGTGCGGTGCGCGGCCGCACAGGATTCCCATCACTGATCATTCAACTAATGTTTGACAATTTGACCACTTTTGTCATATTTTATGACAACTAAATGATGATGCGCAGGGCTGGGTGGCAATTGGTGAGAATACCATGTCCCGACACACAGGTTAGGATGTTTCAATTTCTTTTAATTCTGCGTTGCTCGAAGTGACGCTGATGCATGCAATTGCAAATCTTTAAAGCTCAATTAACGAGGTTGTGGCTCAGATAGAATATGAAGCGATTTGTTTTCGTAGCGCTATCTTTGATTGTTTTAATTGGTTCATGTTCTGCTTTTTTGACGAGCCAATGGTCAGGACTCGCTCGAAAAACGTCTATTAGGATGACCGAAAGCGCTGATCCATGGTTTCCGAATACTGTGGCTAAGAATCAGGTCAATGTAAATGTGCTTGAGTAAGTATGAAATTAAGTTTTACAATCATGTAACACAATCAATAATACAGGGATATCTATAAGAAAGCCACTTCAAAGGCACAAGACTTCCTTGAGGCTGATCCTTACTGGGACAACAGCAACATTCCCCTTCAAACATTCAAGGCAAAAGAGCCCCATGTCGCTAAAATTGTAAGCGTCAAGCGAATTGTCGGAGCACAAGCGGTCGGAGAAACTTGCAACATTGTCATTGATCATTTTGGAAAGATGCCGTACTGGTAGGCCAACTACTGCTGCCATTTCAAATATAATATTTTATTCAAACTAGGGAAGGTCAAAGTTACGGAGTTATTCCCCCAGGTATTATATTATTGAGATACTTTTCTTCTTGACTTAAGTGTTTCGTGTAGGTATCAATCCAAAGAACGGGAAGCCTTACACTAATCGTCTATACTCCATCGCTTCAACCAGATATGGTGATGATTTCAAGGTAAGCTGCCCCTAGGTGAAGTGTGCTTCACGTTAACTGCTGGTAGGGGACCACGACGACGCTGTGTGTTCGCAGAGCAACTTACTTTGATCCTGAATTGGGTCGCGAAGATCCTGCGAAAAAAGGAGTTTGCTCCAACTTCCTTTGTGACGCCAAACCAGGCGATGAAATACAATTAACTGGACCTGCAGGAAAAGTTATGTTAATGCCTGAGAAGAATCCTAATGCTGATCTAATCATGGTTGCGACAGGAACTGGAATCGCACCTTACAGAGCATTTATTCGTCGTTTGTTTGTTGAAGATACCCCAGCCGGCCGTAATTTCAAAGGCTTAGCGTGGCTTTTCCTCGGAGTAGCGAATAAGGACTCGCTACTGTATGATGAAGATTGGCAAAAGATTAAAGAAAAATTCCCTGATAAATTTAGAGTAGATTACGCGCTCTCCCGAGAGCAGAAGAATAGAAAGGGTGATAAAATGTACATCCAAGATAAGGTCGAGGAATATGCCGATGAAATCTTCGAGCGCATGGAAAAAGGTGCCCATATCTATTTCTGTGGATTGAAAGGTACGATTAGCTAAAGTCATGATCTAACTCTGCTTAATTGAAACGATTCTACTGCTATCGTGTAGGAATGATGCCTGGAATTCTTGAGATGCTGGAAAACGTCGCAAAGAGCAAGGGAATCACTTGGTCCGAGAAACTCCATCATTGGAAGGAGGAAGGACAATGGCACGTGGAGGTTTACTAAGAATACATTAATTGATCTTTCTGCGAGTAGAACTGCTATTTCTCTCTAGGATTGTTAAATATTAACTGACTCAATCATTTGTAATAATCGCGTCATGTTGAACTAAATCGCAGAAATCGAGCATCTGATCGCGCGTAAGGGAACAAGAAGCTGCAATCGCCACTGCTTCCCTCTGCATCAACTCCATTGGATGAAAATTGTTGCCTGTTGCATGAACAAACGCCTAACGAAGGATAAGTGAGAGCAAAAACTTCGATGAACTGACATACCGTTCATGCAAACGCCAAGACTTGTACCGCTACACTCGGCCAATGTCTATCGTGTGAAGTCAAGTTTTGATGAAAAGGCTTTTGAAGTGTCGTATTATTGAAACTTACGTTAACGCCGACTTGGACCTCATGCACTGTCACTTGCTTCTGTAAAGGCCCGCTAGGTTGCATTTGGGGAATGTTTCCGAATTCAGTGTCGAAACGCACATAAAATCCTCCGAGCGTGGAATTCAATGTTTCGTTACATGCTGTATTGATTCCATCCACGCTGAAATAAGGAAACCATACAGTGACATTGCCTATAGAAGCCATCGTCTCAATCGCTTGCTTGATCTCATGAGCTCCATAGTAAGCGTAAATTGGATCAGACAGCTCATCGAAAATCTTTAATTGAAAGTAAAATGCTGCAGTTTTTGATTCCAAGCATGCGACGCGTTGAACTTCCAGCACTGACGTGTAACCTGTTCTTGTATCTTGCCCAACACGGCACCTTCTTCGCGAGCAATCCCAACCTTCCCAACCAGGTATAGGTTCAGAAGAACCATAAGTACCGCTAATGCTGATGCTGCGAGCAGTTGGTGAAAGCAATACATAGAAAAAGTATGTGTCGTACCTTGGCCCCACTGGGTAGTACGTGGGCCATCTGCGATCAGTCAGATGAGCTGCTGCGAAACACAAACATTCATTCCACAAAAGAGCGTCCCATGTATTACGACCATTCCCTATGTAGGCATCATCTACACTACCATAAGAGAAACCGAAGAAACCATATATTTCCGCAATCGAAGCACAGCCGCCATGTCCACTACAAACGATCCCTAAACAAATCACATGTAAGAGACATTCCGAGACAGATCGCGATCAAACCTGCAGAATCTTGAGGACAATCGCGAATTTGACAGGCTTTTCCTGAGAATCCTGGACGGCAATCGCAAAATCCTGACTGACGATTGCAATGGCCATTTCCAGAACATTCGGCTAAGCGATGCGCCGAATTTGGTAGAATAGGCTCGTCAAACAGCGCCGGTCCCTATGAATATACATGAATTCACTTCATAGACGGGATGTGTTGCGAGGAACCTTAGGGCAGGTCTTGAGATTGCAAGTTAATCCATACCAGTCCTGGAAACAGGAGCAAGTCATGCTGTCATTCAAACACAAACCTTTTCCATTGCAAGCATCCTCATTCGAAATAACACATGAAGTTAGGGGAGGGTCTAAATAGCCACAGTCTCCGCGAGAACCGAGGCTTTGTCGACCATCGCTCGACAGAGCTCTGTACACGTAGTTGCCATCTAGTTGAAGTTTGGTACAGGAGCAGATCCCCGTACTATGATCGCAGATCCCTTGATTCGAACACTCATAGACATTGCCATTGCCTTTATTGCTTGATAAAGTAATATTGGCGGTGGAGGCATCGACGAAAGTCAGTCCGTCGATATTTCCGATAGAGGAAAAAAGTTCGATAGAAATAGAAGTTGAAGAACCGCCATTACAAACACGATTTGAAGCTCCCGAATAAGCCACTCTAAACTGAAAGTCGGGCCAGTTCGTGCGATAAAGGTCTTCTAAGCTCAGCACAGCGAGGGTGATTAACCCTGTACCATTAGTGGCCGTAACGTCGACTGCCTGAGAAAGAGAAGTCTTGTAGGCGAGATAGACACTTCCGTCGCACGATGAACATGCTGGGCAACTCATAGTATATGTCGTTTTGAAGCGTAAGACAGGACTCGCGCCGCTCAATGATAATGGTGATGCTTGTGGCCACACACGAGAAGTCGTGACATTTCTGGTCACGAGAATGGGAGGAAGACTGCCGAAACGACTCATGAACTGTATTGTCGTCGTTGTTACTGATGATAAGCCGCAAATTTGAGGGAAAGATCCAGTATTAGCAGGTGTGGAGACAGATACCTTGCCCACATTAGGGATCGCCTCTAAAGCATGCTGAAGATAGGCGGGATCTGCGTCATAAGGAATCGGGTCCGTGAATTTACCCAACACCAGAATTGAGAAGTAGCCTTCGTTTGCCTGACATTGAAGAAAGAAAGTTTCTTCTTTCGAATACTCCAAGAAAGGATCTGTCGGATCTCTTCCCGCCGGGCAAGACTTCAGGGAACAATCGTAGCCTTCCCAACCATAATCACAGAGACATCCTTGAATCCTATCGGCATCCCAATTGTTATAGCTCATGCTAGGATTGACTGAAGTCCTTTCATAAGAAGTTATGGGTATTCTCGGGAGGACATACGTCACTTACAAGCCGTTAAACTCCGCTGCCGCCTCTCGTAGTGTCTTACAAACGCCATGACCAGAGCACATTAAAGCAGATGTTGCGCTAAGCGGGACCGTTTTAGTCGAATTTCCGTCGATCGTAATGGTAGTTATGATTCTTTCATAGGGATATTGGAAGGTTGAGGTGGCGCAGCTAACTGAGTGAAACAATTCTTAAGATGAAGAAAAACACAGTAGAGATCATCCTCACTTCGTTCACATGCACGCCCCTCATAACCGGGACGACATTCGCACTCACCAGTGTGAATATTGCAAAAGCCCTATAATTTCAGATGAATCAGTTGCAAGAAACAACTATCACTGAATTTACCATGTCAGAGCAAGGAGCCACAGAAACATTTCGTGCTTCCGATTTAACTGGCAAAGCAAACCACGATGGTCCAAAAGGACAGTAATCTACAATGAATTTCAAGTACAGGGTAAGAAAGCTTTGATGACAGCTAAATTCTTACAAAATTCGCAATTAACGCCGTGGTAATTTGAACCACACACACAAATGCCGAATTCATTCTTGTATCCTCTGCCTCCACAAAGCAAAGCAGCATTGTTCAAGCGAAGAACAAAGCATAACAAGCATAGGGCGAGGAGGGGGAAGGTCATCGTCTGTAACTCGCGCATCGACTAACATCAATTTCTTAATTTATTACGTTACAGATGAGTGTAACCGTCGAAAAAGCGCTTTTCGAAATTATCCAATGACGTACTCTTCGCTCGACAGTCCCTTCGTGATTCCATAAGGTATGTGATCTTCGCCAGTCATGCTAGTGATTTGGAGAACATCGATGGGGCAATACTGTTGTTTGGAGGAAAAGTGCACATGAATCGGGAAGAACGCCTCGACGTTCTTTTGCTGAATGTTGAACTCTAAACTGCCCGAAGAATTACTAGAATCGATTAAATCCAATTCCCAAACCAATTCATTAGAGCTGCTGTTGTGTTTATAGTTTCCATCGGCATTAACGACGTTCGGCGAGGCTGACGTTCCGAGGGGAATAATAATTCGCACGTCATGAAACTCGAAGTTCTTCAGATCCATACTATACTCCATGGAGACATTGACCAGCCCTCGTGACTCCTCTTCTGGCCAGCAGTTGATTCTAATCGGAATCAAATCTTCGTTCACTCCATTGCTCGTCCACTTCAAAATCCCGACGGCTCTTCCCGACGGGAATCCCTTCCCAGCCTCTTTCAACTGCAGGATCGAAGACTTCTCATACACTTGTTTATTAATTTTGGGATGAGTGTTGAAAGCAAAGGCCGGGTTATTGATGGGTTTGAGTTTGATCGAACAGTTGGACACGTCATCGCTCGCAGCAGTTAACATCAGCTGTCCTTTCACCTCCAACAACTCCGTCAATCCATCCTTTGATATTTTCGCAGAAACCTTCTCCGTGACAGCAAGCATCAGAGGATGTTGGACCAGAGGAGCGGCTGCCGCGTGGCTGTGGTGGTCAGTGCTCGGAGCTTTAGAAATGTTGCTGACGATCGGAGCGAGTTTATCTTCTTTCATTAAAGCTTCTTCAAGAGCTTTATTCTTGCCCCCGGTACCCAACGACATTCCTTTCACAGCTTGACTGCGCGAAGGCTGCGAGATCGGAGAAGGTACGGAGGGAGTGGAGGAAGGGGGTGGAGCGCTGATTGAGGGCGAGTCATAGGAAGAAAGATTCGATCCTGCAAAAGAGGTTGAGTTTCCTGAGATTCCCATGCGCTGTTGCTCGCGTTGCTTGTCTTTGATGGCTTTAGCGGCGGCTGCTGCCTGGTCCCTCGCTGACTCCATCTTACTGCTCTTAATCATATTGTGCAGCTTCTCCTCGTGACTGTCCATCTCCATGTTCGTGCGAATTTGCTGCAAGTTAATATTCTCGCGATAGCCACCTGTTGTAATCACCTACCATGGTGGTTTAGGAAAACTGCAGTTTTAGGTAAAGTGACGTGTTACCTCATCGAATGCGAAGATTAAATCAAAGCACTTATCTGCGACCTTATCTTCTGTCAAATTAGCTGTAGTCCCAGTAATACTCGGAACAACTACGGTAGCAATAGTCGTGAGGAGAGGAGAGAGGAGGGAGAGCAAGAGAGTCGCGAACCTTTTGACAGCAATCGCAATGTATCCAAATCCTCCACAATGTTACTCGCACGATTTGTGATCAAAAGTAGATACAAAGTATCCAATGGTTGGTAAACGTAACTAAAATCCGATGAGGAAGGGAAGCAGAGTTAGGTGCGATTGACCTTACCGCACTGCCTCTGTCTCGATGAAAGTGTGTTGTTGTTTGGCATCAGTGCTCATAAGTTTAGGAAAGGCTGCAAGCAATCCCTGCCAAAATATTACCAGTTACCAATAAAATCACACTTCAAGACCAAGTTGATTACCTCGATGCGAATTCTTGTCATTTCAACGAATTGTCTCGCAACAATTGCTAAATTTAACACCGCAAAATTAAAGAAATCAAGCAGCATTATTCAAGAAGTCATAACCTTTGCCTGCTTTGGTGCAGATAACAGCACTTAATACGACCATTCCTTGTTGTTATTAGTTTTATTGTTATTTTGTTATTTTTTGTTGATTTCTCGCGAGAACTGCTCAAAATGAGGACGCGATCGATAGTATCGAGCGATGATTCTCTTTCATTATAAAAGACCGTGTCATCATTGTGGTATTGTGATGTGATAGTGGCGGATGATACATACATGGCATGATATGATTCAACAGCTCTGAAGCATGCAATCGATGGAACAGGTGCGCAAATTTGATCATCAAGTCGCTGGTCATACAAATGAAGTAATACGTCGCTATAAAGACTCGCTAATTCTGAAACCAGAGAATAAGAAGGATTTGTTTAGAAAGGAAGTGAAAACCTATGAACGCCTCCTTGAGTTTTATCAGAATGAGTCTCCGTTGTTTGCAAAGTTTTATGGTATTTTGTATCCCAATGCTTCAAATCTCCTTCCAGTTCCTTGTATCATTCTCGAGGATCTTACTGCTGATTGTCGCTGTCCTTGTCTTATTGACATTAAGATGGGTCAACAAACCTATGAGCCCACAGCTTCTGCAGAAAAAATAAGCCGAGAACTGCACAAGTACCCCTATCAAGCAGAGATTGGCTTCAGAATCACTGGTCTCAAGGTGTGGGATGCTCTCAGAGGGAAGTATCATTACTTTGACAAGCACTTCGGTCGCTCGCTTATGCCTGAGCAAGTGTGGGAAGCGTTAGCGCGTTTTTATTACAATGGCGTTGAGTTTAAGCTTAATGCGTTGGATTCTAGCATTTCTCAACTGAAACTGCTTTTGTTGTGGATGCAGGCTCAGTCTTTCTTCTACTTCTACTGCTCTTCGATACTCATAGTCTACGAAGAGGATAACTGCAAGGTGCGCATGATCGACTTTGCGCATGTAGTGCATCGCCCTGCCAGCGAAGAAGGGGTCGATGAAGGTTATCTGCATGGTTTAAGGAATCTCCTTTCCGCGTTAGAAAAGATCAGATTAGTGGTGGAATGCGAGGGCTCAGCAGTCGATGACTTGGAGAGATTGAAGAGCAAAATGGAAAATTATCAGAGTTGATGATCTCAAGTGTTGCGATTACTTCGAGCCTTGTGTTTTCTTGGAAGTTTTTGTGTTCTCCGTTGCTTTCGGTGGAATCGCTGGTTTCTGAGTTTGAATTGGCTTCGGAACATCTGACAGTTCATCTGTTATTTCCTATACAATCGAGTCAGAAAATTCAATGACATGTTTTGAAGACTTGCTCTGAGTAAAGATTCGAAGGTCCACAGTAAGTCTGGCTCTTGCAGCATGTCTGGGGGAACGAGTGAAGAGATCAACACTTGTAGCTTGAGACCGTCCTTTAGAACATATGTTATATCTCTATTAGTTCTTAGTATAAATTTTCACTAACCTCGTTCGTAGAGGCGATGGTGTTCTTAGCATCAGCCTCCAGCTCAGCGAGAGTTGGAATCTTGCGATGAATGTTCCTCGGAGCATGAGCAACTAGCAAACTACTGTGTTAAGATATCGCACAAGAGAGATAACCCTTACTTCTTTGATCTAAATCACCTCCCCCATCCTCCTCTAAGTCAGGTATCACTAAAATCTCTAACAGTAACAACAAAGATAACAATGGTAAGAGAGCCAAACTACAATGATATCCCCCACTCACCATCTCCTCCTTCAGCGAAATACTTATCTTTATCCTTGTTATTACTAGTATACTCAGTCACAGGAATAGCGAAACATGGAAGTAGTCACTGACCTGGTTGTCGTGGGTTTCGCCTCTTCCTCCTCCACTATAGAAAGGTTAGGACGAGGATTACTCGAGCCATCCACAGTCATCCATCCTCCACCATTACTGCTGCTCCCTTTGGAATCATCAGCTCTCCTTCTTCTAGGCTTAGCAACAGCTTCTGCAACAGGTTCTTCGGTTCGTGGATCCTTTTCTCCTTCTTCAGTTGTCTTTCTCCTTTCTCGCTTTGGCTTCGTTGCTGGGACGGGAGACTTGCTCCCATTATTTTCGTCAGACTTGACACTCTTTCCTTCCATTATTTGTTATATTGTTGTATTATATGTTTTTGTTATTTTTTGAAACCTCCGATGGCGGCACAGCGGTGAATATGAAAATTCCGCGAAGCCGGTATTTTTCTGTTTTTTGATGATGACGTGTTATATTTTTTGAATAGGAGAGGAGAGAGGAGACGTCACATTAAGATATGGTGTATCTTGTGTGTGATGGCATGAAAATAAAAAGAAAGACAATCACAGTGACTCTCTTATGAGACGATGACAGCAATAACTCTCACAGCACTCATAGTACTAACAAGCATTGTGACAGCGAACTCTTACCTAATGCAGAGGCATTTATGGCACAACAGTCGACTGTGGTACGATTACTTCAAAAAGGGCCCAGAGAAGAAAGAAATTGGTCGTTTGTGGAAGAATATCATCTTCCCTCGTATTTATGTCGAATACGCTGATACGAAGGAAACGAAAGAGACAGTGAAGATTGAAACGAAGTACAAGCAAGATGATTTTAGAAACGATGGAATCCTCACAAACAATCTAGGCACTTACCAGGTATCCGCTCAGAGACTTCTCTCACCTCTTCTTTCAACAAGGATTTTGCTCAGGAAGTTGATCCGTCCAGCGCTCCAAAGCTTGTCAGTGCGGATCGAGTGAAAACTACCACAATGAAGCCTATCGCGAGACCCGCTGGCTTCGTTGCTCCAACTCCCAAGAAATCAATCACAGCTAAAGCCACAGTGTCTGTTCTTCCTAATATCTCAAAATTTCCTCGACCAAGGAAGCCACTCATCATTTATGAGTACGAGGCGTCGCCTGACTGCAAGGCTGTGAGATCCGCTTGTTCTCTCTTGGATTTAACTGTGGAATATCGTCCTTGTCCAGGTAGTGCCAATCACCGCATCATCCTTGCTAATTGAGTATGACAGTACTTTGAAGGTGCGAGAGCTGGATTTTCTGATTTGATGACAACAATCACAGCGGGTCGAAGAGATGTTCCTTTCATCATCGATCCAAACCCTTCGATGTTTAGGTATTCTTCTATTTTATCCTTTGATGGTATTCATCCTTTCTTTCTTCAGACCAGAAATATTTGGAAGGAAAGAGATTGTGGAGTATTTGTTCAAGACGTATGGGCCGGGAATTGATGCGATTCCTTCTGCTTTGAAGGGAAGCAGTTCCTTCGGTGCTGGACTCTTCACAGGCGGTGGTAAAGGAAGTCGACTTCGCTCAAATGCTCGATCAGATATCACTCTATTGAAACCTATCACGCTGTATGGCTGGGAAGGAGAAAATCAATTTGTCCGCCCTGTGAGAGAAACTCTGACAGAACTCGGATTAGCTCACATCTTCGTCAACTGTGCGACAGGTTCTGCCAATAGGTATTTCATTCAACATTCTGTTTCATTGATCTTTCGCTTTACTTGAACTGTAGAGCGAAACTCACCCAGAAAACTGGCTTATTCCAAGTGCCTTACATAATTGACCCGAACACAGGCGTGGAGATGTTCGAATCACAGCAAATCGTGAAGTATTTAGAGACTGTTTACACCAAGTGATGTGACGGAAACTTATACTCTATTATGGATCCCCAAAATTCACAATTCACACTCTCATTTTGTTCTCAAGCCCAAAATGCATCGTTTACGTCATCCTGTAGAACTTCCTCTGGGATCACGTCAGAGCCTTGCTTATCTTCACTGTGCCAATTTTTCACTGGTTCAGGGCGAGAAGGGAATAGATAATTAACATCTAACACCTACAGTAAACACAATTATCAGTACGAATAAGGGTGATTCTGAGAGAATGGCGTGGAATACCTCGGACTTGCTCCAGCGCTTTTCTAATTGATAGTACCTCCGCAGCTGTGGAGTCATGATGTGCACGATGACAGAACCTACCATACAATAAGCCTGATTGTAGTCACATAAACAATTAACTCACCATAATCAAGGATAATCCAGCCTCCTCCACTGTGGCCTGTCTTCGCTTGAGGAAGTTTGCCTGACTGCTGCTTCACATCATCCTACGAGAACCTACTTATCACAGGGGGAACTATTGAGATAAAAGGGATACCTCTATCGAAAGGGCTATAGCTTGGTTTTGCGGCTTGCTGTTTCCTTCTAACACCACCATAAAAGAAGTGACTTCAGTGAGCGGGCTCACTCTCATCACATGCATGTAGTTCGCTTTGCGCTTGTCAGCAGCAGTGACGATAGTCTCGATAAGAGGAATGAGAGGATCGTCACGAATATCACACACTTCTTCTGTTGAAACTCGTTGGAAGTTGATGTCTGTCGCGAGTTGCTGCATTTTGCGTCTCTTCGCTAAGGTTCTATTCCTCGTTGGTCTCGGAGTTTTAGGTCTTCCAAGAATCTTCTTATGATCAGAACTGCGCTTATCTTTAATTTTCCTTTGTCTTTGTCGAAAAAGAGGGGCTTTATTTGAGAAAATAGGTGGAGGCTTCGTGAATTGTTCCGATGAGTCAGATTGAGATATTTTCTGTTTGATTTCTGCCACCAAATTGCTTTCAATCGCCCATAGACGAAAATGACTTCGATAGAGTTCAGAGGAAGGGAGATAGCAATGAATGTGCTGACATATGAAGAGCAGGGATAGGAAGGTGTAGAGGGAGGGGAAGTATGTCATTTCTCTGTTTGTGCCTCTCTCGCCAAACGCGAGTGAAAGTCTTTTGTAACAAGAGTGCATTCTCCAGTCGGTTGGAATTCTTACCGATAACAAAAGATTCGATTTTGGTAAAAATGGAAATTTGAGAAAATCGATTTTTTTGGAATTTTCTTCAACTTCAACATGAAATCTTGATGTTGGTTGATTTGAGTGGAATGAATGCAATCCTCACATAGATGTTGCATTGAACCCAAGTCTCCTATAAGAGACGGTGGTGGGTTTTTTCTCTCCCTCATCTTTGGGTGAACTACGTTGTCAAGGTCTCTGAAGGTCTCATTATTCTGCTTCAGTTGCAGTTGGAACAATCAACTGACACAACAACATTCCCATCCTCTACTGCACGACAAACAACGACCATCTCACACAAATCAATCGCAACGAACATCTCCCATCCCAGAGATACTTCACTGTAGCTATTGTCTGACTCTAGAACACTCATGAAGCTCTTTCTCCTGCTTTGCTTCACAACTCTCTTTGTGGCATCGTTCTCGCTGTTGATGCAGAGAACCCCTCGCCTCCACTATTCGCAAGGGATTTCTCCACGTCGTAGCCTTGCTGTTGAAAGAAGTTTGAAGAGATTGTTGACAACTCATCTCAATTCGCACTTCAGACCAGTAGAAGGTGCTGAAGTCTCTCTCGAACATGCTCCTGTAAGAGCATAAACTTCATCGTGTTTTCTCTCTCATTCTCTTGTATGCAGGTGTTTCTCTTTGGCAAAGCACAGCAAGCTGCGAATTTCGCTGGATTGAAGTTTCTTCTCGGAGGAAAAGGCTCGAACCTCGCTGAGATGTCTGCCATCGGTCTCTCCGTCCCTCCAGGATTCACAGTGACGACTGAAGTCTGTGCAGCTTTCCATGAAGCGAACCAAAAGTTGCCCAAGAATGTATGGATTCGTATCTTAGACGGAGTGAAATCGATCGAAGAGGAGATGGGACGCAAGCTCGGGGATTTGGATCGCCCTCTCTTAGTCTCTGTGAGATCTGGAGCTGCGATCTCCATGCCTGGCATGATGGACACCATTCTCAATCTCGGTTTGAATGACGAGACTGTTGTGGGATTATCTAAGGATTTTGGAGAGAAGTTTGCATTGGTGAGATCTTCCTAGCGATCCACTCAGAGACTCGCCTAACTTTGAGACCGTTTTGATAGGACTCCTACCGTAGATTTCTAAGTATGTTTGGAAATGTTGTGATGAACATTCCTGGTAACGATTTCGAGCATGTTTTGTTCGGAGTGAAGGAAGCGGCTGGGGTGAAGGATGACTCTGAATTGACTGTAGATCAACTCAAAACTGTTGTTCAAGAGTTTAAAGGTGTGTATCGTAAGCATGGAAAAGAATTTGCCACTGATCCTTATGCCCAATTGCATGCTGCGATCTTGGCCGTGTTTAACTCGTGGAAGTCCGAGAGAGCTATTAAATACAGGGAAGCTGAAGGAATTACAGGACTTCTGGGAACTGCGGTGAACGTGCAAGCAATGGTCTTCGGAAACATGGGACCGACCAGTGGTACTGGTGTTTGCTTTAGTCGCAATCCTAACACTGGAGAGAACCTGCTGTATGGCGAGTACTTGATCAATGCTCAGGGAGAAGACGTCGTCGCTGGAATTCGCACTCCCCAACCTATTAGCACACTGAAGGACACTCTTCCCCATGCCTACGATGAACTTGTGCGAAACGTGAACTTATTAGAGAAACATTTCCACGATATGCAAGACATCGAGTTTACGATTCAAGAGGGAAAACTCTTCATGTTGCAAACAAGATCTGGAAAGCGTGTTGGACCTGCCGCAGTGAAAATTGCTGTCGACATGGTTGACGAAGGGCTTGCCACTGGCAACCAAGCGATTATGATGGTTAAACCAGAGCATTTGAACCAACTCCTTCATCCTCAATTTCACAACGTCAAGTCCAAGGATTACAAGACCAACGTGTTAGCGAAAGGATTGCCAGCCTCTCCTGGTGCTGCTGTGGGGAAGATCGTCTTTTCTCCAGATGATGCAGAAGCTGTGCATGCCAGTGGCGAGAAATGTGTCCTTGTTCGTGACGAGACTTCTCCAGAAGATGTTGGTGGAATGTGGGCATCTGAAGGAGTCCTCACTGCGCGAGGCGGAATGACTTCTCACGCTGCCGTTGTTGCTCGTGGTTGGGGCAAGCCTTGTGTTTGCGGCTGCGATGACCTTAAGATTGATTACGAGGCTAGAACTGTGACTTTCTTTCCGAAATCAACCGGGAGCTCTGTCACTTTGCGAGAAGGGGATTGGATCAGTCTCAACGGAGATACGGGTGAAGTGATCAAAGGCCGCCAACCTCTTTCTCCTCCTTCCATTAGCAGCTCCAAAGATACTGTGCGTCTCATGCAGTGGGTCGATATGAAGAGAACAATCAAAGTTCTTGCCAATGCTGATACTCCAGCTGACGCCGCCGAAGCTCGCAAGAATGGTGCTGAGGGAATTGGATTAACTAGAACCGAGCACATGTTCTTCTCAGATGAAAGAATTCGAGTCGTCAGACGCATGATTCTCTCGAGAGATAAATACCATCGTGAGAAAGCATTGGATGAGTTGCTGCCTTATCAGAGGAATGACTTCGAAGGCATCTTAGAAGCGATGGATGGACTACCTGTCACTATTCGTCTTTTGGATCCTCCGCTTCACGAATTCCTCCCATCTGTGCATGATGTCGACGAAGACTTCGCTGCTGATGTGGGAATGTCTCTCGAGGAATGTGTTCACACGATCGAGAGAATGAAGGAAGTCAATCCTATGCTCGGATTGCGTGGTTGTCGTTTGGGTGTGGTGATGCCTGAGCTAATCGAGATGCAAGCACGAGCTTTGATCGAGGCGGCCCTCAACAATAAATACAATAAGAAGCTTGATCCAAGACCTGAGATTATGATTCCTCTCGTCGGATCAGCGAGTGAATATAAGGACCAAGCACAACTAATCCGCGACACCTTCGAAAAGGTGTTCGCTGAGCGTGATGGTCAGACAGTAAAATGCAAAATCGGAACGATGATCGAAGTGCCTCGAGCCGCCCTTACTGCAAAAGACCTGGCTCAAGCAGGTGCGGAGTTCTTTTCTTACGGAACCAATGATCTTACCCAGATGACTTATGGATTCTCTCGTGATGACGTCGGCGGTTATTTACCAACTTATCTCAAGAAAGGAATAATCGACACTGACCCTTTCCAGACCATCGATATCGCAGGAGTTGGACAACTGATCAAGCAAAGTGCTGAAGCCGGTCGACGATATTACAAAGATACCAACAACAGTAAGATCAAGTTCAAGTCTGGCGTGTGTGGAGAGCATGGTGGAGATCCGAAGTCCGTCCGATTCTTTGTAAGAAGCGGGCTGAACTACGTCTCGTGCTCTCCTTTCCGCGTTCCTGTCGCTCGATTGGCGGCAGCACAAGCCGCAGTTGAAATAGAGATCGAGAACTTCTTGAAGAACGAGTGAGGGGAGTGAGGCACTCCCTCGCTCCTCTTTAGTCTTTTTCAGATGCTCTGAATAGTCGATAGTTATTATTGTTTCTCGGGGCGATGAGCTTTTTTCTGTATGTTTGTTTGCCTCGCCCCAATTGCTAACCATCCACCGCCTCCTAGAGGGGTGAGGTGGACTCTAAGTTAACATCTGCTGCATGTTATGAGTTGTTATTGTTATGAGGAGTGAATGTCTATGAGGTGATTAAGAACACTGGGAAAACACAAATAAAACTTCATCGCTGCTTGATCGTTAACACTGTCAAGCAGCGATCATAGGAGTACAAATAAAAAAAAAGCTGTGATGGCCACGTCACGGTTCTTCTACCAATAATGATTTCGCCGACTGTCGATGCGTCAGCTGTTGGAAGTGATGGATGATTGAATGTCCGAGTTTCCGTCCCCTGTGACTGACTCGTTGTCGTCGATGTTTATCTCAATCACTTCGTCGAAGTCTAACGTTCCCGACCCACCGCGATAAACAAGCTCATACTGATCCACTTCGTCACTCGCCTCCTCGTCAAACTCTATCTCATCTTCGTCTTCTTCTTCATCCTTCGACTTTTCCTTACATTTTGTAAGGCCGATGTAAAGGATGAACAGCAATATGGCAAAACCAACGATGCTGCAACTGATAATTGCAGCCAAAGAGGCGGAATTCAATGTCGTCTCGACTGCGTTGACTGATTCAACCTGTGGATTATTTATCTGCACATCCTCGAACGCCACACCGACAACGCTCGCATTTCTAAGTTCAACGCTCCCAAAGACCCTCGAATTACGCCTCAATGAGTCAGTGAAGTCGCCGCTCCCAACCGCTTGTTGAGCGATAATCGTTCTATTCTCGTAAAGTTTTGTTCCATTTCCTTTGAACTCCGGGTAATCTACGAGATTCAAAGTAGCTCGCAGAGCGACAGAAACAGTAAACTCGGATTGCAATCTACGCCGACGCTGAGGACTGAAGGAGCGAACAGACAAATACTCAACGTTGGAGGAAGCTGTAACAAGAATATCACCAACAGTAGCACTTAAAGTCGACTGACCAGGAGAGGAAAACGAAGAAGAGCCAACAGAAGCAAGAGATAAAAGGACCTTGAACTGTACAGTACCACCAAGGAAGAAAGTAGGAGAAAGGGAGGGTGCTGATGAGATGCTGGGAGCTGATGTGGTGGATGGAGCTGATGAGATGCTGGGAG
>VFQN01005143.1_pt1 | contig 16338 bp, 22 predicted proteins | sample 3512371 | NCBI WGS metagenome assembly VFQN01 (sample SAMN10412370, study PRJNA504923) | tailings metagenome | isolation source: Replicate 2 from Balatoc abandoned mine | place: Philippines: Itogon, Benguet | collected 2017-08-28 | reverse complement strand
TCCATGAGGCGGCTCGCGACATTGGCCGTATCGCCGGTGACTGCGACATGTTGCTGGTTTTGACCACCGAGCCGCGACGCCACGATCGCCCCGAAATGCGCTCCGATCTTGAAGCCGATCCTGGCCGCGATAGGAGCTGGCAGAGAGGCAAGCCAAGTCTTCATGCCCTCGGCCAACGTGACACAGAAACGAGCCGCCCATGCGGCGTCCTCGACACCCGGCTTCGGCAGGCCGAATACGATCATGGCGCCGTCGCCGGAAAATCCGGTAACGACACCATGATGTCGTGCCGCCTCTTCGTCGACCAACGCATAAAAGCCATTGAGCAGATCGCTCGTCGCCTTCGGCCCGGTTGTTTCGCTGAGCCCCGTGAAGCCGGACAAATCGATGAATACGACTGCAGCGTCCAGATGAAGGGGCTCCGCGAGGAAGGTCTCGTCTTGTGCCAGCCACCGTTCCAGTCCGGCGCCCTGGACCCTTTGAAGCAGGAGGCTCTGCCCGGCGAAACGTGACGCCCGGCGCCGGTCGAGCCAAAGTTGCACTGCCCCGAAAAGGATGAGCGGAGGCAGCGCGGCGGCGACCGGCAAGGCGATGCTGAGCCAGATACCGTGGAAGAAGGCAGCAAAATTGAGCGCTAGCCAGACGACCACGACACCCAGCATCGCGACAAACCCGATGGCACTCCTTCGCCAGGCCAGCAATGCGACAAGGATGAAGGGCAGGACCGTTGCCACGCCGGCATCCACCAGCCGCACGCTGCGGTCCCGCACGATGCCTCCGCCGTCCAGAAGTTGCGCGATCGCCGTCGAAATGACCTCGACCCCGGGCATGATCGGATCGAACGGCGTCGGGAACACGTCGCCGCCGCCGGTGACGGTGGCTCCGATCACCACGACACGATCCTTGAATGCTTCGGGGTCGACGTCGCCCTCCACCACAGCCGCTGCACCGACCGTACGGATCGTACCGCGCGGACCGTAGAAATCGATGGGGAGTGCATGGCCGATATCGGTTCTGACGGCTCGGTCGCCGAGCCACAGCCTATCGTCGTCGATCACCGGATTCTGTCCGGTAGCGACCGCAGCGACACGCAGGGGGAATGACGCCTCCAACTGTTCGGCCGTCCGGAACATCATCGGCACGGCGCGTGGCGTGCCGCTTCGATCGGTGGCGACATTGACGACGCCGACTGCCGCTGCGTTCGAGAATAGCTGCCGGGGCATCAGGAAACGCTCTGCCCTCGGGATGCGGGCAAGCGGCTCGTCGCGATGATCGCCGAGAACCTGTTTGATCGATGGAAAGACCGCGGCCGCCGCGATCACGCTGGGCCGCTCTCGCAATGCCGTTGCCAGCGCCTGATCGCCGTCACCGGGGCCGGCATCCACCAGGAGCAGGTCCACGGCGACGACCTTGGGCTGGAGGCGCGCAATCGCCGTCACGACCCGCGCTAGTGAGGCTCTTGCCAGCGGATAGCCGCCCTCGCGCCTCACGGTCTCGTCGTCGATCGCCACGATGGTGACCAGGTCGGGTGGGGTCTCCTTTCCGCGAGCCAATGTCCGCAGATCGGCCATCGTCGCCTCGACGCGCTCCAGGAACCATGTGTCGCCACGCCAATGGAAGAGACCCAGGCCTGCGCCCCACAACCCAGCCAGCACCAATGCCACCAGCGTGTGGAGCGCCCCTCGGCTCATTCAGGCTTCGTCGGCGATCGTCATTGGCCAAGCCTCGACAGCAGGGCGTCTCGACGAGCGGCGGGCCAGCGGCGAACTTGGAGTGGACTCGTTCCAGCGTCGACATCCACACCCTCGCCGGGACCGAGAACGACGCCGTTTCCCGCAGAAGGCCTGCGGACGGACACGCTGCCCCTCTCGACGAAAACGGCTGTCTTGCGTCGCTCGACGTCGACGGCCCACCTCGTCCCGCGAACCGCCGCGATAGCCTGCGGAGTGATCACCTCGAAACCCTGCGTGGCCACGCTCGCCGGAGTGTCGATCAGCACCGCCTTGCGGTTTAGGGCGACCCCATCGGCGGCCCCATCTCCGTTGCGGTCCAGCAGCCTATAGCGAGCGCCGGCCTCCACCGTGATGGTCAGCCCTCGGTCACAATGGAGGACACGGCGGGACGTTCCGGCTACGCTCTCGAGCACGCATCCCTTGTCGGTCGATTGGGCGAAACTGCCGCCCTGGAGTGAAAGGAGAGTGACTACGGCCGTCGCCGCGCCACGGAGACATCGAACCGCGACCGCCATGGCTGCTCCTTTAGGCCCGCGCCTAAGCCAAACCCACTTCCCTGAGCGGAAGGTGGCCCGTGCTTCCACGGGCGTAGGCGCTTCCTGAAGCCTGCGCAAGGCCGCAATTTGATCGGCATGCAACCTCGCCCATACTGAACGCGTTCAACATGAGCCCAATCTGAAAGCCGGGGTCGTGTCATGAATGAAGGATGGTTCGCCAAGCCGGTATCCGTGGCGATCGGGGTTGCCGGCGAGATCCGCAATGTTTCGAGCGCCCGACAGGCGATGATTATTCTCGACCACCATTGGCCGGGTGAGGGCACGGCAAAGTACCGCAAGGCACGCCACATCTGCCTCGACGTCGTGCACGAGACGAAGCCCGCCGACATTGCTCGGGAAGCCTTTGCTGAGGCAGCGCGCGAGGCGCGGATTCTGGTCGAATGAGGTACGCGTCCCCATCGGGGCGCGCTCGAAGTCGTCACGGCGGTACGGTGGTGGCAAAAGCGAAGCACCTTGCCGGACAAGGCCTCTCGAGGCGGGCTAGGCATGTCAACACTCGTTTCGGGGAACATGCGCTGTAGCGCCTATGGCGCAGCAGATCACAAGACGCTGCCGGTTGCGGCGCTTCCTTCCATGAAAAAGGCCGACCAGGCAAAACCGGATCGGCCTCTGGCGAACTTCCGGGTTGGGGATGCGGCCGTTCACGCAAGGAAAGGTTTAGGAAGCGCTTGTGGCCGTCTGATGGCAAGCCGATGGCGGCATTCCGACAGCCGATGTCATCGATCGACCCGTAACTTTGTTATGGGTTGCTGGCAACGGCCCACACCGCGCCGAGGGTTCTCAGGCACGCCGTCCCCACTCCGCCCCGCCGCCAGTCAGGCTCTGCCGATCCAGGGCCCAGGCTGTTTCGGAGTCAAAGACGCATTGAACTGGCGCAACAACTCAAGCGTGGCGGAGTCGTCCTGCGTCAACATCCAACTCGCCACGATAGACATCAGCCGCGATGGAGCGCCGACCGATCCGAGAGCTTCATGCAATTCCATCGCAATGAGCGTTGTGTCCGCCAAAGCGTTGCCGGCATCGCCCGGCGACATCTGATCACGCATTCGGATTGCCCCTCAGTAATCCTAAGCGGGCGTAAGTTCCGCTTCCAATTTGTCTTTTGCAAGCCCCTGGAATCACTTTTTCCACCGGTCACGGCAAAAGATGTCCCGACAGCAAGGGAATAGGGGGACTTTATCCACTGTTTTGGTGATGATGGGTATACTTCTGGCAGCCTGGACTATCAGGCCGGAATTGCGAAAAGGCGACGAACGGCAGGCCCTCTGGGACGACGATCTCACTTCTGCCGGAACATCAGCACCAGGAATTGGACAACGATCCACATCAGGCCGGCAATCGGCAACAACTGTGCAGCAGTATGGGATACTTCGGCCAATGAAGGCAGCCACCACGGCGAGAAGACCGCGCCCGCTGCTATACCCGTAGTCGTCTTGTCGATCAGTGGGTTCATGGCTTCCACCCGCACCAGCGGGTACCCTTTGCATTGTGGCCGTTGATTTCGTCGAGTTCGGCACGCGCGGTTTCTGCCACCGCGTCGCGCCGTGGATAATTGTGGTCACACCACACCTGGCGGGGGTTCTCGATCCTTGTCGTGGTTGTGCAGCCGGCGCTGAATGCCCCACCGATCAGCACCGCGGCGATCATCTTCAGCGCCGCGCCCATTTCATCGCCTCCCGTCTGGCCTCGGCGTCCGACATATTGGCGACTGCACATTCTTCCTCATTCGCTTCGCGGTCCATTTCGAGCCGGTCTTCGGCGGCGCGCAGTTCTTCAGCGACGCGCTTTGCGCGCTCCAGCCGGGCGCCATCCAGACGCGACTTCACAACGATCCCCACCAGCGCAACGATCGCCGCGCCTGCGGTCAGCAAATACCCGGAGACGCCGATCATTTGCCGATCCTCGACACGGCCCGCAGCCGACCGACGATCGCCATGATCCCACCGGCAAGAGCGGTCACCGACCCCCAGAGCGTGTAGATGTTCCCCGAAAAATCACCTGTTACCGGGTCAATGGTTATGCCGGCGAGCCCCAGAGCGGTCGCGACGGACAACACGCCTCCCCATATGGCCATGGACTGCCACCAGTGCTTCGACTGCATGTCAGGCTCCTTTGCGGAACAGATCGAGGAGGATAGAAAGCCAGCCTTTGCAGGGCAGTGGCTTGGTGGGCTTGGCGAAAGGAGCACTGTGAGGAGCAGGTGGCTGGTCGGAGGTTTTAACCTCCACGTACGGGAGAAGCTCCGCGCTCGTCTCCTGGGCCATCGTCAAGGCTTTGGCTCGCACACCTGCGACGCGCGTCGTCCAGCCTCTCCGGAACGTCGGCCAAGTTTTCAAACCACGCAGGAATGCCAGTCGTCGGTCGCATAGGTCATTGATCACCTCAAGCGGCATGACGACGTTGAGCGCCGCGAGAGTTTGAGGACCGATCTTTCCGTCCTGACGCACACCGACGACCGCCTGCAGGTATCTCGCCGCTCGACCGGGACCGCTATTCACGGCAAAGTCGAAGACGGCATAGTCGACGCCGTCGGGCAGGTCACCCGCTCCGATCACGTTCCAGTAGTGTCGCCGGTAGATGTCGGAAAGCTGCGCTTGAGTGATGTTGCGCAGATCGTCCTTGGTGGCCTTCGGATCGATGTAGCGGCGGAAGGTGGCAAGCGTGACGCCCTTCATCGTGGGGCCGCCGGGATCGGTCGAATGGTCAGACCAGCCACCCTCGTGCCTGAGGACGAGCATAAGTGCTTCCGCGAAGTTGCGGTCCATAGCGTTTTCTTTCCGACCGCGGTGAGCGGCCTGGTTGCAAGGTTTCGGATTGCGAGGGATCAGGCCGCCGGCCGCTTGTTCGGGCTGGCGCGGTATGCGTTGATCAGTTCCGGTGTTTACAACGCGGTGACGATAGCCTGCATCCCAGGGCCCTCTCTCGAAATGTCCGATACAGGCACCACGACATGGCGATGAAACATACGAGCAATTTCGATGCCATCACACGATATCACCGTTGCCAGGCGGACCTCCATGTGCCGCTGTGCCGGTAGGTTATGGCATCGAAGACCTGATTTCCTTCAGTCGGCATTGACGGCCTCACGTTGTGGGATAGGTCATGGTGCCGATTAGGCGCGCACCGTTGTTGAAATTGGCATGCGTCAGGTTTGCAACAGTTGTGGGATTGTTGTTGTGCCTGAGAGCCGCCAGGGAGGCGCCCATGATAAAATTGATGCCACCGACGATGTCGGTCATGCCGCTGTAATGAGGAGCAATACCGGCCGCATATGGATGCAGCGAGACGAAGGGCCATCCACCGAGTTCGGCATTCCCGGCCGAAGTTCCCTTGGCCGAGATGATCATGTCGAACTGCGCCTGTACCAACCTGCCGATCTTGGTGTAGGTCGCTGTTCGCGCGCCGTAGGCCACGCCGACAGAAGCGCCTCCGAAGCTGATGGTCGGCGTCCAAGTCCCCTCCTCGTAATCATCCAGCGTGTTGGGATTGGCGGACGGTATCCGGTTAGCCGGGAAGGCGATTTGGCCGCCGAACAGGTTAAGAGTGCCGGAATTGGTGATCTGCGAAAGCGTCGCATTGAGTGGTTGCTTGGCGGCTAGTTCGCCATTCACCTCGTTGCGCCAATCCGCTGAGAAGATTGAGGGCATCTGTCAGCCCTCGACCAATTTCGGCGACGGGGCGCGGGTCTGTGCAAGCAGTATCCGCTGATTCATATCGTTTGCTTTCACCATCTCGTTGCGGAAGCTCTCGACAGCCGCTCCGGTTTGCCGCTGCTGCCCGCTGTTTTCGATCAGCAGGAGCGGCAGGAAGGCGATGGAGCAGTTCCACTCTTCCACGTCCTTGCCGGTATTTGTGTCCCTCCCCTGGATCTTGCAGAAGAACTTGCATTGAAGGTGGATGCAGTCGTTGCCGATCAGCGGGCAAAAGTCGCCAGTCTTCAACTGCATGATCAGGCGGCCTTCTCGCAAACGATGACGTCCACGTATAGAACCGCCAGATTCGTTGTGTGCGAGTGAGAATCACCCGCAAAGGTGTGCGTGTGGTTACCTCCTGAGCCTACGGCGGCGGTGGCGCCGGCATTGACATCAACGCTATGTGTGTGAGCCCCAGCACTCGCCGTCGCACCGGAGTTCACGTCGACCGTGTGGGAATGGGCTCCGGCAGCTGGGATGGAGCCTATGCCCGTGTTGTTGCCGCCGGTAGTGCTTGTAGAGCTTCCAGAGGTATTGAAAAGGTACCCATTCCCGAGATTTGGATGCGTGTGATTTCCTGCGACATTCGTCACACCAGCCAACGTCCCCGGCCCATGCGTATGTGCCCCGGCACTGGCCGCAACGCCCGTCAGAGTACCTGCCCCATGTGTATGCGACGGCAATTGCGCAATAGTCAGCGCGGTGCCACCGACGGTGCCGGATTGCGCCACCGCCGTCGTCGCGGTGGCCGTCGAAAACGCCGTCGTGAATGCCACGGAGCCGCCCGTCGCCACCGTACCGCTGACGAGGCGCAGCGCCTTGTTGTTGTGCGTCGTGTCCTTGGTCCAGCCCGTGGGTGCGGCCGTCTGCTGGAACAGCATGCGCGTCCCGGCAGGGAAGGCGTCGATCTTGTTGCCGCCGAGCGTCGCCCCGGCATTGAGTGACACGGCTCCATTGAAAGTCGCCGTACCTGAAACGGTAAGCGTCGAGGCCGTCACGGCGTCGAGAACGGCCGCGCCATTCCCGCGAAAGGCGGCAACGAGCTTGGAATAGTCCGCTCCACCGTTCCGCGAGACAATCGATACGCTATCGTTGGCGTCATTGTCTCGGATGGCCAAGACAAGGTGGCCAGTGCTCGCGCCCTCGATCAACGCTCCCGCCGTAGTACCGGGCACCACGGACGAAATCGGCGCGCCGGTGTAGGCGCCATAGGTTCCGACCTGGGTAGTTGAACCGATCGTAGCAGTGGTCACGGTGAGGGTGGGGAAGACATTCGTATAGGGCGCGATCAACAGCCAGCCGCCGGCATTGGCGTTGGCCGTCGTAGAGTAGATCGCTACGTAGACACCACCGACCAACAGATCGCCGGCCGTCAGGTCCACGTCACCGGAGGCGCCCATCTTGCGGATTGCCTTGGCCCCGAGACCGTTGACATTGAGCGTCGTAGTTCCGGTGTTGGCGAGAGTGGACCGGAACGTGATCAGCCGACCATTGCCGAGCGAATCGAACCTGGCATTCGGGGTTGCGATCGTGCGGGCGTCGGCGGTACCCGCGGCCGACAATGCCCCCGTGATGTCGGAACGCCACTCGGCGATCCTACCCATCATCTGCCGGGCACTGTCGTTCACCGTGTCAGGCCACTGGTTCTCCATCCAGTTGATATCTGGGTCGATGGAGGCATTGCTGCCCGGCTCGACCGTCCATTTGTAGATGCTACCAGCCATCTGGGCTCCTTATGTGATGCGGCGCGAGGCCAGGAATTGCATGACGTAGTCGGGCAGTGACGGCACGTTCCGCGCAGGTTGCGGCATTGGCGCGATCTGCGGCGCCTCGGGCGGCTCCATGAGCGATGACAGCAGGGGGTTGCCGGCGAGCTTCTTCCCGCTTTCCTTCAGGAAATCGAGCACCCCCTTCGGTGTGGCGGCGTCCTCCGTCCGCATGCCTCGCCAGGGGTCGTTCTGCTGCCGTTGCGGCAAAGATAGTGATGTGCCGGTCTGGGCGGCGACCTGGGCCGAATGATCACGCGGAACCATGGAGTCACCGGGAAGCCGCATCTGCGGATTGGCCGGCGATCCGCCGCGGTCACCGGCGCCTTTGATGCCGTCCCACTCGCCGATGCCCACTTTCGCGGCGCCGAACCACTGGCCCCACCCCTTATTGCCGGCCTCGCTCAGGGCGAAATCGACACCGCTTCGCCAGTGCTCGGGTTTTCGCGGATCGATGCCCGCAGCGAGCGCCCGATTGCCGAGGCCGCCATCCATGTAGAGCTGATAAGGACCATAGGAGCGTTCACGTCTACCGTTCTTCACGACATCGCTCTGCCGCACCGGATCGGTGAGGCCGCCTTCGGACTCTGCCACCCGCACTGCGATATCGGGGTCGATGCCGTATAGCGGCGCCCGAAGGCGGATGTATTCTTCAATAGGCGTCATTGCCATCGTCTCTCCGGCGGCGTGCTGGTCGCGTTGATGAATGCCGCCGGAAACTCTGCGGTCGGGCATGTTCAGCTTTGCGTGAAAGGAGTGAAGAGCGGTCATGAGCCCTTGCCGTCACCCTACGGTGGCCCATCAAGGTTCCCCGCTATCTTGGTCGGTTCTGATTGCAGTCCGCGCTGTTCACGTCCGGATGCCGCCCGCCCCCCTTGCAGAATGGACCGACTGGGCCTTGCCCTTGCGCGGGCGACTATCACAATTTTGGCGTCTGCCGTTTCTCTTCCCCAGCCGTCAGTCTCAGTGTGTCATCGCGGCCCTTTTGCCTAAGGCCCTACTCGTCGTAAATCGTTCCGACCTCGCGATCAGCTTTCCTGCTCGCCTGACGCTCGCCGAACCATTGCCTGAGCAGGACCGGATCCCGCATCATCATGCTCGCGATGCCTTCATCCATGCCCCGGTCGATCAACCACCTCTTTGTTGCGTTTTCACTTTCAGCCGCTCTTGCCGCTTCACGGTGCTCGCCGTTCTGATGCATCATCGCTACGGCCATGCCCTGGTTGCGGCCGAGCGGATCGGCCATCATGAGGGCCGGCCCGAGCGCACGCAGCAAGTCGCGCCAATTCGTACCGCCGCCGCCAGCCCCGTTCACGGCGGTCGCGCAGCCAGGCCCTTCGCTGCTGCCGAGGCCTCTCTGCCAGCCGAGATACGGATCAGCAGCCACGGGCTGGCTCGCCGTTCTAGTTCGCATCGGACCGACTACGCCCTTGGCCGCCGGGGCAGCTTCTGCGGCACCGTCCGCCTCCTGTAGCCCCAATGATCGGTCGCGATCGCCCTTTGCGAAGGCGATCTGATCGGGCGTCAGGCCGCCCGGTGGGCCGCCCGCCACGGCCTCGAAGGCCTGCGCGACACGATCGCTGGCCCTTTCGCGCCGCCGATCGCTCTTCTGCACCGCGGCGATTTCCGCAACAGCCGAGCTGAGCAACAGTTCGAGCAAGCCTGTCATTGATCACTTCCCCGGGATGGCGCCGAGCAGCGCACTGAGGATGCCGCCGAAATTTACCGGCTGCGTCGTCTTGCTCGTCTGCGTGCCCCAGCCGCCAGCCGACCCGGTACCCGTCGACAGCAGGCCTCCCAGACGCGCCCACGGCGCCATGTCGGCCTGCTGCCATTGGTTGATCAGGTCGTCGAGCCCTTTCTGCGTGCGCTCGTCGATCTTGCCGCCCAGACCCATTTGCTGCATTGCGTCGAAGACCTTGTTTTGCTGGATGCCCCCCAATTGCCCCATCATACCAAGCATGTTGGTCATTCCCTGATTTTCGAGGTTTGCCGCATTGAACTGGTTGTTGAACTGCTGCTGGCCGAGTTGACCGAGCTGGTTCGCCGCGTTGAGCTGGTTGTTGATGTTCTGACCCTGGGCGTTGGCCGCCCCCTGGGCAGCCCCGAGCCCGAGATTTTGGCCCTGCAGCCAGTTGCTGACGTTCTGCCCCTGCACGCCGGCGATCTGGTTGGCGATGTTGGCACCGAGCTGGGTTCCCTGCATACGATTGCCGATGTTCTGGTTCTGGACATTGGCGACACCGCCGGCCGCCCCGCTCTGGATGCCCAACCTGCCCTGTTGGGCATTTTCGAGTGTGCCGGCCGCCTGCATCTGGCGGTCGCGCTCCTGCTGATAGTTCTGGTTACGCAAGGTGTTGGCGTTGCTGGCGACGGAGTCCGAGACCGTACCCTGGTGGGCCGCGCTCCCGTAGCGCCCGCCGGCAGCGAACATCTGGTTGGTTTGATCGGCGACATTCTGCGAACTCTTGGCGATCATGTCGTCGAGATGAGGTGAGCCGTTCAGATACTGGCCTTGCGCGGTACCAGCCAGGTACTGTTCCGCAGCGCCCGGCTGGCCGGCGCGATCATAGACGCCCTGATAATTCTGCTGACCGACCTGGCCGACGTTCTGGGATTGCCGCATGAACTGCTCGAGATTGCCGGTGCCGACCTGGCCCACATTCTGCGAGTTGTCGTAGATCTGGTTGAACTGTCCGGTGCCGATCCGGCCTGGATTCTGGAACGTGTTCGCGGCTTGGTTCATCCAGGCGTTGGAACCGCCACCGCCCATCACGTTGTTGATCACGCCCTGCGACGCCTGCCCGAGACCACGGTTGCCGATCACATCCACCGCCGCCTTCATCGGATCGGTCTGAAGCCGGGTATTCAGGTCCTTGTAGGCGTCCGTGCCGGGCTGGATGGTGCCACCTTGTGCGTTCCCTGCGGTGCCGCCTCCAGCACGTTGCTGAGCGATGCGTGCGCGGTATGCTATCTCGCTGTCACGAGAGCTTTCGCCACCGCTGGGCTGTCGACCTGCCGCCTTGTATCCGCTGACGGGCCTGTCGAGACCATCCCTTGTGCGAGACACGAGCGGCTGAGCCCATGCGGGCACCCCGGTATTGGTGCCACTCGTGCTGCCTTTGTTGCCACCCTGTCCAGCGATTTGACCGCCGCCTTGAACTTTGCCGATGAGACCCATTACCGACCTCCCCTGCCGCCACCATAGACTTCCCTGGTCGTGTAACCCATTTCGGGCCGGTTCTTCTGCAGCCAGTGCGTGGCCCGCATCTTCGTGGCCAGATCCTCGGAATTCGCCCCCAGCGTCACCCAATCGGGGATGGCACTGGTCGGGGGCGCCTGCGGCTTCTGAGCCTGCTCCATGTTCCGCTTTTTCATAGCCTCGATCTGGGCCTTGATATCCGCGCTCGGGATCAGCTTATTGATGGACTCGTTCGTGATCGGCCCACCGCCGCCACCGGTAGCGGCATTGAGAGCGTTCATCCCGCCCAGTGTCTGAGCCGACAGGGGCGACTGCGTCGGGCCGGTATAGGTATTGTAGCCGATGTTCGAGTCATAGAGACGCATGCCCTCCGACGCCGCCTTCTCGAGCAGCGGTTTTGCCCATGCCGGCGGTTCGTTCGTCTGTTTCGATGTCGTGCTTTTGCTCATCTCATAACAATCCCTTGCGCCAGATCACTGCCGCCTCGGCATAACCCAGCGGTTCCAGCAACCGTTTCCAGCCCTTGCGCCCGACAAGCTGGCTCTCCGTCACGTTGTGCTCTCGGGCAGCCCATTCTTCGATTTCCTTCAGTAGCGGCATGCAGTCGCGCAGCCGCTCGCCGCCGACCTCGGCCAGGAGCAGTTGCCTCTTCCCGGTCGCGTCGATCGTCACGATCTCAGTGACCGGCGTCAGAACCACCCGACCGGTCTCGTCACTCACCAGCCAGAGCTGCCTCCGGCCCTCTGTGCATTCCTTGATGATGTTCGAAATGGTTTCGTAACTTGCGAACCGCCGGCAATAGCGTTCGAGGCAAGCGACGATGTCTGGCCATAGCGGGGCCATCTCGTCGGCGGTGATCGACGAGGAAAGACGAATTGACAGTGTCATGCAGTTTACCCGCTGCGGCCCGGAATTTCGGAAATCGACAGGGTGACGTCGATCGCGTTCGCCGTTTGAGCGTGGACGCGGATCTGATCGTTTTCGTTCAGCGCGAAGGCTTCCAGCGGCAACCACACCTGACCTTTGGCCGGCACCGTATGTTCGAACAGCAATCGGTATTGATCATTCGCGACCGAACTGAACCAGGCGACCGAAGCTGTCGCATTCACTGCGGTGATATTGGCCAGCCGAACGCCGATGACCTGCACATAGCCCACAGCGGTGAAGACCGTCGTGTTCGTCGTGGTCGTGAGGTGCGCGCCGATCAGCCGGCAGGCGTTGGAAACGAAATTCCCGCTCATTGTTCGTTCTGCTCTGCGAGATAGCCGAGCAAACCAACGGGAGCCGTCGCAGCCGCGAGGCTGTTGAACTGAATCAGGTCCTTGAGCTTGGGGTGGTTGTTGGCATGTCTGCGGATAATGGCCGCCGCCTCCGGCGCCACACTTTTGAACCATCCTGGACTGGCCATGTAGGCCCGGAAAGCCTCAGCCCAGTATTCTCCTGGGACCTTGGCGCCCTTGTAACCCATCGCCTCCGGCGTGACGCCCTTGTAGACCTTGCGGGGAAATTTTTCGATATCGTAGCCCCGGCTTAACGCCATCGCCAGGTCTGTATTGTTCCCCCGATTGTATACGTGTTTAAGTTCCTGAAGGGGCCTACCTTTTGGTAGCGGTAGCTCTTTCAGAATCTGATTAATGACGTGGCCACTTTCATGCCCCATCACCTTCTCAGCCTCACTTTCGGAAAGCTTATTGGAGAGGTAAACCTGCTCTGGTTCTCGTGTATACCGATTGACGGTTACCCGACCCACGTCCCCATCAATCTTGCTCGGCGCAATCGCCTCAACGCGTCTGCCCGTTCCAGCCTCTCCGAAGGCGACAAGCTCTTGTGGTCCGAGCGCTTCTTCAGAGTCTCCCACCACCCTTCTTCCGGCGACGAAACGGGCGTCGGCGTTGAAGGGTCTTCCGTCGATGTCGGCGAGGAGTTTTCCTGCGTCATTTACTGCCGCCCCACTGGGATAATCCGTCGTAAATAGCCGATTTACAACAGGAAAATCATATATTGTTGTGACGCGACTCGCAAGATTTTCTTCCATCGGAAGCTTGCCGATATCACGACCCGATATCCCGCTCTTCATAAGCGCCCGCCCGCCCTTGAGCGCTGGGGCCAGGGGCGCAGCCCCGATTGGCAGCATGCTGACACTAGCCTCGACCCAGTCGCCGGTCCGCTGCGTCGAGGGCGGTACGGCTTCACGTGGAACGATGTCGGCCCCAGAGATCTCCGTTGCCAGATTTGCCGCCGACTGGCTGGCGCTCGGAATTTGGTAAGGGTCGTAGGAGCCGCCTGACAGACCGCCCCCAGTGAAGTAGTCGACATCACGAATTCCCGCGTTGATGACGTCGCTGACGATTTCGGGAATGCCGAAGCTGAGCGACGACAGGCCGCGCATGCCACGCTGTGCCAAATACTTGTTGCGCGTCGCCTTGGTGGCCTGCTGCGCGGCCTCGGCGCCAGCCAGCCCCGGGACGTCCTCGAACGAAGACGACCGCGTCGGGCGGTTCATACCACGCAACATGCGCTCAAATGTTCCACTGTCGGCCTTATCATTGTGCGTGCCGAGCATGTCCAGCAGCGGATTACCTCTGCCAGACAAGAGATCGAGTAGACCAGCCATTATCTCACCAGTTCAATTGCTCTCATCATTGCTGTCCCTCGGGCTGTCCGTCAGGAGCCACGCCGTGGATGGCGCTCCAAGGTTGGTCGGCGGTGATCGTCACTTCGAAGCGATGGAAGCGTCCGCTCGCCCGTGCCGGGATGAGGCCGGTCTTTGCCGATACGTTCGCCGGGACCTTCCAGGTCCTGGTTCCGCCGGCACGATCTCGAACACCCGTCCGTCCCGAGATTTGCGGCGCGTCGCAGAATGGCCGGAAGCCCGTCACGATGCTGCGGCTCCCGCTCGTCAACTCCACATCGCCGGTCTGCAGGATCGCCCGCAGCGGATCGCCGGAGAAGAACCCGAGCCGAAAATCCTCGTCGAAGGCCGCGATCGAAGGGGTGCCGCCACTCCACGCGCGGCTGTCGAGCGAATAAGGAAGCTGATCTAGGGTGAAGCCGAAGGCTTCATTCATTTGGTCGAGCTGGATGCCGGGTGTCGCCGCGTCGACCAGACCTGTCATGATCCTGTTGGGCTTCAGCAGCGACCAGCGGTCAATGCCGTAGTGGTAGAGCAAGACCTTGTCATAAGAGTGCGCGACGTTGTTCGCGATCGAGCGGTAGGCCCAATAGATGACCTTCCGGTTCGGATCCTCGGAGCCGTAGACGTTATAGATCTCTGGCCGGGAGATATCGTCGATGAAGGTATTGTCGACACGTTCTACGCCAATTCCGGTCGGCGGCACGCCATATCGGTAGAAACCGTCGTCGGACAGGTAATAGATGCCGCTGCCGGTTGCGACGACGGACTTCGGCGCCATGCAGCCATGGTTGGTCAGCGTCTGCTTGAACGTCATGACCATCGACGTCTCCAGCGCCAGGTTGCCTTCGCGAACGCTCTCGGCATGGAATATCAGGCAGCCGTTCACGCCACCGGAAAAACCCATGATCTCGCCGCCGTCAGGGAAAGCCTGGAAATCCGACGACCGCTGCCGCGGTGTCCAGAACTGCGGTTGATTGAGCCCTGACCACTGCACCATGCGCTGATTGGTATTGAGATGCGCCAGCATGACGAAATCGCCCATGGTGCCGACCAGGCGCGCACGGGGGGCATCGGGCGATAGATCGGCAAACTGTGTGGGCAGGCTCAGGTCCATATATTGGACCGGGTCGACGCCGTTGGTCGCGATCAGCCAGGAACCATACTGCGTGAAGGACCAGCGCTCACCGGAAGGGGTCGCATAGCCGCCGGCCTTCGATACATCGATCCAGCCCAGCGTGGGCCCACCAGCGAAGCGAAAAAGCTTGGTCGCGGTGCCTGCGATCAGCTCGTAGTTGCCGTTGTTGACATAGCCGAGATAGGAACCCTGCGGACGCTCGGGCAGCGGCTGCGATAGCGGCCGGAAGGCCGGGAACGGCCCATATCCACCCTGGATCGGCAGCACATTTTCGAGGGAATCGGCCACGTCGGGGTCGAACGGCGAACGATCGGGCGCATAGTTGGCGAAAGGGATCATGGGCCGCGCCTCGACATGCGGGTACCGGAGCGCGAATACATGCCGAGCCGATCGTCAGCCACGAGCGCGTCGATAAGGCCTGCCTGCGCATTGGCCATCGTGTCGGCACGTGCCTGGTTGCCGATATAGACGCTGGCGTGTTTGAGGCAGCCATAGAGATAAACACCGGGATGCTCGGTCAGCAGCCAGTTGGTATCTGTCTCATCCACTAGTTCGGGCAGCTTGGCCCAATATTCGAAGGAAATGTCGGCACTGGTTTTTGGCCGCACGATGAGCTTGGCGCCCGAAATCGTGAAGACGTTGGGGAGATCCGCAAAGTCGTAGGGGTAGGCCCAATCCTGATAGGTCGGGGCGACGAATTCGAGCACGCGGCGCGGGTTGAGGATGGCTGCGACCTCGCGGAATTGCAGATAGTCGAGAGGAATGTCGGCCTTACCATCGGCGTCGAGCGTTAGCGTCGCATTGGCGATTTGGCGGCGCGTCCTCAGCACGCGGTTCAGGTCAGCCTGGCAGAGCGTCACGAGGTCGCCTGCGACAGTCGCCAGATCCTGGCGGTCGAACATCCAGTCTGCGATGCTCGACTTCAGGTCACCAAGGGTTTGGATCGCCATCTAGACCTCCCCTCGAAAACGGCGGAATTTCTGGTGATCGGCGTCGTTCAGCCAGCGCTTCACATATTGCCGATCGCCCTGCCGATGCGCTTCCGCCAGCTGCTCATGGTAGATATTGAGTGGGATCGACGCCACGACCTGGCCGTCCCCGAACCGGCGCCCGAGGCTGTTGTTGTAGGCCTGGGCGTTGTCGTCGAGCAGTTCGTCCACGGGCGTATCGGTGCGGATCACTGCCGTCCCATTGCCCAGGTCGAGCCACCAGCTCGTGACGCCGGTCTGGGAATCGTGGCTCAGAAGCCGCCAGTCTCCATTGCGGACATCAGAGGGGATCATTGCGGACGGCCAGCCCGGCATTGATGATCCCTTTCGCCTCATCGGCCGGAAGGTCGACCTCCGAGCCGGCCGGCAGTTTGTCGCCACCGGCCAGGGGCACATAGCCCGTCAGAAGTTTCACCGGGAACCTCTCCACGGCCGCGGCCTCAGCCGTTTCGTGATTGTCGTCCATAGGGCTCTCCAAGGAGGTGGAGAGCCGCCGCAAAGTCCGGCGACGGCTCATTTCGATCACGACGCGGCGGTGAGGCCGAACACGTCGGCGATGACGCCGTGCGCCGCCTCGTTGCGCACGACCAAGGTCCATTCGGTCTTGATCACGCGCTTGTTGGCGTCGC
>VFQN01005142.1_pt1 | contig 16338 bp, 26 predicted proteins | sample 3512371 | NCBI WGS metagenome assembly VFQN01 (sample SAMN10412370, study PRJNA504923) | tailings metagenome | isolation source: Replicate 2 from Balatoc abandoned mine | place: Philippines: Itogon, Benguet | collected 2017-08-28 | reverse complement strand
CAAGCCAAGTGAAGAGACGACCTTGAGGACCTACCCGCAAAAAATAGGTCTCCGAAAATCCCATAACCCTTCTCCTAAAAAAAAAAAAAAAAAAAAAAAAAAAGGCGAACCGTGGAACATGTACACGTGTACCACACAGATGCACGCCTGATAGCAGGGCCTTTGTTCACCTGTGGGCGTAAGATTTTCTGCTCCGTACCCACGCCCAATAAGTATTACACTGCAGCGGTACTAGCCCCTTCTCTGGTTGCTTGCTGTGGTGAGCGCCGTGAACAGCTACGCAGTGACGGGGTCCTGGCAGGTCCTGGCCTTAGTGACACGTACTGACCGCACGGCCTGAAGCAGGTGTTCACTGTTTCCCCTATAGCACCTGTGCGGAGTTCGATGATGCCCATGCGCCATGGTCACTGCCTGATGCGCCACGGACCCATGGCTTTCGTGGTCCCATTACCCAAGGTCACCCAGTACGGCTGTAGCCGACGGTCTTGCAGTGGCGTGTACCGTAGGGGCACATGATTGCTTGTACTGGGTGCGCACTGCTGGTGGCCGTGCAAATGGGGCGTCCTCCCTCAAGGCAACGACAAAAGAGTTTGAGCCGAAGTTGTTACATCCCACCACATTAAACGCAGGCACGTAACGTGTGCAGTTGCGCTAACGCTCACAGTGCGCAGTGACCCACCGACACCGTGCCCAAACTCCCCATGTTGTGCATCTGATTCTGTCACACCGCAAATGTGACGCCTTCCCATATCTCTTGTATCGCATATGGCTGCGCCACGTCACAAACGTCATGCACTTGGTCCCTTTTACAGCCGGCAGCATGTACATCCTGAAGACCACCAAACAAGACTAGTGTTGTACTCGACACCGTGCACCCGCAGGCCTCATCATTTCTTGTCGGTCCCTGGTCAGGTAAACGGTCCACAGTCAAGCGCTACCACCCCAACGGCAATCCGGTCGCACCCACATGCACGCACACCCCATAACTGTAAGTCCACCAAACAAATTGTAAAGAGGGAAGAATGCAATGAAACCACGAAGCCGGTGCATCCTACCGGGTCTGCCCCTTTACACGTCCTCATTGGCAAGCCCCTCGCGGTTGCGGGCCTGGCTGCGGGCCACGGACAGCTTCTCCGCAATCATCGCCTCCGCCAGCTTCACCGCGCTGTACATGCCAGCGATCGTGACCTCACGCTCGTTGGTCGCGGGGTCCATCTTGCTGCGGTCAGAGATCTTGATGGTAACGCGCGAGCTCTGAGGGTGGACAGAGACAGCGAATACGACGTTAGTTCCCCCTGTTCGGTGGAGTATTTCTGCCAGTCTGAAAACCGCGTCGTTCTTGGGCGCGCCATAGCGGTGTATTGTGTTGTGTGCACACAAGCCGGCTGTGGCACCATGACTCAGGTACCAGTCGCAGACTTGCAACAGCTCAGTGACACAGGTGGCCACCTGCAAACTTGCAAGGCCAAACCACAATGTGAGAGCTACGTTGCTAACCTGCTGCACCTCCACCAGGTTCTGGCCCTTCTTGCCCAGGATGGCGCCAACGTCGTCGTCGGGCAGGTGCAGGGTGAGCGTGGTGCGCACGTTCGCGAGCACGTTCTTCGATGAGGACCCGCGGGGCGGCAGCACCACACCCTGGTTGGTCGCCAGCTGCAGCGTGGTCTCCATGTACGACGCGTAGCCCTCGTGCATGGACAGCTGCACAGCAGGAGGGAAGCATATGTAAGCTGGCAACCCCGAAAACGTTTGCAATTGTGAACGCCGCGCTGTAGGGGTACACACCAAGGCTCCGGCAGCAGCAGGCTACCCGCAGCCTCTCCGGTCCCACACCATCACCTACCGTGTTCAGGATGAGCGCCACGGCACGCAGCACCTGGTCCCTGGCCCCCGACACCGTAATGGTGCGCTCAGGGTCGCTGGGAGTCAGGTCGTTGAGGGACTGCACGCGGATGGTCGAGCCGGAGTCCACGATGAAGTCACGCACGGTCTGACCCTTGTGGCCGATAAGCAGGCCACACAGGCGGCGAGACAGCGCCAGCTTCACCTGGGCCTGGCCCTGCATATGTCAAACGCCCGTTGTCTTGTTAGTAATTGCGAATGGAACGTATGGACCCATGCTGCGCACGAGCCAAGGTATGGAGGCCGCGACTGTTCGTCTTACCGCATCCTCGGGCTTCGTCGCCTTCACATCGCGGGAAATCTTCTCCAGGATCAGGAAGATGGCAGTGAGCACGGCGTGCAGGGAGCCGCTCAGCAGCAGCACGCGGTCGGAGGTGCCTGTTGTGAGGCCGAGGCAACTCGTTGACATGCCATAGGACGAAGCCCGATCGGCTTACACGCGTAATCAGGACATGATAGTAGTGTATCTACAAGTACGCCATGTGGGTCACTGAGCTCGCCTCCTGACTGAGGGCTGCAGCAGATCGCATCGACAAAGCGACCTGCCTGGGTAGAACTCGCCAGCACGGGAAAGCTGCACGCGTGCACCAGAAGACCGCTGTAGCTGCTCAATGTTTGCTCCGGCCTGCAAGGATGGGCGCAAGTCAGTAGGGGGCGCAACAGCACCAAGGGGTGCAACAGCGGCCTCACCCGCGTTCGACTCACCTTTCCAATCACGGAGCCTGCAATTGAGTTAGAGACCAGCAGCTTGGCAATGACCTGCTGCGTGCCGGTGGGGAGGTCGCCGGACGCAGAGCCTGGACGAAGGACGGAGCCATGTCAGGTACTGGACTCGCACAATACTGCTCTTCAGTGATCTTTACACACATACCAGCAAGGGCCTTATCGATGTCGGGGACATGCTCAGGACCGTTCTGGGGCTCCGTATCAGCCATGGCGCAAATAGTCAGATATATGGAACGGGCGGTGTAGGAAGGGATGTGTGTGAAAGTTGAGGGTGACGATGGGTCCGGTAGAACCGGCTGGAATATGGTGATGACCGCTGGTGGGGGCAAGGTCGCGCTATATTAGACCGCCTGGACCAACGGACAACGGCCGCAATGGTGGAGCATGGTTTCTCCTTGTGGCAGTTTTGCTCTTGGTCCGAAATGCAGCTATATCTTATATTTAATCTTAGGAGTTCTGAGCCATAGCCTGCGGGCGGCTGGAACGGTTGTCTTGGAATTTCACTTCACAATTTCGCTTCAGCCAGAGTCGACCGTGGTCCACAGCCGCACAGGAAGGATATGCGCTGTTGTTTGTGTTGTTTTATAATTAAATCATCATTCAACGGCCTTAAAGGCGTGCAGGCTCCACAAGAAGACGATCGGCGGGCGTGGCGCCAGCCCCTTTGCGCAACCCTTGTGCCTAGTTACTTTGTCGCATACTCACATTGCATGCGCGGCCACGTGAGCGCGGCGCGCTGGTGTATGGGCCAAGAGGCGCACACAAGCCAAGGCTCTGGCGTCCCGTGGTTGCAGAGCTGTGACCTAGTGGTGCACTGTGCGTGTGCGGGGTGCAGCTTGGCCGTTCAGGACACCAAAAGGATAGACAATTCACCTAGCTCTGTTAATGAGAACTTTGCACTGTATATGACTGTATGCTGTCTTCAGTGTTTGCCTCAACCCCGAAAAGTTCAGTTCAGTTCCCAAACCGAAAGACAACAGTTGGCCCTCACAGCCCATCCCCCCGCACAAAACGACGTCTTACATAGTTTACAAACAATCTTCTTATCAACCAACACTTTCAATATCAACCAGTAATAGCAAATGGCGCGGCCTCGGCTAGGTCATCCCTCCCGCTGCCGACTAGCGGAAGCCGCGTTCGGCGACTAGATTAGTTAGGGGAAGGGCAAGGGCGCGAAGGGTAAGGGGAAGGGCAAGGGCGCGAAGGGGGAGGGGAAGGGCAAGGCGAAGGCGCGGGAGGCGGAGGAGTCGGAGGAGGAGTCGGGGGAGGAGTCGGTGTAGTGGCGGAGTCAGTGTAGTGGCGGAGTAACGGGATGGAGCAGTAGTGGAGTGGCGGTGTAGTGGAGTGGGGCGCCTGTGGGACACGTGCGCCTGTGGGACACGTGCGGCGTCGCGTTGCGGCTGTGGTGGCAGTGGCCAGGACAGGGCGCCGCTGTAATCCATCCTGTAATCCATCCTGTAGTCAATCCTGGCGTTGGGGCCCGTTGTGTTCTATACACAACGTCAACGATCTGAGGTTTCAGGCCTCCGAGGGGTTCAAGTCCCCAGTGGGTTCCTGTCCCCTGGCTGTTAAGCCTTCCACGTTCCAGCCACAGTTCAGCGCGGCGACAACCAGCAAGGCAAGCTGGTGCTGAAAGTCCAGGGTTTGTGGGACTACGCTAAACATCAGGGGGCCCTGCATCTTAGTAACCCACTCGGCCGGACAGGTGAATACGACCGAGAGGGACGCTGGGCCTCCGGCAATCTCCCCTTGGGTCGAGGTACTTGTCAAGCACTGACAGCACTCCTTGTGCGGCATTACCGGTACACACCCATCAGCAGCAGCCTCAGCACCTGCATTGCGGGGTTCAGAGCCTCACGCGCACGTCAGCATCCTGATGGGCGTACGGGAGCTACCCTGGGAGACCGCGGGACACCTGCCAAGAAGCTCCCCACGTCCCCACGCCCAGCCCCGAACACACGGCTGATTCTGATGTCTCTTTGCCTCGCCGGTATATTTCATCGAAGTGCTGCGTGCACTTCTGTTGCCCACAAAGCGATGTAAGGCTTGGCGGTGTATGGCCCGTATGCCTGCAGGCATACAGGTTTCCCAGCGGTGAGGTTTGGCCTCGTAGGGCGGGGCTGCAACACGTTCTGGCCCTTGCGTCATCCGTCATGTGTTACAGGAGGCGGCCCTGGCTGGGTTCATGCGCCAAGTACCAGGAGCCTGTACAGCAGCTCGTGCAGTATGGTTCAAGGCGCATCCCGCAACCGAACTGCAAGGTACTCCCTTATTGCATGCTGCCTACTCGTTGATGCGCACATGTCATCATGCGGTTACAAGCTGTCGCCAGTACAACTACGCAGCCAAGCATGCGCAATAGGGCGTGCTGGGGCCATGCCGCTTGTACCACTTCGAGAGATGAGAAGGTCAGCAGCAGTCAGCAGAGTTCTCGGTACCTAGAAAGCAGCACTCATGGCGTAACCATGCGCAACCTAAGCCTCCGTCAGTCCTGTTAGCCAAGCGCCTTCGGGCATAGCTCAGTGTGCTGGACGCTGTGCAGTGCCCTACCAGCCTCCACGATTTTGCCAACACCTTGCCGACACCCAGTACCTGCTGTTGACAGTGAGCTCATCCTCAAAACCGCAATACCCCACCAAGCTACACCTGTGCATGCCATCAAGCAGCCCTTCTTCAACTACCTTGCCACCTTGGCCGTCGGCTCCCCTGAGCACAGCAGTCCCTACCATCCCTCCCGGGAGCCACCGTAGGCTCCCGCTCCCAGCACCAGGTTACCACTCGCACCCCCAACAAGGCCCAGCATCCCACAACGCCCTTCAATGACCCCAGAAGCCCCCGCGCTTTACAGGATGATGGCCGGCTGTGGCACGCTCTCTTTGATCTCCTTGTGCGGCAGCACCACCGCCCCATTGAGGTACAGCTCGTCCTTGCACTGCACGTCCTCGCCCAGCACGCAGTGGTTCTCCAGGCGGGACCACGCGCCCACGCGGGAGTCCCAGCCCACGATGCACTGCTCAACCTGCGGACAGGGACAGCCGGGGGCACGGGCGTAACGCGTAAGACCTTGCTGCGCACACGCACGACTACTAAGCGTGCACGGTCGCACCCGCGATTGAATGCTAACGACGTTAGTAAAGCTGCTACGGCCCAGTGAGGAACAGCACCTTGGTGCAGCTGCTACGACCCAGTTGGATCTGTAGAAGCCCCAAGTGTGTCACACGAGAAGTGTTTTGATACAGTGTAGGCGAGCAGCATCCCCGCACCTTGGTGTGGTCCTTGATCTGCACGCCCCGCATGATGACGCAGTTGCTCAGCCGCACGCCGTTGCCAATGACGCACCCCGCCGAGATGGACACGTCGGGCCTGGGGACACGTGTGGCGCCCGTTGGGGGAACCGTTGGGCAACACAACAGCAATCAGCAATGCCATTACATTACGCGTCAAGGCATTCGCAGCGCGCCGCATTGCTTGACAGTGCTTTGGCCAACGGCTCCTATCCAAGGCAAGTACAAGGCCGTGACACCTAATTGCTTGCTTGCCAATCTCTACTTTAGCGCTGTCCACTCACCCGATGAGGCAGCCTTGGCCGATCTTGGCCGAGGGGTCGACCAGCACGTTGCCTGCAAAGCCCGGGCCCTTGCCCAGCAGCGGGGACTGCTTGATGGACAGCGAGTCCAGGTACAGGTGCAGGCCTGCGGGCGTGGTGCAGGTGCAACAAACCACCTTTGCGGGAATGTGCGACGCCTGGGCAGGCATGCATAGGACCAGCACCGGGTAAGCAAGGATGATGTGGTCGTTGCCAACAGCTGCACCAGGCGGTGCTGCGGGCATGCCCATCGAGTTTTGATGTGCGCCCGCCGGGATCCCTGATTGAAACGCCACGACGTCCTTACCGCACCTCGGGGCCCCCTACTTCGGGTCCACGGCCTGTCCACACCCAAAAGCCCCCAGCTACAGTCACCCCTCCAAACGCTTGCATGCTCAAAGCACGTGCTCCGCACGGCTGCCGTACACGCATGACACCCCCCGAACGCCCCCGCTAGCTGCTCCGTACCCTTGAGGTAGTCCTTGGGCTGCCCCACGTCCATCCAGTAGCCGTTGAGCGTGTACGAGTACAGCAGGTTGTCGGCCGCCACGTGGGGGAACACCTCGCGCTCGATGGAGGTGGGCCGCAGCTCGATGCGCTTCAGGATGGCGGGCGAGCACACGTAGATGCCGGCGTTGATCTTGTCGCCCACAAACTCCTGTGTTGAGGAGTGACGGGAGGAGAGGTGCGTGCGGCGTTTAGTGTAGGAGGCGGGAGATCCTGGCGGGTCTGGGCTGAGGTGCGTTTGAGGCAGCGGGGCTACGTGGGCTAAGTGGTGCGTGTGATCTGACCAGGTGGAGCCAGAGTGGTGAGCACTCACGTCGTCCTACAGCCAGAAAATCATGAGAAATTATGGCACGCAGGTTAGGCACCAGGAAGCCAAGGCGGAAGAAGGCAGACGTGATGCAATGCCCGTGCAGTGATGTGGGCGGCGGCCCAAGTGGTGGGTGTGGAGGAAGGGGAGGTGTGGGGATGAAGGTGACGGTGCGGCGGAGAGTGGTGAGCCGTGGGGGTGTTGTCGGTGTGAAGGCGCGTGGCGGTTGCATGTTGTATTGAGGAGGAGGACGGCGGGTGACGTCGTGTTGCCATGTCGAGGTGTGTGTGACGCCGTGGCAGTGTGCGGCGTCGTCGGGGTGTGTGGCGGCGTGGAGTTGAATGGCGTCGTGGAGATGTGTGGCGGTGTGGAGTGGTATGGCGTCGTAGAGGTGTGTTGCGATGTGGAGTTGAATGGCGGTGTGGGGTGGGATGGTGTGGCGACGTGGAGGTGCGTGGTGGTGCACGGCGCGGAGGAGCAGGGGAGTGAGGTATGCCGGGTGGTGTGGGTGGATGCGAGCCGGACGGTGTGGGTTGTGCGATGGCCGCGCGGTGGTTTGCCGAGGTGGAGGTGCAAGCGGCGACCGAATGGCGTGGCCCGCATGACGTGAGGCGCGCGCGTTGAGGTGTGGCGGCGTTTGGGAATGCGGAGAAATGCCATGCGAGATGCATGTGGGAGAGGCCGAAGTGGGATAGGAAGGGGTTTGCGTCATGTAGGTGTTGGGGGCAGGACAGAACGGAGCAACAGTACAGAGATGCATATTCCTGCCTTCATCCGCCGTTACAAACGGCGTCAAGTGGTACGGCGGTGGTTCTCGTGGCCTCCGTGATATTCGAGGCTCCCGTGGTAGGCCCCGGCAGGCCGTCAGTCCGACAGCACCCTCCGCAACAAGGTGCAACGCAGACACCCCTCCCTCCGGCCCTCCGGCGCGGCGCATGCAGGCCGCGTGCTCCCCTTGCTCTTTCCCCCCGCCCCTCCGACCCCCGACCCGAATCCTCAGTGCAAGGCCCCCACACCCACCCTTGGCTTCTCCACGAAGCGCTGCACTTGGCCGTACTCGTCCATCACCACCACACCGTACTTGGTGGGGTCATCCACCTGCACGGGGTTGCAGGTGCCCCGCATGCCGACCAGGTGTGTATACACGCTCTAGGGCAAATGTTGAGAGGCCCTCCGAGACACAGGAGGCCACGCCCGACGAATTCGCAGGCTGCAGAGGCCGCACCAAGCTTTGCTTGCGCTGCGACACTGTCCTGTCGTTACCCTGCAGCTTGGGAGTGCCCCAATCCCTGATAGCGTACGCTGCACGGCTGCTCCACCAGCCCCTTCCGCCAATGCACACCTTGGTGACGAGGATGGTGGCCTCTGCACCGCGCGCCCGGTGGAAGTCCAACATGTCCTTCAGCGGGTAGTCGCAAATCACGTCGCTGCATGCAAGCGTCATGCACGATGAAGGCAGCGTGAGCACAACAGGCCAGCACAGTGAGCACCGCTCAGCACCTTCAGCAAGCTTGCCGTACAAGCAGTGCTGCATGCCTAAGGGGCACTACCGTGTGGGGCCCTCCAGTGTGGCTGTTGCTATGCCGCTCCACAGTTCCCCAGGTTGTATCCACACCCGCAATGCTCAGCGGCCCACGGAGCCGAACGCGCCATCGTCTAATCGCGCTTCGGGCTGCTGGAGTCCCTCCCACTTTTGCGCCCACTCACCGACCTGTTGAGCACGAAGAAGGGTGTCCCCTGCCCGTCGTCTAGGATGCTGCGCGCCAGGGCCAGCGGGCCCGCGGTGCCCATGGGCTCCTTCTCCTGCAGGTGCACGAGCATGGTGCCAGCAGGGTGGCAGATGCAGGGTGTTAGCACCGTTGCGTAATCAGTAATGTCCCGGCTTGGCTGCTGGCAGGTGCTGTCGCGGAGCTCCCAAGCAGCAGCTGCTGCGTGTGTTGTGAGGTGCGCTCGCTGGAGCTGACGCCTGCAACAACCCCCGGCTGGTGCCTTGTATGCAGGGGCATGGCGCGCCTGTGTGGTGCAGCCCATGTCCAGAGTGCGGAGTGCGCCGGCCGCTGCCCTGGGGTGCTGCCCGCACAAGCGTGCCCCACCTGTGAGCACACAATCTTGACGCCCAGCTTCTCCTGCCACTCCTCGATGAAGCCCATCATGACCTCAGGCTGGTAGTTGATGGCCTACGCACGTGCGGTGCGCGGGCCAGGGATGTGTACTGGGATGTGTACTGGGATGTGTACTGGGTAGGACCAACGGCAAAGAAGCGAGCCAACGGCGGGGGGCCAGCACCGAGCACCAAGAACGAATCGCCTCTTGGATGCCCACCCCAGACCCTCACCAGAACAATCTCAGTGCACCCTGCATTCTTGAGGGCCTGCGGAGCATATGTGGAGGGAAGGGTGGTGGTTGGCCGAGCGCTCGCCGGAGCTCCCCCACCCCACCCCACACCACCCCACACCACCCCAAGCGCACGTGTCCAGGCAGTGCCTCCCAGCGGTAAGGTGCAGCGCCGATCCGTAGCGGGCACTTTGTACAGTAACATATATATCATTCCCTGCAGGTAGCAACACCCTACGCACCTCAATTTGGTGGATGATCATCGGCTTGTTCGCAAACTCCACGAGCGGCTTCGGGCAACTCAAGGTAAGAGGACGCAGGCGAGTGCCATATCCGCCGACGAGAATGAGAGCGCGCATCCTTGCGAAAGGCCGTTGACCGATCGCTGAGGTAAACTGTTGCTGCGGTACGTTCGACGCCACACAGTAGGTATATAATCAGTTATATAAAAACAGTTGTTAGACGTTGTGATTGTAAAGCGGCAGCGCGCGTATTTAGCGGTGTTTAAAGCTTTGGACGCTGTGTATGCACACGGCAAGGGCACGTTTTGTTCCTTTTATAATCACGGCGGTAATAGCCTAATTGCACTTGGTCAACGCGGCAGTGGGAGGGCACGGCTGCGGAGACAGGTGTCTATCAGAACGCGCGACCGCCACGGGACGAGCGACAGGGGTAGAGCTCCGAGCATGCGCGTGATAGCTCGGTGTCTACATATGCTCAACAAAGGCATACATAGGGCATCATTCCTCAGTCGTAGGCCAGTCCGCTACCTTGGCACCAACGAACGCAGGCCCTTCTCTCCGGTCAGCTCGTTCGGTCGTGCTGCTCGCTGTCTTGGGCGACACGAAAGCGAGCCCTCCCCATTAAGCAGTTGAGAGGTACAATCGTTGCAAGTCATACCAGCATATCCATACTATCCTTGTGCCCTGCCTTTGTCCAAAGCTTGCAGGACATGGAGACCAGGTGAGACCCCGGGTCAGACCTGGTGAAGACCATTCGAGAGACCCGCGGGTCGCAGTCCTCTAGCCTTGTCGCACGGCGAAGGAAGGCCTGGCCCATCCCTGCCGGTACACCCGAGGGGCGGAACGGCACGCACATGACTAAATACGGTCTGATACGGTTAAGACGTTCGCGAGTTGCACAGGCACGAGGGATACCAACAGCACCAAGAAAAAAACAAAAAAGGGGACAAGCACCATACCGGCCGGCCCTTCACCCTAACCAAAAAAACATAATTCAGCAAAGGCCATTGTTTTGTTACAGCGATGAGCTGATGACACCCTTGCAAAGTACACGTCTGATGGTGACAGTGGGCAACCAGCGGTCTCACCCACGGCAACCGCAACCACCACCGAAATGGTAAAGTCGCCAGACTGTGACCAGTGTGCGGGTGTCGTCCACCACCAGCATCCTCTCATACTCCATTGCGCCGAGGTCGGGCATCAGGCCACACCACGCGCAGAGGAAGGCCTAGCTCGGCAATGACGCATGCACAATGCCCAGCGCGCAACCGAGTCCAATCCGGTCCAAGGCAGCGCTCGCTCCGTGCTCTCGGTCATCAATACCTCACCCACACCCCGCATGCACGTCGCTGACATGAGCCGCCGAGTCCCAACCACCCCTCATGCACGCCGCTCATGTCAGCACCACACTGCCGTGTGTCGCACAACCCTCCAGCCAACCGGTCGTCGTCACAGGGATAGCAGTACGGTAGCTCCGACGCAAAGGCTCGTCCCTTGGGCACAACGCAGCGTCTATAGCCGGTTGTAGTGCCCCGCAGCGGTGCCGTTGCCGCTGGCACCTAAGCTGGACATGGGCAGGTCACCCGCGCTCGAGCTGCTCCCCCCTTGCCCCAGCAGGTGCGTACCACCTTCCCGGCCCAGCCCCGGTGGCGCCCTCCGCTCCAGCCACAGCGCCAGGACCGCCCAGCCCACGCCGAACAGCACCAGCGGCACAAGCCACTCGGCGCCGGTGCCCCCGGACACGCGCCGCCACAACGAGATGCCCAGGCACACGTTGACGACGGCCAGGAGCGCGAGCGCCCGCCCAGTCCACCAGTGCACCAGGTTCCACAGCCACCTACATGTGCAAGGGTGACACGTCTTATTGCCTGGAGAAGCAGTGTCTAATCAGCAGCAGTTTCACGTCAGGAAGGGGTGTCCTACGTCATCTCCGGCGTCGCAAGCGTGCCCGCGTGACACGTCAGCAGCCTGTCAGCAACGGGTGCCATCCTGGCACCTCATGGCGAAACTGTACGCGGACGAGCGATGCTGTGGATGGGTCCCCTGCGCTGCCCGTGCCCCCCGCGCTCACCTACGAGGTGCGTCCGGCTTGGGTCTGGCCACAGCCACCACGATGTGTATTAGCAGCACCGACATGAGTATGTAGGCCAGGGTCTCATGCGAGTCCAGCAGCGAGTCCTCACGCCCCGAGTGGAGGTAACCCTAGGGCCGTGCAACACCAGCAATGCCGCAGGTGACAGTAATTCGCAGCTGCCAAGACATCATTGGTCACGAACAACGGCATGGATGCCGAGGCGATGCAAGGTCCCATCCAAGCGCAAGTGTAAGGCCGCTCAAAACGCTCTGCCGCCTCGCCTAGTGTCAAGCCTGTCCTACGCCCTTCACGTGGGGGCGCAAATCCACCCAAGGCCGCCCTGCTACGTCTGTATATGTGCCAGCCTAAAACAAAGACCGTGTCCCACCTGTATGCCGTCCACGTCGGCGGAGTCGAAGGTGGTCCACGGTAGCATGAAGCCGGAGAAAATTAGCACAATGGCAGTGGCCTGCACAGAGTGATCGTGGGGTGGGTTACCGGCAGAGCGAGCAAAGAGATTAGCTGCAGAGCGCATGTCAGCGTTAGCGGATGATGGAATGTGCGGTTTTCACCATCGTTTGAACGATCCATGCCTCCTTGGCGGCTGCAAATGCCTGCGGCCTTGATATGGGTGCGTGCATTGGGGGCAACACCATGGTACCCGCTGTCATGCCAACAATGAAGACGGTGCGTGCATCGGGGGCAACGCCAACGCAGCCGCCGCCTGCAGCCAGAGCTATCTCCCACTAGAACGGCTCTCACCTGCACGATACGGTGCGAGTGGAACCACATGCCCGGGAGCTGACTGGCCAGCGGGGCAAAGAGCCACCTGCATGCACAAAGGTGCGTCATGTACAAACACAGCTCGTTACTTGAATTTTTGGTGAAGCCCTTTCAGCGAGTTGGTCAAATGCTCATCGTTGTCTGCATGCTTTTACACTCAGGTTAGCCCCAGGGCGGCATTGTTCAGGAACCCTCCCGTCCCGTGCTCCTGTCCCCGCCTGCAGAAAGGCTCCCAGGTAGCTGGCAAGAGACAGCGCTTACGGCCTGCTGCTGAATTACATGCAACTACTTTTGACTCGCCCCTTCTTTGCCACGTGCATAACCATCAACCCACACACGCTCGAGCCAGGCCGGCTCGTGCCTAGGGCCCTGGGCGCCGCCCACTGCATTCCGACCCGGTCAGCGACCTCCGACCACTTGGCCCTCAGTGTGCCGGTGGGGCGCACCCACCTGTGCAGTGCGGCGAGGATGCCCAGCGGCACCAGCACCACCCAGCCCGTGAACATGAGCGCTCCGTGCGAACGCATGTAGCCCAACCGCTCCTGCAGGGCAGCAGGAGCAGCAGCAGCAGGCAGCAGGCAGCAGGCAGCACCCCGTGCAGCTTAGCACCTTAGCGCAGGTTGCACTGTGCGCTAATACCACCATGGTGGTGCATGGGTAGCGACCGTCCCCTGCAGCACTGACCCTCGCTGTCCTATGGCACACACCTTCGCTGCTACGGGGGCTGCACCGGAATCACAGCGTGTGAGCAACAACACGAAAGAGCGAGTCACAATGAGACCTCCATGCGCCGGGGAACAAGACAGCGCGTGCCACTCGCCATGCACGGGCAAACCAAACTCAGCGCGTATTTGCTCAACCGTTTGCGCCTGCAAGCCTATCTAACATACGGTTTGTCCAATTCCTATCACGCACCTTGAACATGGCTACGGTGTCCACCTGCGGACCCGTGACGTTGGAGGGGCGCCAGCCGCCGTCGTCCGGGCCGCCCACCTCTTGCAGCAACGCAAGGCGGGTGGAGCATAGGTACATGGGGCGCAGCTCGTGGATGGCTGGGAAGGCCGCCGACGAGGCTGCAGAGCGCGAAGCGGGACGCACGCATGTCAGTCGGCTTATGTTGCGTTGGTTGGTCCTTGCAATGCGCTGCGCATGGCATGGTGGCCTTGGCAACGGACTGGTGGGTGTTCTGGAGGAGTCGGCGAAACCACACCGAAGGCCGCTGTGTGCTGTGCTGGTGTGTCCCAGACTCACCTGCAAAGTTCATGTCGGCGAGCTGTGACGGGGTGACCTCGATACCGGTGAGGGTGCCTGGCTGCGGGGCAAGCGACGGGTTGGGGTGCAGACGACATGCGAAAGAAGCTTTAGGCCAAAGCTCAAGCCTGCAGAAAGAGTTCATTGTAGCAGCACCCTGCACGCAGCGCTCACGCTTACGCCTGGCGCCTGGCTACGGCCAGCACCAAGGTCCCTACTTGCCCTCTGGAGTGCTCACGCACCAATGCGTTGCAAGCGTACGCCACCAGCAAACAGGCACCTGAACCCAACGCTGCACGGGAGCAGGTGCACATATGTAGTACTTCCGCCGCCGCCGTACCTCCTCGAGGTAGCGGGTAAAGCAGATTGTGAGCGCCGTGTCGTTCTGCTCCACGTGTGTGTTGTTGACACGCACGCGGCCGTCCACCTTGACCTTGCTAGCCATCATGCCCTGCAGCGAGGTCGCGTGGATTCACAAAGCCCCAGCAGATAAGCGGAGGGCTGGACCATGCAAGTGAGTGTCAAGCTGTCAGCAGCTCCCGCCCCAGCTTGTTGGAACGTTCCGGACAAGGTCAATACAACACCCTGTGTTCAGGGGCCCAGGCTTGGCTGAGGACCCTGCTGCGAAGTCCGCCTGTGCGTGGTGCCACCCCAGGCAACGCCGAGTCGGCATACCACCCTTCAGTCCTGTGCCCCATCACCTACAGTCCTGTGCCCCATCACCTACCGCACCACCCCACACCCACCTCGAGGGTGTACGCCTGCACGCTTGGCGCCCCGTCGCCCTTCCCCATGAACCCGATGATCCCGTCTGCCGGGGCCATGTAGCCGAACCGCGAGGGCCAAGACATGGCAACGTATCCGCTGATGTCCGTTTGGAGGGCCACGTGGAGCACTTTGGAGGCTGCGTCCATGGGCGCCGCCTGGTGGGTTGGTGGGTGTGTGCAATGTGGGGCACAGCCGGGCGCTTCAATTGGGCCTGGTTTGGTCACGCAGGAGCATAACGCTGTGGAAGACTAGGGCGCGGATGCTTAGCAGCCACCGTGGGGTATATGTCCGTGGGCTGGGCGAGGGGGTTACTGCGGTACGGCGCGGTCGCGGGAATGGTGTCCAGAGTGCTTACTGTGGCCGTGCTAAGACACACCCTGGTGGCCCCAGACGGTTCTTGCAGTGGTGCCAAACAGCCTCACCTGGGTCGAACTGCCCTCAGCGGTTGTGGTAAGGTATGAGCACCCCTGGTCCGGCGGAGGACCTCCCAGGCTCCAGTGCATACGGATGCGCGACTCTTTCCCACAGACCTGCACGGCCGGACGTAAGCATGCTGAGTGTGTGCCTTCGCGCGGACATGCGTGGCAACAGGGCGAAGCTGGCGTGCCACCCATGGTCCCAAGGTTTTGCAGCAAGTCCACGGCATGGTAGGGGTGCATGACTTGTGCACTGCACACCTCAGCAGCCGAGACATAAGACCCACCAGCTGCGTGCACTGGTATCCAAGCCATGAGCGTGCACATGGGCTGGACGACGGTGCTGTCTGCAGAAGCGCTCTGTGGGCTGCTTGCGCTGCACCTGCTGCCTGACCGCCGCTGTTGAGAGCGTCAAAGCTGCGCACCGCGTGCAAGACTATAATCGTCACTTGACTCGTAGCAAGCATTCGGCGAGTCGAGGAACAGTTTTTGGGGTTCGGGGCAACGATTCCCACTCGCGACAGCACCGACAGCCAGCGGCACCCAGCTCAGCACACAATAGCCTCACCTACTCTGAGCGTGCGCTAGTATTGATAAGGTAAACATACACGCAGCCAACGTGCGGCGGCAGGGAAGGAAGGGGTTGACCGCCTTCATCCTCCCTCCGTCTACGGTCCAGAGCCCAACAGCACGTACGTTGGGTGCCTATGCTAGCAGTTGCAATAGTGTACTATGTTCATTTTCATGTTACTCGTTGCGAACGCGGTTTTCCGCACCGTATTGTAGAGCGAGAGCGGCGAGCGACCTACGAACCAAAGCGCGTCCCTGCGTAGCGCTGTTACATGTGTTACCACTGGTACATCACTTATCAATGCAACGTGCCAGCATGCGCCAGTGATCATGGCAAGACACAGCCATCCACCGTACATCCACCCATCCCACCCTTGCCACGTGCCACATCCACCCCTCCTGCATGCATCCCGGCCCCGCACCTGGCGCCACCAACCTCGCACGCTAGCCCCCAGTTTCCACGCACCGCTGCAAAACCTGGGCGGTGCTTAGGGAGTGCCGGTACAGCCTTGGACGAAAGGGTTACCCAGGGTTACCGCAGGATTACTGGGTTAGGGCCCGGTTAGGGCCAGGGTGCATGTACTGCTGCGTGTCGCGAGAGGGGTGGGGACAAGGTGGGCTGCACTGTTGCTGCTCATTCTCGGTCATGCAAAAGGCAACAGAGCGAGCGCAGCGTTACAATCTCCTGCACTGGATGGGCGGCGTGGCTGAGGGTGCTGCACTCCCGACCTGGTTGCCACACGTTAGGGCGGGCATCCCGCCTGCTCAGCACAAGCAGCTTATGCGTTTTCGGCTTGGCTGCTGGCCAATTGCAGCAAATAGGTCTTGTGGTACGGTTGCTAGGGACCTTCGGGTCTGTAGGGTATGCGGTA
>VFQN01005141.1_pt1 | contig 16338 bp, 28 predicted proteins | sample 3512371 | NCBI WGS metagenome assembly VFQN01 (sample SAMN10412370, study PRJNA504923) | tailings metagenome | isolation source: Replicate 2 from Balatoc abandoned mine | place: Philippines: Itogon, Benguet | collected 2017-08-28 | reverse complement strand
GCGGGGCCCTACCCCCAAAATAGCCCGGCGGCATAAGCCCTTCCGCTGGTCCTCGAAAAAAAAAAAGAAAAAAAAAAAAGGTTGGCTGGGATCCCGTCCCAGCCCGGCGCCTTACCTGGCGCGGTGGCTTTCAGGGCGGCGTATACTTCCGCCTCCGAGATGCTAGGGTCGCCCACTGCTGCTGCCTGGTCGGAGCTGAGTAGTTGGCTGTTCTGGCTGCGCACGGCGTCCAACACCTGTGCCTGGGCAGCGGGCGACACTGGCGGCTGTTTGCAGATGTCCTGCCAGAACGAGGCTATCACCTGGGGTAGGCTGCCTGGAGCTGTCACGAGGCGTCCGTCGGTGTCCCGCAGGGCAGTAACGGAGTGGCTGGACGTAGGTGGGCGGAGGTCGTCTCTTAATCTTCATAAACTTCCAAGCTAACCTCTTCCTTCTGCCGTGACAGGAGGCACTGCGGCGAACAAAAGATGGCTACCACTGCTATGCAGGCCCGATGGCGAATGAAGGCCAACCATGCTAAATCAGGTTCGCAAGACCTGCTAGACAAGGGCTAGGAAACTCCCAACATGTCATCAGGTCTGTGGAAGAATTCCGGTACCTGGGTACCTAAAACACACGTGCGTTGCTACGGAGATGACACACGGTTCGTGCCACTACACCTCGTGGGCAACCCCACCGCCTACACTGTGCACCTGCCGCTGTACACCTGCTGAAGAGCTTTCCTGACGCAAATGTCGTTCGAAATGGCACGTGCATTGTCACGGAAGCACTGCAGCCCAACGCCAACAGCAGCAATGGGAGTGCAATGGCCCAACGTCAATGCCAGTGCCGTGAAGTGCAAGGAACACCTGACCCACTTGCCCCGATAGAGAGCAACTGGCACCGGGAAACATGCAACAAGCAATAATGCAACACGCATGGCGACGCCCATTCACCGGTAGCATGCGGCACTGCAGCCGCACCGAGTGCGTCACAACTCTTGAGGTGGCGCCTAGGACCAGACCTCCTCCAGTCGCTCCGAGCTCCTAAACGCTTCCAATGATGAGTGCCAAACCATTCGGCGGCGGCGGCGGTATCTAATGGTACCTATCAATGCTAAGTTTCTCAACTCCGATCTGAGGTGCCGGGCCCCTCCCGGCCGCACGGCGACGCCGAGGTGCCTTACAGCAGGTTGTACGGCGAGGTGGGTTCGTCATGCGCCGCGCCGTGCGGTGGGCACGGCGTGCCCACCGCACGGCGCGATGGTTGCTGTGCGCTCTAGGATGAGGGGCCAGGGTGGGGGGGAGGTGCGGCAGCATGGAGCAAGCCGCGGGCGAGGAGGCAGCGGCAGCTGAGCTGGACGGGGAGGAGGCGGCCATGGAGCTGAACGGGGAGAAGGCGGCAGGGGAGCGTGTGCGCAGGGAGGTGGTGGCAGTGTCCCGGTCTTCAGGATTATCATGATTTTGGCGGCCATTTGGGCTGCTTGTCAGGATTTTTTTGGGCAGAATCCTGACCAAATCAGGATTTCCAAGAGGGTTTTCCCTGGTTTTCCCCTAGGATTTGCCCAGAAATCCTGGAAAATGTACGATTGTCAGAATTTCCAGACCCGAAGGCACCGAAATTATGAGCGGTCAGAATTTCTCGCCAAATAAGACCGGAACACTGGGTGGTGGTGCTGCTGCTGGCGGCGGCGGAGGGGCCTGGGTGCTGCATTGCGCGGCGGATGGCGCCCCCCAGAGGACCGGGGATGCGATCCAGTGGCGTCGAGGGGGCCGCGGGCGGGGAGGCGGAGATGGAGATGGGTGGGGAGGAGGCGGCAGGGGAGCAGGGCGGGGAGGAGGCGGCTGGTGATGGCGCGGGTTTGTAACTGCCTTGCACGGCCGTGCTCAACTGAACCCAAAACGACCCGGCGCGCATACTCCCGTCTCCCAGTGCCGCCAGTGGTAATCATGTTGTCCTTCTCCTAGACGCAGTTCAAAAAACGGAGTTCTGGGTCCGCGTTGTGTGATGGACGCCTGGGAACGGAGTCCTGGGTCCGCGTTGTGTGATGGACGCCTTAACACGGACGCCTTATCATTCGCTTTGCCGGCTCGCCGCACTGCAAAAACAAAGTGCACCACTGTACTCAGCCTTCGCGCCCAGGTTCCTGCTGTACTCATCACCACGTCATCTTAACTACTACCTCTCGAGAGTAGCGGCAATCAGGGTACTCTGCCCGAGAACCGTCAGGAGGCGCACCTAATAGCACACCGTAGAAGCCAATAGGCTGCACAGTCAGAACGACCCTTTCGTGGGGGACAGTAACGCAACTGCGAGATTCTCCACTTCGGACGACAAGCAGCGTGCCAGCACACGATGTCCAGATCATTTGAAGATTATAAGCAAGCAAGCACGAGGATTAACGATGTTCGGGGGCTGAGGGGCATAATCGAGCAGATGGCGACCGAGGGGATTAGGGTCAGAAAGTCGCACGGGAAGCTGCAAAATCTTCTCACGAAGCTGCAAAAGCTGAGGGCAAAGGAGTTGTTCCTAGCCAGGTAAGCTGCAACTAATGCTGTCTCTGTGAGCGTGACTCGTTCGTCCACCCTCGTTCGCACACTATGTATGGCGTAGGTACCGCGACGTCGTTGCACAGGTCCAGCACCTGATCTACAAGCAGTTCAAAGAGGATCTACATGCGAGGCCGGAGCAGCAGCGGCAGCAGGTTTCCGCCTCCTTGGCGACCTTCGAGTCCGTCCTCACAATGCTGGGCCGCGTCCGGGCAGCAAAGGCCATTCTCCTGAAATGGACTGCAGAAACCGATTCTGAGGCCGGCTCCGAGGGCGTGGCCGAGGGCGGTTCTGAGGCCGACTCCGAGGGCGTGCCCCGCCAAGTGACAGCTGCTGCAGCTGCCAAGGCCCAAAGCACGGTGCAGCAGTACGGGTGGCTTCAGGAGGCGTGGAGCCACGCCGTGGCGGAGACCGGAGTCAACCCTGGCGACTACGCAGCTGCTGTAGAATTCAAAGGAATGGGTAACGACCTGGTCCATGGCGTGAACCTCGTGGCTGCAGAGGCGTCGTTGCTGAGAAAGGAGGTGCCCGAGGAGCTGACAAGGTACACGCAGCCGCTTCTGGCTATCGTACAGAGGCTGCTGTCCGCAGCAGCTGCAGCACCCGCTCAGCAGCAGCCCGCAGCAGCTGCAGCACCCGCTCAGCAGCAGCCCGCAGCAGCTGCAGCACCCGCTCAGCAGCAGCCCGCAGCAGCTGCAGCACCCGCTCAGCAGCAGCCCGCAGCAGCTGCAGCACCCGCTCAGCAGCAGCCCGCAGCAGCTGCACAGGCCACGCTCTCCCAGGCCGCTCCTGGTGCCCCTGTGGCTCAGCCCACTTCCGCCACACCCGCAACAAGCTGGGCTCACGTCGTGGGGGAAAGGACCACGCCTGCCGTTACCACTACCAGCTCTACGTCTGTGGCGCCACCAAGCGGCCACAGCAGCGGTGTGGGCGGCAGCTTCCGGGCAGGACAAGGTTGGTGCCGTTGGGGTGTTTCTGGGTCGCAGCGGGTGCCGGAAGCCAATTGGTGCACCGCACATCAGGTACTGCTTACAAATCAATGAGGCTGTTGAGCAGAGGAAGCTTTCCTGGGAACTTGGGTTTGCGTCTTACCAGCCCCAGGTTGGGCTACACAAGGCACTCCCACCTTGATGGCAAGCTGTTCGGTAGGCGTGCCAATAAGTTGTATGACACCACGTTACACCAACAACTTGCCGCAGGACGGCTTGACAGGCGTGGCGGCGGGGAGGGCGGCCGTGGGGAGCAGCCCTATAGCACGCCTGTCGAGCATGGCGGCAGCAGTGGAAAGCACAGCACCAGGGGTGGCGGCCCAGGCCATGGGCCCCACGAGGGCGGTGGTGCTGGTGGTGCGCCGCAGCAGGCGTAAACAAGCCCCCTCCTCTGCACGCCTTTGCAGTGATTCGACCGTATGTATTGCAAGTGATATGTACCAGTTGTGTGACGTTGTTGGGAGTGCCCTCTACCCACCCGTACAGTCGTTCGTGCAGCTCGTGCAGCCCATCTGCGTCAACGACCCGGGGGCGCAGGAGCTGCTGCTGGACAGGGTGTACCGCGTGCTGCAGGTGGGCTGCTGTCATATTGCCGTCCGGCTATACGGCACATGGATGGAGAGGCCCAGCTCGCTTGCATACCAACCTGTGTTACCGTATGGAACATGTGACTCAACATTGCAATACTACACATGCATGTGACCGTTGGCAAACCTCTGCATTCACCTACCGCTGCTGGTGCCAGCGACAGCTGCACGCCACACAATGCACACGTACTTGTACCATGCGTCGCAGTACAGCACTTGTACGGCATCCTCCCACACGTGCGTAGGTGCCCGTTCATACACAGGAGAGCAGCATTCCCGTGCTCCGGCACGTGGTGGTCAGTCTGGACGGGCTGGAGCCAAGGGAGAGCCCCCCGGGCTTTGCGGAGGGGGAGGGCTACGTGGAGGTGCGTGCGTGTTTCAGTGTATCACCGGTAGCAGGACAACAGGGGACCATGGGAAACGGTGAGGAAGGGTGTTGCAGGGAACGTTGTGAAATGGGGTGCAAGTGGGTGTGACGGTCGCCGAGTGCAGACAGAGGAGGCGGCCTTGGGACGGAGGCACGGAGCAGACTTGGGTGATTGGCGGGAGGGGGAAGGTACGACAGGGATGCACGGGACTCATGCATGGGCGGGTGTGGCCGTACGGTGCCGTACAAAGGCGGGACATCCTGACCGTGCTGCGGCAGGGGGGCGGGGGTTGGCGAGCAGCGCGACATATGGGATGCGGCCGTACAGCGCCCCACGTCGTACACCAAGGTGGCAAGGTGGGCAAGCAGACGAGGACCCATGTTCGTGCAGGAACTGGAAAGTTCCGAGGACGGCTGTGGTGGAGTGAGGCGCATGCGGGCTTGTCGTGTGACCATAGCGGGTGCGATAGCGGGTACCATGTTCGAGCAGTAGGGGAGTCCTGTCCGTACGCGAACGTTGGGGAGGCAATGCCAATGCCAATGCCATGAGAGAGCACTGCGGTGTGCGGCGTGCTGACATGGCTCCTCAGGGTCTTGGAACGTACGTTGCCGTACAACCACACCCATGCAGTCGATGGGCATCACACGCGCCACACGCGCATGCGTGCACTGCGGTGAAGTAAATCGTGCAAGTGCATCGCTACCCGAACAACACAAGAAACAATATGCTCGCTCTGCAGGTTGACGGTGTGCGCATCGCCAAGCCCCTTCTGGAGGAGCCCGCGAGCGGAGAGGACCACAACTTTGGGGTGTATTACCCTCTGTCCATGGTAGGTGTGCAGTTGGTTAAGCTGGGCCAAGACCAGGGCTGTGGGCGGTGGACTGCCTTTTGGACCCAACAAAACGATGCCAAATGTGCATGTTGCGCTTAGCTGCTTTCCAGTACCGGTACGCTTCGCCGGCTAGACCCGTGCACGGCCGTCGGTCCCTTTGTGCAGTCGTCTACGTGCACCCTTATCCTTATTATGCTGACACAAGGTGTTGTCAAGGACAGGCAACGACACGTCAGCTTACTTGACCGCATATCGTGCACGCCCCTGTTCGGTTAACTGTCTAGGGCGGCGGCGTGAAGCGGCTGTTCTGAAAGGTGGCGGACCGCAGCGGCAACTACGACCGCGCGCACAGCGGTGCCGTACGGCGGGCTGGGTCGTACATCTACTAGGAGTTCCTGGCAACGGGTGGGTAAGGCAACGGGCCTGGCCTGCTGGCACCTGTTCCGGTTGTTTGCATCTGCGGGGCTCACTCAGGGTATGGCAACGTCTTTACCAGGAGCTTATGCAAGTAGGGCGAGGCGCTAACAACAATTTGGCAATTGGGCGCGTAAGGTGCGGGAGCGCGTCACACGCGTCCGGGTTGTTGGTGGACGGGGGCGGCAAGGGTAGGGGCCTGACACACGTCGTCGTGTCGCCGTCCAGTTGAATGCTGCACGGTGGTACGGCAAATGCCATTCTTTCCGAGGTACTGGGACAGTTCGTAATCAAGGAACTGTGCTTACGGGGGCACGACGGCTTCCGAAATTGCACCGTTGCTGAAGCCTGCTTGCTCATTACCGCCTTGAAGGCGGCACCGACGTCAAGGTGTACACGGTTGGGCCCCGCTACGCCCACGCCGAGGCCCGGAAGAGCCCCGTGGTGGACGGCAGGGTGGCGCGGACTGCGGACGGGAAGGTGGTGAGGAGGTGTGCGGGTGGCTTATAGGCACCTCAGTAAGGTAGTGTACTGCTTGGGGACCGGCCAGTGGACGGGAAGGAATTGGCGGAGTGTAAGGCTAAGATGCCGCAAGAAGGCACTGTGCTGCCTGATAGGGGGAGCGGACAGTGGACGGGAGGGCAGTGCTGCATTGCTGCCCATCTGGGCTCAACCAAGCATACCGTACATGGCTGGCATGTCAATTAATCCTTGCATAGCTGTCTGTGCAAAAGGCTGCATGAACGGAGCAGCAGCAGGGTTTACGCGGGGGGGTGGCCGAGGGGCGAGGCCTGTGACGAGTACCGAGTAATGCGTGGGCGTTTCACGTGCCTCGTGCCACGCTTAGAACCCGCACCGGCCTCCGCCTTCCACTAGCCACGTCTTGTCGTGCTACCCCACACCAGCTGCCGCAATTCGCCCTTCACCCTTGTCCCTGCCCCGCCCTGCCGTACTGCCGTACTGTGTCGTGCACCTGCAGGTGCGCTTCCCGGTGCTCCTGAGCCGCCAGGAGAAGGAGATCGCTCGCATGGTGTGTCTGGCGTTCGGCCAGAAGGTGTGCGGCTTTGACCTGCTGCGCAGGTGAGGGCGCAGGCGGGCAGTGGCGCAGCATGACTGGGTGGCGGTGGGCTAGGAGGTGCGGCGCTTGTGGTTGTCGGTAGTTGGGGTGTGGTGTGGGTGGGTCAGGGGTTGCCCACTCGGCGGTACCCGCAGACGCACGTACTGCTAGGAAGAAGCACGACCGCCTATTTACATGGAACTATGGTCTCCACCGAACCATCGCCCAAACGCATCATGCCCTGCTGGGAGCAGCAACGAACGCCTGCCCCCTGCCCCACGCCCGATTACGGACGATACTCTGCGGTCGCTGCCCCACTGCATTGCAGCGAGCGCGGTGGGAGCTACGTGTGCGATGTGAATGGTTGGTTCTTCGTCAAGGGCAGCACCAAGTACTATGAGGACGCGGCAGACATCCTCAGGAGGTGGGCGGGTGAAAGTTGCGGGGACGGGAGGCAGGGGCCGTGATGGATGTGACGCATTGCTGCTGTACAAAAGCGGGTATAAGGCGGCACCTCCCGGCTGTCCAACGCTGCTTGTTCTGCGAATGCTCATCCTGTATCCCACCAGCTCCTTGTTTGATTCCACATTGCGTCTCGCGACTGCGTTGCCGCTGGCCCCTCACCGCCTGCATCTGCTACCCGCGCTGCCCCAAGCCCCCACCTTTGGGTACGTACCGTTATCTCCCACTGTACGGTATATGTACCAGACTAACACCAAAAGCCGAGACTGCACGGTATGTATCACGAGTGACCACGCTAGCTGCGTCCGCGCCTGCTAGCTACGGCTCATCCATATGCCCGGTACCCTGGTGGTAACGGTGCTGCCCGCACTTTTCCGTCTTCTGTACTGGTATGTCTTGTACACACCACGATCGTTCGCTGGTTACGCGTTTAGCAGCCGACGGAGTAGCAATTGTTTGCATGCTAAATATTGTTTTGTATACAAAGGGCAACGACGATACGACATTGCCGCAGGCTGATGAGGGAATCGCAGCGGGTGTTGGCGGCCGCCGGGGGAGTCCCCTGCGAGGTCAGTGCGGGAAGCGTACGGCATGGGCAGGTTGCATGGGCGGCTGGGACATGTGGGTTAGATCCGTACACCTGCCGGGTACCGTACCGTACAGCAGGACGTCACCCAAAGATGTTCCAGGCAGCATACACGGTTGTACTTCGCCCTTTATAAACTAGGGTGCCGGACCAGTAGATGTCCTATAATATTGAAGGGAGGGGGGAGTTATCTGATGGTCACGGACAAGCCCAGACGGCTGCGCAACCGCGCAGGTCCGTCCCGGGCAGGCGCGCCAGGCGTGACATACCCGTCACTACACCAGTGTCTACGGCTAATACTTGATCCGATAGCGAACCCGAAACCATTAATACCGTGCCCGCTTTGGGCAGGTGAGCGCCGTACCCAGTACGGTACCCGCTTGCGTTGCAGGGCGGCTAGAGCCGGACCAACGCCCTGGTGGCGCCTCCCGTGGTCGCACGCTTTACCACATGTATGAACACTCAATCACATACATACATCTGCCTGTCCACAGGACGGGCCGGACCGGACCAACTCCCTGCTGGCTCCTCCCCCGGCGGTACCGCCGCCGCCAGCAGCCGCCAGCACCTCGCCCGAAGCCGCAGCGGCGGCGGCCGCCGCCGCCACGGCCGCGGCGGTGGCTGGCGGCGGTGGCCTCCCTGGCGAGGAGCTGCGCTGCGTGCTGGCGGTGGTGCGGCATGGGGACAGGACGCCCAAGCAGAAGGTCAAGGTGGTCGTGACGCACGTGAGTGGAGGCTGTACACGTGGCCGTGCAGGGACCCCGGTGTTGACGGGTATATGCATGTGTGTACAGTGGCTGAGCATGAGAGTGCATGCAAGTTGCATCTGCCTGGTCCACGGGCTTGCGCCGCACCAAGGCCATGGTCTTGAATTACCAGCATGTGGGTACTCCCCCTGCCGCACCAGCATGTGGGTATTCCCCCTGCCGCGATGCAAAGCCACCAATTTAACCAACCGCCGTGCAACACGCCCTCTGGTACTCGCTGACCGCACCTCGACAGCGTGCTTTCGCTCTGGCCTGTACACGGCTGCCCGAGCGGCACCGGGCAGTACGCCTCCTGCCTCCTCTTTGCCGGGTCCACGACAGCTCGCTTTGTCTCGTTTTTGCATTCCGTGCGCCGCATCCCGGTTTCCTCTGCCGTGGAGTGCCACCGTCTGTCAACAGACGATGGATCTGCGCCCACCCGCTGCGTCCTGCCCTCCCCTCCCCTCATCCCCTTCCCGCCCCGCAGCCCGCCTTCCTAGAGCTGTACGAGCGGCAGGCCGACCCGCACAAGGCCCCCGGTCCGAACCGACAGGCCAAGCTCAAGAGCGCGGCGCAGCTGCAGGTGGGTAGCAACATGGTGTCACGACGAGGGGCCAATAAGCGACTAGCAGCTGCACGTGGGCGCAGGGGTATCGTTGTGACAGAGACAGCGAAACGGGTAGCGGGCTACAGCTGCCCGGGAATGAGCGCAGTTCTCTTCATTCTGTGTGAGGCGTCACAGTGTAAGTAGGTAGCTCTGCGCGGCTGCAGGTGCCCCCTTGATTGCTGCTTCTCTTACCCAGCATGCGTGTTCAGTTTTGTGCTCCCGCTGGCCTGTCCCCTTCCCGCCACTCAACCTGTGTTCCTGAGCACGGAAAGCAACGTTTGACACAACAACAAAGTGTTGCAACGCACACGCAGGAGCTACTGGACGTCACGCGTCAGGTGCTCACATTGCAGCAGCACCACCAACCGCAGGAGCAGCAGCAGCAGCAGCAGGTGGAAGTTGCACCTCAAAACGGTGCTGCCGCTTCAGCTGCTGCTGCTCCTGTATCTGGTCAGGAAGGGGCTTCAGTCGCCTTTCCCGACCCCTCGGCATCTGCTTCGCCAGTCGCGCCTCCCGACCAAGCCGCAGCACCAACCAACGCTGAGCTTGGACCATCACCAGCGTCTGCACCAGCAGCAGCAGCAGGGCCTGCCGGTGCCGGCAGCGGCAGCCACCCCAACCACCCCAACGACCAACCGCTGGATGCCGAGGCGGTTGCCTCGTTGGCGGTTGTGCGCAGCGTGCTGGAGGCGGGCGGCCACTTCAGCGGCATCAACCGCAAGGCGCAGCTCAAGCCGCGCGGGTGGGAGCAGCACAAGGCGGGGGCGGCGGGAGCAGGTGCGGGTGGGCGCGTGGTGGCGGTGGCGGTGGTGGTGGTCGTGGTGGTGGCGGGGTGCACGCTGGAGCCCGGGAGCAGCGAGGTGTCAGTACGCTGCCACCCAAAGTAGTATGTGTGTACACCATGTATTATGAGTCGTAAAACCGTACAGTACTATCGGTCGAGACCGAGACCTTAACCCAGAGAGCGGTGTCAAAATGAGACGTTTCTGCCTGCAGGCCACGAGTCCGGCAAGGCCGCAGGGCGGCCTACGTCCCTGATGCTCATCGTCAAGTGGGGAGGAGTGCTGACGCACGCAGGCAGGGCGCAGGTGCGCACACAGGGGTGTGGATAGGCATACCAAGATAGTACTAGGCATATTCGTGATCTGCGCTAGCGCAGGGGCGCATTGCATCTGCTCAGTGGTCAGGCCGTACGGCGAGGGTACGGCGGGGGTACGGCGGCGACCCAAATTCCCTATGGCGTGAGGAGTGCTGGTACTGCCGGTGCCTAGGGGTGGGGGCCCGGGAGAGTGGAGCAACAACAAGTATGTACCCATGAACGCCCGCTGTTCTCATCCTGTACGATGGGCCTCGCCCGCATTGCGCACACCGCAGGCGCGCCCAACCACCGCCCAACGCCCACTCCTTCATGCTGCACTTGTCTTGCATGATGGCCCTACGACCGCCCTTGCCCTGCAGGCCGAGACGCTGGGCGTGCGCTTCCGCACCTCCATGTACCCCCGCGCGGGGCCCGCGGGCGGTGGCCTGCTGCGCCTGCACTCCACCTACCGCCATGACTTCAAGGTGTACAGCAGCGACGAAGGCCGCGTGCAGGTAATGCGTTGTGTAGGCAACCTGTGTGCGTGCTGCCCATAGAGCATGCATGCATTGCATTAGCGAAGCGAGGGCGCAGCGTGGGCGTTCAGCTGGTTGTTTCATTTGTCCATTGCAACGAGGAGGAGCTGCATACCGTGCCTGTGCTGCGTGCAGCAGCTGTGGCAATAGCCCCACATGTGGTGCAGAGGTGTACTTGCAGCAAGGACACAATGACCGGAAGGCGCCTTCCGCGTCCATGTTGCCTCTGGCTCCACTTCTGTCCTAGCCTGTTTGGGTCCTGTCGCTTTCCTTTGCAACCACCGACGCCTGGTCTACCCCCGTTCTTTCACTAACCACTCACTACCGGCATGAGTTCTCGCTCATGTCGTAATTATCTCGGCAGACCCGCGCTTGCGCGGCTGCCACAAAACAACTATCGAACAAATCCAGCTTGTGGGCCCAGGTTGCCTCTCCGCTGGTGGATGAGGGGTGTGGTCTGCCCCCAAACCCCGACTTTGACCTTTGACTAACCTTCCTTGCCGTTTTCCGGCCCTTCCCTGCAGACGTCCGCGGCCGCCTTCACGCAGGGGCTGCTGTCGCTGTAGGGCACCTCGCTCACCCCCATCCTGGCCTCCCTGGTCAACAAGGACGCGGCCATGCTGGAGGCGTTCGGCAAGGGGGCCTCCCTTGACATGCGCGCCGCCAACGAGGAGCTGTACAGGCGGGTGAGTGCCGTACGAAGTACGGTGTACGACAGTGATTGAGGGGCAGCGCCGTGCGGTGTACGGCTGTGGCAGGAGGGGCTGTGCTCTTTACGGTACCCTCCTGTGCGTTCTTGCAGCTTTGATGAGGGATGAGCATGCATATATCCAGCATTCTTGAGTCACACGCAGCGGCTTGAATCTGATTGTTATGGTGCCGTGCCTCCCTGTCCCGTACAGATCACGTGGGACCCGTCAGCGCACGTGTCGCGCTGCAAGCTGCCGCCCGCGCCGCCGCCGCCTACGCCACCTTCCGTGTCCCCCACTCCGCCCGCCTCCCCGCGCCCACCACCCGCGTTGCGACAACAACTCTCATCAGCCGCCTCAGCAGCCCGCGGCGGCGGCGCCGCCAGCGGCGGCGGCGCCGCCAGCGGCGGCGGGCCCGCCCCGTGGACCACCAAGAGCAGCGTGAGCGCTGGCTCGGGCCCACAGCCGCAATTGCAGCAGCAGCCGCAGCAGGAGCGGCAGCTGCAGCTGTACGGGTCCACCGGCGACCTGCAGTCATCCCAGGGCTCATCGCTGGCAGCGGCCGCTCAGCTCAAGGGCTTGAGTGTGCGGTGCAGCAGTGTGGGCGGGTCCATGTCGACTAGGGCGGATGGCGGCGGCGGTGCGGATGCAAGTACGGCCGCCGGCGGCCGCAGCGGCAGCGGAGGCGGCGGCGGTGGCACGGGGCCTGCGGCCGACGAGGCCCCGCGTTCGCCTGCGCCGCAGGCCTTGCCGGCGGAGGCGCTTCCCGCGTCGCAACGCGCTGCGACCGCAGGAGCGACCGACCCGTCGTCCGCCGACGGCCAGTCAGCAGACAGCAAGTCCACGTCACCTGAGCAGCAGAAGCAGCACCAGGGGCACCCGGGTGGCGGGGAGGCGCAGGGCAGGGCTGCGGCTTACCCCGGCGGAGCGGCGACGTTCACGCCGCCGCCAGCGCGGCGGCTGCCGGACCATCCCCTGGAGCTGCTGCACGAGATGGTGCTCCGCATGCGTGTGCTGGCGGCGGCGCTGGCGGCGCACCCAGCCGTGAAGGCGGCGACGGCGGCGGTGGCGGGCGTTCACCACGGCCTGCTGGCGGCGTCCGCCGCCAGCGCCGCCGCCGCTGCATCGGCTGCGGTGGCAGAGGCTGGCGACGCGGATGGCGGCAGCGTGGCGGTGGCGGAGGCGGAGGCGGCGGGGGCAGCGGAGGCGGAGGCGGCGGGGGCAGCGAGGGCTGAGGGGAACCCTTCGGCAGCTCCGCCGACGCCGTCCCGCAGTGCGTACTACAGCAGCCTGAGGTGAGGTGCCTTGCTGAGTTGCGTGAGGTTCAGTCTTACGAGTCAAACACTGCCGTCGCTCACGCCGGGCTCTTCTCCTTGGCCTTTGCTTTTGGTCGCACTGGAGAAGTAGTGTGTCACTTACTAGTCTTGATATGATTGGCATGCCCGCGTTGCTCACGCTGGGCGTTTCTTCGTTCTTGATGTTTGCAGCATGTCGCCAGACGAGTGGCAGCCTGTGCCGGGAAGCCCCTGCGGCGGAGAACGGTGGCTCCTGCTGTACGACAGGTGGGCAGCGGTACGCCGTACAATGTGGAGCCGCCGTACGACTGATTCGTCAACTCTAACATGGCGTTTGGCGTGCGGCATGGATACGTGGACGTCGCATGTGTGGCAGTACGGTTGGTTTACTGTTGGGATGGCTGCAAGGAAGCGCTTGCGTCGTTGCGCGTTCATCGCGGACCGGCCGTCATCGCTGTCGGTACAGCACGTGTCAACCCATGGTTATGATGACCCTATGGGGCCCCTCTGATGCAACTGTTGTGCGTGTGGCGCTGCGTTGCAGGTGGCAAAAGTTGCTGGCGGACTTCTGGTCGGAAAAGAAGTGTGTGTACGACATCAGCAAGGTACGAGCATCGTCATATTCACACACCCGCACAAGTGCAGTGCAAAACCTTAGATAGTTATCAGAGCACCTGGCGATACGGACCCCGGACGAGCGAGAGTGCCCTGCGCTTACCTGCCCCGCGGCTTGGTCCCCTTCCCACAGGTGCCCGACATCTACGACGCCGCGAAGCACGCTCTTATACACAACGCCTACCTGCCTCTGGCGTCTGTTCAGCAGCAGAGGCAACAAGGTCAGCAGCAGCAGGACTACCCCCCAGCACAAGCCAGCGCCAAGACCACGCTCCTGGTGGGGCACCTGCTGGTGGCGCCGCTGTACCTAACCGCCAGGCGGTTGGCGGATGCCGTCGTACCGCACGAGTACGGCCTGGACCCAAAGGTACGGCAACGCTCTGCTTTTACGGCGCAAGAGGAAGTACACCAGGCGTGCAGTCACTGCTCAAAGTCCCCCCGCTCGCGCCAACAGGCCGGCGGCACGGTGCTTTCGGTGCGTCGGCAAGGTGCAGCGATCTACCGTATGCCACGACCCCAGCTGGGCGCAATCGTAGCCAACACTGGCTGAGCTGATGGCATTCCTCGTTCCTTGACATGGTATGTACGTCCGATGTGTTCGTGTCCCGTACGTACTCAACTACTCGTTTGGTCGTGTTCATGTCCCGCAGTCCCAGCTGTTGATTGGCTCCGCCGTCTGCCGGGAGCTGCTGGGCAAGCTGCTGGCGGACCTGTCGGCCATGAGGGAGGAGAGCGTGGCGACAGAGGGTGAGCAGCTGCACGGGCTCCTTGCACATACCCACAGTCAGTGAGTTCCGTTCCACAACGTCCCGGCTTTTGGTGTTAGTGTGGTACATACCCGCAGTCATAAGGTTGGCAACATTTTGTTTCGCCATCTTCCAAGCTGGTGCGAGTTGATGGCATGATGTTGATTGTTCCGTACCATCTGCATCGTTGTACGGTACACTGCTGCCGTGCACCATTGCCGTCTTGTTTCACCACCACGTCCCAGCACCGGCATGACGATGACAACACGCATCCTCGCCACCCTCCTGGCGCCGGGCTAAGGTAGGCCTACCTGTTGCCATCACCTGGGGCACCAATGCTTGACAGCAAAATCTCATGCGGCACGTATCCCCCCAGGGACCATCACCCCCACCGCGTCCTGGGGCGGCGCGCCCCCGACCCCCAGCATCCACCCCTCCGGTCCCAGCGGCACTCGGCTGGCAGACTCCTCGGGGGGCGGTGCCGGAGGCAGCAGCGACGGCGGCACCGCACGCGCCTACCACTTGCACAACGGGAGCGCTGCTGCCGCCGCCGCTGCGACACCGCCGCCAACGCTCACGCGCGCCAGCGACAGCGGTGTCCAGCTGCTTCGGGCGCCTGTAGCAGCGCAGCCGGCGACACCGACGGCAGCAGCAGCGGAGGCAAGCACGCCGTCTGGTGGTGGTGGTGGTGGTGGTGGTGGTGGTGGTGGTGGTGGTAAGGAAAGTACGCCGTCTGGTAGTGGTGGTAATGGTGTTGGTGATGGTGGTTCTGCAGCTACGAAGGACGGCACGCCAGCTAGCCCAGCAGCTGTCGTAGCGGTTGCGGAGGCCGAGCCGGATACACCCACACGCGGCCCCAGCCGCGGTGGCACCAAGAGCCCATTTGCGCCCGCCGCCGCCAGGGCCGCCTCCGTCAGCGTGGGTCGTGGCGGCGGCGCGGCCGGCGGCACGATGGCGGACCCATCCGCGGCCGACGGCGGCGGCGACGGCGGCGGTGAGGGTGTGCGGAGTCGTGCGGCGGCGGCGGTGGAGGTGCCGCGGATAGACACGGATGCCGTGGCGGCGGAGGCGGAGGCGGAACCGCTGGTGGACTCCCTTGCTTCGGAGTTTATTTGGGAGCGCCTCGTTGCAGGACGAGGAATTGCAGGCGCTGGTGCGGAGTCCTACTGGGGGCAGGGCGGCGTGGCAGGGGGCAGGGAGCAGCAGCGGCGGCGAAGGCGGCGGCGGCGGCGGGAAGGTTGAGACGGAGGCGGCGGTGGCGTCGGGTGCAGCGGGGGAGTCACAGCGGCCTGAGCTGCTGGAGGCCATGGAGTCAGTGGCAGCTGAGGAGTCCGCTGCCGGCAGCAGCGGCGGCGGTGTGCCACAGCCGCTGACGGCGGGCGCGGCGGAGGCGGACGAAGGCGTGGCGGAGGCAATGGCGGCGCTGACTGCCAGCGCCGCCGCCGCCGAAGGCAGCGAGCCCCCCAACGGCGCAGGTGCGGCTTCGGCTGCCGCCGCAGCTACGCCGGATACTACGCTGCCGCAATTGCACGAGGAGCAAGCAGCAGCTGCTGTTGGCGACGGAGGGGAAGGGGAAGAGCAGGAGGCGGAGGTGGCGGAGGCAGGCAGCGGGGCCGGGGACGGCGATGATGACGGCGGCGGCGGAGAGGAGGACGAGGTGGCGGGAGTGGGCGCGGAGGATGAGGAGGTGGCGAGGCAGGCGCTGCACCGGCTGTGCCCCACCTACGCCACCGACATCAACAGCCCGCTAAGACACGTGCGCACGCGCGTGTACTTCACGTCAGGTGGGTGGGACGGTTGTGGGGCACAACCGCATCATTCGCACTCGCCAGCGGGTTCGCCTAAGGGTTGGTCGGTCCCGCAAATTGTACAGCTAGGCACCACAAGTTGTACGGCTAGGCAACACACGCAATCCGGAGGTTTCCGATTCCAAGCTTGCAGCCCGCCCCTCCCCCACTGGGCACAGCAGCTTACAGTGTCCCACTGTTGCAACCCACACCCCTCACACTGCCCTTTCCCCGCCACATGCCTGTGCCGCACTGCCCCCCGGACGGTCAGCATGTACAGACCGCCCCGGGTTGCGGAGTTGTTTGGGGAGCTCTCACGAGCCCCGCTCCGCCCCGCCTGCCTGCCTTCCTGGCCCCCTGGCCCCTTGCCCATGCTTCCCTGTTGCTTGTCGTACTTTCCGTGTCACATGACCCGC
>VFQN01005140.1_pt1 | contig 16338 bp, 18 predicted proteins | sample 3512371 | NCBI WGS metagenome assembly VFQN01 (sample SAMN10412370, study PRJNA504923) | tailings metagenome | isolation source: Replicate 2 from Balatoc abandoned mine | place: Philippines: Itogon, Benguet | collected 2017-08-28 | reverse complement strand
GACCGTAGTAGTTCATCAGCCGGTCCGCCAGCAGCTCAATCGGAGGTTTGCGCTCAGCGATTTGAGTCATGAGGCGGACGATTTGACTCAAGAAGCTGTCGGTGCCGACCTTGGACACGCGCACCCGCAATACGCCGTCGAGATTGAGAGTGCCGCCGATCACCTCCGAACCGACCTGCTTCGTGGCTGGAACCGACTCGCCCGTGAAGCTGGACTCGTCGACGCTGGCGGCGCCCTCCACGACCTCCCCATCGAGCGGGACGTACTCACCCGGTCGAACCATGACGAGTTCGCCGGCAACGATCTCGCTTGTGCGGACCTCGAGCTCCTGTTCCCCACGAATGACTCGCGCACGAGGCGGCTGCAAGGACATGAGCTTGCGGACCGCCTCAGCCGCCTTCTTCCGTACATCGAGCTTGAAGAAACCAAAGAATAGATGCAGCGACATCAGCCATGCCGCCACGGGCAGGAAGTTTGGCCACCGCGCGTCGAATATAGACGCTGTTCCTACGGCGAACGAACCCCAGGCCGCTGCCGACAGCAAGACATTGGCGTTGATGACGCGCTGACGCACGGCCAGGAGCGTCTTCCGCAGAATCGGATAGCCGACCCATAGCAACACGAATGCGGCGACCACGAAGCTGATCCACCCTCGCGCCGTCTGGGCGAGGCCGAAGATGTTCAGGGGATCGACCAGCAGATCGGCGACTGCGAGCGTCATCCCAATCGTGCCGCGCTTCCGGATCAACGTGTGAAGCCCCTCGTCGGTCGCGAACTGCTGTACCTCGGATGTCGCCACGTCGTAGCCCAGCTTTTCGACCGCGGTAACGAGCTCCTCACGTGTAATCCGCGAGCTGTCTGCTTCGACGAGCACGATGCCGTGGACCAGATTGACGAGCACGCTCTTGACGCCGTCGTAGCGCTTTAGCGCGGTCTCGACGCTCATCGTGCAGAACGAGCACATCAGACCGGAGACTTTAAGATGAACGGTTTCGACTGCCATCGTTATGACTCCCACACTCGCTCAGAGAAGCGCGAGATACGCGCTCGTGTAGTACGCGGACACCGCCAAGAGCGCCGTTCCGCTCATCACCTGAATGGCGCGACCCCAGTGACCTACCTGCGTGAAACGAACGATCACGCCAGCAAAGAGACCGATCAGCAGAAACGGCAGCCCGCGGCCTATGCCGAATGCCAGCGCGAGCAGCACGCCCGTCGCAGGGTCGGCCTGGGCGGCCGCGACGGTCAGTAGAACCAATAGTGGTGCCGCAGAGGTGCCAAGACTAAAAATGAACCCGTAAACAAGTGCGCCAACCACCCCGGGTTTCCTCAACGAGGCGAGCTGGTGCGCGCGCAGCCGCGGCCCGTAAAAGGCAACCCCCGCGGCGGCGAGCGACAGCGCCGCCATCAGTAGCGCCCAGTTCCTTCCGAAGGATTCCGTCAGAACGGCTCCGAGGCGCGCCGCTATCAGGCCGAGAATCGTCAGGTTCGCCACGATCCCGGTGAAGAATGCAAGAGCGATCACGAATCCACGTCGTCGCGACTCGCTTTCGAACGAGCCCACGACGCCTGCCATGCCGAGCCCCATTGGGAGCGTGCACGGACACACCGAACTGGCGACGATTCCGGCCATCGTGGCCACGGCAAGGCTGTAGGCACTGATGTCCGTCAGGCTGTTCCCGAATCCCTGAAGAAAAGCCTCGACCGTCATCGCGCTTCACGCGAAATGGGCGTGCCCGCTTTGTAACCAAGCTCGTTGATCGTCTTGGTGAGATGCGCGAGACCGACCTTGGAGGGGTCGTACTCGATTCGAACCGCACGGTGTTCCAAATTCACTTCAACTGCCCGAACGCCATCGACGTCCTTCAGAGTTGTCTTCACCTTCGCCGCACAAGCCACGCAGACCATCCCCTCGACCGGAACGCTGACCATTGCGGTGTTTGACGTGCGTTCGGCGACGGACGCAGACTGACCCGAGGCATCGCCCATGCGGCTGCACGCCGCAGCAACGATCAGCGTGAGAAATAGCGCGGTTAGAGCCACGCCCGCTCTGGCGGCCACCCGAGCGTTTTGTGACTCCCGCATCACGTCCTCCGTCCCCGCTTCCGCGGTCGATTCGTGGCACTCTCGGTCGGCGATCTGAAAACCGCCACTGACACTTCAGTGATGCCCGGATCGGCGGTCTCGATGATTTGGCACAAGCCTCGGCAGGAGGGCTGTCGCTTCCCGCGCCATTTCCCGATTTCTGCCGCGAGCTGCTTCCGAAATGCAGTGAGCTGGCGAATCCGCTCGTCGACTGCAGCCAGGTGGCGTTCCGCCAGCCCCAGCACGTGCTCGCAGGGAGCTGTCCCCGCCCGACTCAGCCGGAGGATCTCGGCGATCTCGTCCAGGGAGAACCCGAGAGCCTGCGCCTTCTTGATGAAGGCAAGCTCCTCGACTGTCGTGTCGCTGTATCGACGGTAGCCCGCGTCCGAACGCGCAGGCGGTTTCACCAGTCCGATGCTCTCGTAATACCTGATCGTTGGGGCTGTCAGGCCCGTCCGCTCTGCGACCTTACCAATAAGCAGTCCAGCCATCTGGCAAGTAGTACACACCTTAAAGGCGACTTGAGGGTCAAGAGCTTTTGGAGCGACTGGGGGACGGGTTGCGATTCCAACCCGCCAGAGCAGGTATAAGCCGACCGAAGCGACGATCGGATCAGACAGTGGCGCAATTTCGCAACGTTACCTCGTCCATGCGGCCTGTCGCTCTTTTCGCCTCGACGCGGCCTGAAGGCTGAATCTTTCGCTCCGTCGACGGATTTGCGTCCTTCCTGGTGGTTCCGCGTCTGTAGGAGCGACGGCACTTCTACAGGAGAGAGGACATGCAGACATCTACAGCAGAACAGATTCGGGCGGCAGCGAACTGCTGTCCCACAACGACGTCATCGACGGGACTGGGCTACTCGGACCCGGACGTGGCCTCGGTGCCTGGCGGCGCAGACCTCGGCCTCGGCTGCGGGAATCCACAGGCCATCGCGACCTTGAAGCCGGGCCAGCGTGTGCTGGACCTGGGCAGCGGCGGCGGGTTCGACGCCTTCCTCGCAGCGCGGCAGGTGGGCCCCACCGGCCGGGTGATTGGCGTGGACATGACGCCCGAGATGATTGCCCTCGTGCGTGGCCGCCACGAAGGTCGGTCTGGACTACGTCGACTTCCGTCTCGGCGACATCGAGCGCCTGCCGGTCGATGACGCCTCGATCGACGTGATCATGTCCAACTGCGTCATCAACCTCGCGCCAGACAAGCCCGCGGTGTTCCGGGAGGGCTATCGCGTGCTCGCGCCCGGCGGTCGACTCGCCATCTCCGACATGGTGGCTGTGGGCGATCTCCCCGCGGCCATCGCGAACGGCCCCGCCGCGTACCGGGCTGCATCGCAGGCGCTGCCCCGGTCGCGGAACTCGAGCGGATGATCGCCGACGCTGGATTCCAGCACGTGCGCATCACCGTCCAAGCGCAGAGCCAGGATCTCGTCGAGGATTGGAGCCCTGGTACCGGAGCCGGCCAGGTCGTGGCCTCCGCCCTGATCGAAGCGGTCAAGCCCTGACGTTCGTCGCCACTCACACATCAAAGGAGACCAGTCATGAGCGCCACGACATCGACGACGGGTACCAATCCGACGCCTTCCGCAGCGTGCTGCGACAGCACGCTGCTCAGCACCTGCTGCCAGGCCCCATCCAAACCGGCCTGCTGTGGGCCATCGACTCAGCCGACCAGCTGCGAGTGTCAGCCGAACAACGGCCCAAAGCGGTAGCATCGTGAACACGATGGTGGCTTCCGACCTGCCGTGGCAGGAACTCCACGGCAACCTGCGGGCGTTCATCGCCCGACGGATGCAGAACCAGGCCGACGTGGACGATCTGGTGCAGCGCGTGCTGCTCCAGATCGTCAAGAGCCTGGGTAGGCTGCGCGACGCAGGACGCCTCCATGCGTGGGTCTATCGCACGGCGCGCAACGTCATCGTCGACTACTACCGGTCCGCGGGCAGCCGGCGCGAACAGGCGGCTGGGGATGCTGAGGACCTCGAGAGCGCTGACGCCCCGTCCGCACCGGCGCCGCTGAATGACGACGATGAGGCGGCGCTCCGAGAGCTGGCTGCCTGCCTGGCGCCGATGCTCGCGCGACCGTCGCCAGCCTCTCGGGAAGCGATTCGCCTGATCGATCTCGAGCGACGCAGCAACGAGGCCGCTCAACGAGTCTGCCTGTCGCTGTCGGGCATGAAGAGCCGCGTGCAGCACGACCGGCAGGAGCTTCGCGCCGTCCTCGAGGCGTGCTGCCGGATCGACCTGGATCGACGCGGCCGCATTTCGGCCTATACCGCGCGCCATCCCGATGCCTGCGGGTGTGGCGGCTGCGCGGATCGCTGACACGTCGAACGCCTGCACGCCAAACGATGGAACCGGGGGCTGCTGTCCGGTTGGCCTCGGGCGTGTCGACGTGCTATCGTCAATCGACGATTGACGATGACAAACACATCGAGAGAGAAACGCTCACCGGCTCCTGCCGAGGCGGCAGCCTGTTGTCCCCCTGACAGCCCCGCCGCGCTCGACCGGCTCGCGTCGCCGGTCGCCGGCCCGGCCGCTGACGAGGAACTCGCAGCCTTCGCCAAGGCCCTTGGACACCCGGTCCGCGTGCGGATTCTTCGGATGCTGGCAGGCAAGGACCGCCGGATGTGCAGCCACATCGTCGACGAACTGCCGCTGGCGCAGTCGACGGTCTCCGAGCACTTGCGCATCCTCCGCACCGCCGGCCTCGTGCAGGTGAACGAGTCCGGCCCTCGTGCGGGCTACTGCATCGTGCCCTCGGCGTTGAAGCGGCTCAAGGCACTCCTCCAGGCGATGTGATGGCGACGAAGCGACTGAACCCGTTCGAACGCTACCTGAGCCTGTGGGTCGGTCTCTGCATGGTCGCCGGCGTGGCGCTGGGCCTGCTGGCACCCGCGCTCATGGACGGATTGCGTGGCCTGGAGTTCGGCGACGGCAGTCAGATCAACATCCCGATCGCCATCCTCATCTGGCTGATGATCACGCCGATGATGATGAAGGTCGACTTCGGCGCGATCCGCGAAGTCGGACGCCGGCCGCGTGGCCTCTTCGTCACGCTGTTCGTGAACTGGCTCGTCAAGCCGTTCTCGATGGCGCTCATCGCGTGGGTCTTCTTCCGTTTCCTGTTCAGCCCGTGGATCCCGGCCGCCGATGCCGACCAGTACATCGCCGGGTGCATCATTCTGGCCGCCGCGCCGTGTACCGCGATGGTCTTCGTCTGGAGCTACCTCTCGGACGGCGACCCCGCCTACACGCTGGTGCAGGTCTCGGTGAACGACCTGCTAATGCTGATCCTGTTCGCGCCCATCGTGCGGTACCTCGTGAGCGGGGCCTCCTCCCTCGAAGTCCCGTTCATGGTTCTCCTGTACTCGGTGCTGGTCTTCATCGTCGTGCCGCTCGTCGCTGGCGTCCTGCTGCGTCAGTGGTTCGTGCGGACCCGAGGCGCGGCGTGGTTCGACACAGAACTGCTGCCGCGGTTCGCGCCTATCAGCATGCTCGCGCTCCTGGCGACGCTTGTCCTGATCTTCGCGTTTCAGGCCGAGAACATCCTCGGCAAGCCGCTGCACGTCGCGCTCATCGCCGTGCCCATCCTGATTCAGGTCTATTTCAACTCGTCGCTCACCTACGGCTTGATGCGTCTGTTCCGGGTGGAGTACGCGGTTGCGGCGCCGGGCGCGCTCATCGGCGCCAGCAACTTCTTCGAGTTGGCGGTCGCGACAGCTATCGCCTTGTTCGGCCCGGAATCCGGTGCGGCGCTGGCCACGGTCGTCGGCGTGCTCATCGAGGTGCCCGTGATGCTCTCGGTGTGCGCGGTGTGCAACCGTACCCGCCACTGGTTCCCCGAACCGCAGGGCGCCGCCGCTTCATAGAAGGACCGTGCACCATGTTACACATCCAGATCTTCGACCCTGCCCTGTGCTGCAGCTCCGGTGTCTGCGGGACTGACGTCGATCAGTCGCTCGTCACCTTCGCTGCTGACGTGGAGTGGGCGCGTCAGCACGGCGCTCAGATTGACCGATTCAATTTGGCCCAGCAGCCGGACGCCTTCGCAACCAATGCGACCATCCTGCAGTTGCTGCAGCGTTCCGGGCAGAAGGTCCTGCCGGTCGTGCTCGTGGACGGCGAGGTGGCCATGGCGGGACGGTATCCGGAGCGTGCGGAGTTGGCGCAGTGGGCTGGCGTGAAGACCCCACGCACCATCGCCGTCACGGCAAGCTGCTGCGCCGGTCCCGACTGCTGCTGAGACGGGACGACCACCATGCATTTCCTGGCTGATCTCCCTCAGTACGTTTTCTTCACGGGCAAGGGCGGCGTCGGTAAGACGTCGATCGCCTGCGCCACCGCGGTCCACCTGGCGGACGCCGGTGCGCGCGTCCTGCTCGTGAGCACGGACCCGGCGTCGAACGTTGGCCAGGTGTTCGGCCTCACGGTCGGCAATCGCCTCACCCCGATTCCGGAGGTGCCGCGCCTGGCCGCGCTCGAGATCGATCCAGAGGCGGCCGCGCAGAGGTATCGCGACCGGATCGTCGGGCCGGTGCGTGGAGTCCTTCCGGACGCGGTCGTCAAGGGCATCGAAGAGCAGCTCTCGGGTGCGTGTACGACGGAGATTGCAGCGTTCGACGAGTTCACCTCTCTACTGACCGATACGGGTGTCGCCGGCAAGTACGACCACATCGTCTTCGACACGGCGCCGACTGGCCACACGATCCGCCTCCTGCAACTGCCTGGCGCCTGGAGCGGGTTCCTGACGACCGGGAAAGGCGACGCCTCCTGCCTCGGGCCGCTGGCAGGACTCGAGAAGCAGCGCGCGCAGTACGCCGGTGCGGTGGACGCGCTCGGTGACGGAAGTCGGACGCGCATGGTGCTGGTGACGCGCGCGCAGCCGTCCGCGCTCGCCGAGGTCGCGAGGACCCACGAGGAGCTGACGGCCATCGGCATCACCCCACCACCACCTCGTGGTGAACGGCGTGCTTCCATCGGCTCCCGTGGACAACGACGAACTCGCGGCAGCCATTGCGCGCCGCGAGCACACGGCGCTCGCGGCGATGCCCGGCGTGTTACAGACACTGCCGCGAGACGAGATCACGCTGAAGCCGTTCAATCTCGTGGGGCTGCCGGCGTTGCGCGCCCTGTTCACGGACGACACCGCCACCCTTTCGGTCGCGTCGACCCCTGCGCCACGCGCCATCAACGCGTCGAGCCTGGGCACGCTCGTAGACGCCATTGCGGCCGACGGACACGGGCTCGTGATGGTAATGGGCAAGGGCGGTGTGGGCAAGACCACCATAGCCGCAGCGATCGCCACCGCGCTCGCCAAGCGCAGCCTGCCGGTGCATCTCACCACGTCGGACCCGGCCGCGCACCTGACCCAGACGCTCACCGAGGCCGTCGAGCATCTGCAGGTGAGCCGCATCGATCCGCGTGTCGAGACCGAGCGCTACCGCCAGCGAGTGGTGGAAACGAAGGGTCGCGACCTCGACGCCGCCGGCCGGGCGATGCTCGAAGAAGACCTCCGCTCGCCGTGCACCGAGGAGATCGCCGTCTTCCAGGCGTTCTCTCGCATCATCCGCGAGGCGCGTCAGTCCTTCGTCGTGATGGACACGGCACCCACCGGGCACACGCTGCTGCTGCTCGACGCCACCGGCGCCTATCACCGCGACGTGACCCGACAGCTCAGCGGCGGTATGCACCTCTCGACGCCGTTGATGCAGTTGCAGAACCCCCGGCAGACGAAAGTGCTCATCGTCACTCTGGCCGAGACGACCCCCGTGCTCGAGGCGGCCGCGCTCCAGGCTGACCTCCGGCGCGCGGGAATCGAACCGTGGGCGTGGGTGATCAACCAGAGCCTGGTCACGGCAGCGACGACGTCCCCGCTGCTGCAGCACCGCGCGGCCAATGAGCGCGCACGCATCGAGGACGTGGCGACAGTACATGCCAGCCGCTACGCCGTCGTCGGACTGCAACCGGTCGAGCCAATTGGTGCGGCACGCCTGGCTCTGTTGGCCGAGGCACAGCCAAACGGCATCACGGTGTGACAGCCAACGAGCACCCAGCAAGGACGCACCATGCGCATCGCCATCATCAGTGACATCCACGGCAACCTCTCGGCCCTCGACGCGGTGCTTGCCGATCTGCGGTCCCGACCGGTCGAGGCGACGTACTGCCTCGGCGACCTGGTCGGTTACGCTGCGCACCCGAATGAGGTCACCGAGCGCATTCGCGCCGAAGGCATCCCAACCATCATGGGCAACTACGACGATGGTGTCGGGTTCGATCGCGACGAGTGCGGCTGCGCCTACACGAACCCGGTCGACAAGGCGCTTGGTGACCAGTCGCTGGCCTGGACGAAGTCGACCGTTACCGCCGAGAACAAGGCCTATCTGCGCACGCTGGTGAGCGAGATCCGGTTCGACGCCGACGGCAGACGCGTGCTGCTCGTGCACGGGAGCCCGCGGCGAATCAACGAGTACCTGTTCGAAGACCGCCCGACCTCGAGCTTTCAGCGACTCGCCGCCTCATCGAACGCCGACATCATCGTGTTCGGCCACACGCACAAGCCGTACACGAAGCTCGTCGACGATGTGCTGTTCGTGAACGCCGGGTCGGTGGGCAAGCCGAAGGACGGCGACTGGCGCGCGTGCTACATCATGCTCGATCCGTGGAACCAGGCCAATCCTGTCGAGTTCATCCGTGTCCCGTATGACGTCGCGAGCGAGACTGCCGCGATACGGGCCACCGATCTGCCCGACAAGTTCGCGGTGGACATCGAAACAGGTGGTGCTGTCGCCGCCAACCCGGCGTGAGCGATCACACCGACGTCGTCGATGCCCTCGACGTCGTGGTCATCGGCGGCGGCCAGGCCGCACTCTCTGTCGCCTACTTCCTGCGGCGCACGTCTCTGTCGTACGTGCTGCTTGATGCCGAAGATGCGCCTGGTGGCGCGTGGCGGCACGGGTGGTCGTCGCTCCGACTGTTCTCTCCGGCACAGGCCAGCTCGCTCTCCGGATGGCCGATGCCGCCCGTGAGTGACGGTTTCCCTACGCGCGATCACGTCATCGACTACCCGGCGCGCTACGAGGGGCGCTACCAGATCCCGGTCGTGCGGCCGGTCTGGGTGAACGCCGTAGAGCGCGGTCGTGGGCGACTGCTCGTGCGTTCGGTCCGCCAGTCGTGGCCGGCACGGGCAGTGGTGAGCGCGACGGGAACGTGGAGGGCTCCGTTCCTACTCGCGTATCCCGGACGAGAGGCGTTCGCGGGCACGCAGCTGCACTCGGCCGACTACGTGGGTCCTGAATCATTCGCCGGCCGGAGGGTGCTGGTCGTCGGCGGGGGCAACTCGGAGGCGCAGGTCCTTGCGGAGCTGTCCACCGTCCCTGAGACCGTCTGGGTGAGCGAGCGACCGCCTCGGTTCCTACCCGATGGCGTGGATGGTGGCGTCCTCTTCCGGTGGTCGTCCGAGCGGCGGAAGGCGCAGCAGGAAGGGCGCCCCGCCTCGGTCCCGGAGGGTGGCCTGGGCGACATCGTCATGGTGCCGCCAGTCGTCGAGGCGTGGTCCCGCGGGGTGCTCGTCGCCCGCGAACCGTTCGACCACTTCACGACGGCCGGTGGCAGCGATCGCCTATCGACCCACTATCCACCCTGGAGTGCACTCCAGAGTCAAGCGCGGGCTGCGCCTGATGCGGCGGGGGAGGGTACGCCAGGAAGGCGGCTGAGTACAGCGTGCCCGACCCGCAGCTCTCTCGCAGTCTTTCGGCCTATCCGGTCGGCCAATGCACGGAGAATCTGCTGTCGCCCGGTATGGGGGCGACGCCGGGGCCACGGCGCGCCCGCCCCTGAAGCGATGTCAGCGGACCAGCGACCGCGCGCTCCGCTCGCGGTTCAGCGTTAAGAGATGCTCCATAACTGCGGCCTCGGAGACGGTGCGGGGCAAGCCGTACGCCTCGCTGACCGCCGCCTCAAGCGCCTCGTGCAAGTCTCGCACCCAGGACGGCGGATCGTTGTACAGGTCGGTCAGCGTGCGTTTCTTCAACGCCCGCTCGGCAGCCTCATCAAGTGCAACTAAGCGCGTGTGCTCTGCAGTGCCAATGCCATCGCCATTCACATCCCGCACGCGGTGTGCCCAGAGACCACTCGCGCTGGCCGGGAACGTCAGCGCGACTGGCTGAAGCCACTCGGGCGGGTTCAGCCATCGTGATCGCACCGCGTCCAGTTCTCGGGCCGCTTCCGCGACCTTCAGCTTCTGCGGATGATCGACGTCCGGGAACGGAAACGTTCCAAATGTCGATGTTGCGGTGTATCGGAACCCGCTCTCCTCTTCGCGAAGTTGGCTGCCGGTCGCGCGTGCCCAGACGTCGTGGATACGCGAATGGAGAACGCCGAAGGTGTAGTCGTCGGCGCGCGCAAATACGACCACCGTGCTGTCAGCCAGGACCTCAGGCTGAAGCCACGTAAAGATCCGATGCTTGCTGACGCGAGTTGTCGCCAGATACCGAGGTAAAACCGCCAGCTTTTGCCGCATTTCCGGCCGAGCCTCAGCGTGGATCCACCACTTTTCGGCGTAGACCGCGCGCCGGTTCTTCGAGCGTGCGGGCGCCACGGCCTGCTTCACGTACGCGAAAGGGGCCTCATATCGCGCAGCCTCCCGACTGGCCGTGCCTGGTACGAAGTCCACGATCCACATGCCTCGATTTCGCTTCGTGAGGTCTGCACCGTTAACCCAAGGTCGGAGGACGTCGCTGTTCGGGCGACCGTGAGGATTCGGCAGCAGCAACCAGGCCGCGGCTTGATCCGACTCGACGTCGAACGCGCCGCCCTTGGTGTCGCCCATGAACGAAACGCCATCGTTAGCGGGCAGGCGGGCGGCCGTCGTGGCATCGCTGCCAGTCGTCAGGTCAGGATTGATCTCCGTGACAACAGCTCCATCCAGACACCGCGTTCGTTCGGTGCCGTCGTCGTAGCCAACCATCGATACGTGAACCATGGCGCCGTCCAGAACCCAGTCGCGATCGCTGATCCCGAAGAAGATGTCTCCTGACTCCTTGATTCGACGCAATACCTCGCGGTTGGCGCCTGAACGAATACCCTGGGTCGCCAGCAGGCCCACACGCCGCGTCTGGCCGTCCTTCACGGCCGCTCGCGCTTTTTCGAACCAGTAACAGCAGTAGTCCGCCTGCGGCGGAACCCGGTCAGACCATAGCGAAAACAGCGCGCGCACGTAATGGTCACCGAGATTGTCCCGGAGCCGCTTTCCGCCCAGGAATGGCGGGTTGCTCACGATAAACTCCGCTTCGGGCCAGACCGGCTCCTCCACCCCGTCTTCGGTGACGGACAGAACCGCGTCTTTCCGTTCGAAGTTCGTCATCTGCCGAAGGATCGGCCGTTCTTCGAGCGGCATGCCGTGCCGGTTATGCCACTGAAGGTGGCCGATCCACGCGGTCATCTGCGCTAGCTCGAACGCGTACGCGTTCAGCTCGATGCCGCGCAACTGCCACGGGCCCACCTGCGGGAAGAATGGGAACTGTGCGGACGAGTGAACGATAACTTCCTTTTCGAGATCCTTCAGCTTCTGAAGCGCGACGAACAGGAAGTTGCCGGACCCGCATGCTGGATCGAGGATAGTGACGCCACTGAGGCGATCCAGGAATCCGCGGATCAAGGCGCGCGCGTCCCGCCAGGCTTTTGCACTCGACTTCTCGCCCAGGTTAACCAGCTCGTCGAATCGCGCCCGGACGTCCTGCCACTCATTCCGTAGTGGGGTCATCACCACAGGGTCGACGATCGTCTCGATGTCTTCGCGGCTGGTGTAGTGCGTGCCCAGCTGCGACCGCTTATCGGGATCGAGAGCTCGCTCGAACAAAGTCCCGAAGATCGACGCGTCGATGTTGCTCCAGTCGAGGTGACTGACGGCGAGCAGATCGCGGAGTTCGTCCGCTGTCAGGTCCAGGACCTCGGTCGCCTCGAAGAGATTTCCGTTGAAGTGCGCGATGGTGTCGGCTCCGAAGTGGCCGCCGCCCGCCATCTGCTCAAACAGGTTGGCGACGAGAGCGCTGAACCGCTCCGGATCGCCTTGGGTGTTCTCAACGACGCGGGTGAAGACCTTGTTCGGCAGCAGGCCCACGTCCTCTGCAAACAGGCTGAAGACGACTCGGTCCAAAAAACGCGCGACACGTTCGGGCTCGATGTCGCGACCGCGCAATGCCTGCGCGATGACCGTGACGCTTTGGGCGGCCTCCTCAGTGATGACCTGGATGGTTTTGTCGGGCGGAGGCGTTCCGGCTCGTAGAACACTGCGCGCAAGGTCGCGATGTTCTCGGGTTCGATCAGGCCTTCGAGCGTCAGCTCGATGTGGTGCGTCGGCGTGTTCGAAAAATGCGTGTGGATGACGATCCGATCGGTGTCGCAGGTCACGAGCAGCGGCGGGTTTTCGAGCGCGCCCTTATATTTGAGCAGCTGCAGGTATGCGGCGTCTAGCAGCCCGTGGTGAAAGTGGCGCCTGAGCCGCAGCACAGGATCGACACGATCGATCCCGCCCGATAGACTGCGGCGCATGGCGATGGGCACGCGGCAGGACGAGCAGGCACCGCTCTGGATCGCGACGTCGGAGCTGCCCACCGGTCCGGGCCATCCGTTCTACACGCGGCTCAATGCGGTGCTCGACGCGGCGGGCTTCGATCGCTACGTCGAGGACGCGTGCCGCGGCTTCTACGCGCCGCGCATGGGCCGTCCTGGCCTGGCGCCGGGCCGCTACTTCCGCTTGCTGCTGGTCGGCTACTTCGAAGGGCTGGACTCGGAGCGCGGCATCGCGTGGCGGGCGGCCGACTCGCTGGCCATTCGCCGCTTCCTGCACGTCGGGCTCGAGGACGCCACGCCGGACCACTCCACGATCTCGCGCACGCGTCGCCTGATCGATGTGGAGACCCATCGCGCCGTCTTCACGTGGGTCCAAGCGCAGTTGGTGACGCACGGCCTGCTCACCGGCCAGACGATCGCGGTGGACGCTACGACGCTGGAAGCCAATGCGGCCATGCGCAGCATCGTGCGGCGCGACACCGGCGAGACGTACCAGGTCTACCTCACGCAGCTGGCCGCGGCCTCGGGGATCGAGACGCCCACCCGCGAGGCGCTGGCGCGCTTCGATCGGCGCCGCAAGAAGAAGGGCACCAATCGCGACTGGACGCACCCGGACGATCCCGACGCCAAGATCACGAAGATGAAGGACGGGCGCACGCATCTGGCCCACAAGGCCGAGCACGCCGTCGATGCCGACAGCGGCGCGATCGTCGCGGTGACGGTGCAGGGCGCCGACGTCGGGGATACGAGCAGCGTGGTCGAGACCGTCGTCGAGGCGGCCGAGCAACTCGAACGCGCGGGGGCGCCGGGGGGGCTCGACGAGTTGATTGCTGACAAGGGCTACCACGCCAACCAGACGCTGATCGATCTACACGCCCTCGGCATCCGGGCCTACGTGTCGGAGCCGGACCGAGGCCGTCGTCGGTGGGACCGGGTGCCTGACGCGCAAGCGCTCGTCTACGCGAATCGTCGACGCATTCGCGGCCGTCGCGGTCTCGCGCTCCTGCGCTGCCGCGCCGAACGCGTCGAGCGCTCGTTTGCGCATCTCTACGCGACCGGCGCGATGCGACGGACGCACCTGCGCGGGCATCAGAACATCCTGAAGCGGCTGCTGGTGCACGCCGGCGGCTTCAATCTGGGGCTCGTCATGCGCCAGCTGGTCGGTGCGGGCACGCCGCGCGGCCTGCAGGCGCGCCTCGGACCGCTGCTGGCGCTGCTAACCCTGGTTACCGACAACCTGGCGGCATGGTGGCCGCTCGTGACAACGACGGCCGTCCCGATGACCGACTGGCTCTACTTACGCGGATTGGACGCCGAGACATCCTGAGCGTGACTCAGTGACTTGCACCACGGGCTGCTAGGTTGCGGTGGCGGCCTTTGTACTCCCATCCGAAGGATCCCTTCTTCCAGACGTCTGCCCATCCTTCGCCGCCGGTCGCCCTCGTGGCACCGCGCTCAAAGGTGAATTTGACGCCCTGTGGATCAGCCGCGACAGGATCGGAATGCCCAATCAGGCGACAGAGATCGATGAAGTGAGTTTGGGAGGAAGAACGCTCTGTCAGCGCAACGTGCCGCCACTTGGCGACGAATTCGGCCGGGGTCATCCGGCGAATTCTACCAGTGACACGACGCGGCGCAGGTCAGCGCCGGCCGCGCTCGACCAGCGCTTGCCTTCCAAGACTCTGTTCACAAGAAAGCTCGTCCTGCGACCGGCAGACCTCAGAGCGGCGAGGCGTCTCGTTGGCGTCCAGCACTAGGAACATACACCGAGCGCTACCAGCTAAGACACAGAGGCTGTTCGACAACAGCCACTACGCCGAAGTGACCTTTGACGTTTTCAAGTTCCTCGGCACGCTCGTGCAAAAGCCTTCCGCTCTCACAGAGCCTGGCTCAAGTTGATGATGGAGGCATTCAGCGAGCCCAGCCCAAGATCAAGCTCACACCCGGGTTCACCTCGGCGCCGGCTAGCTCGCTTGATCCGTCCGCCTAGGAGTATTCAAGGCGCCTTCATCCCCCAGCTGCGCGTCCGACGCCCACGCACTGGCAACCTGCTCTTCCAACTTTCGCTGGAGGGCGCGAACCCAGGGTCGATAGTGCCGCTCGGTGACTTTGATCGACGAATGGCCGAGGAGCACGGACACGCTCTCCAGAGGTACACCCGCTGTCAGGAGTTCCACCGCAAACGTGTCTCGGAAGCGGTGCGAGTGCCCACCCTCGATCCGCGCCAACTCGAACAGGCGGTCCAGATAGCGCGACCAGTTGGCGCGAGCGGTCTGCGGCTTCGCACGCCCCGTGGAAAAGAACCTGCCGCTGTCCGTGATCGGTAGCGCGCTCAGGGCTGCAACGACGGGGTGTGGCAAGGGCACGTAGACGGGCGTGCCGGTCTTCGCGGTGTACAGCAGGAGCTTGCCGCCGCTGATGCGGCTCGCCTCGAGCGCGATCGTGTCGCCGATGCGCAACCCGGTGTATCGCATCACTAGCACAAACGCACGCAATCGTACCTGGTTGCCGTCGTGCTCGTCGCACGCGGCGAGAATGCGCTGGACCTCGTCTTTGGTGAACGGAAGCGTCGGGGCCGCTGACGTCTTCGGAGCCTTCACTGCGCTCGCGGGATTCTTCGGCATCCTGTCGCCGTGGACGCAGAAACGAAAGAATGCACGCAGCCGCTCGAGGTTCTTGGCCGCGTATACAGCGCTGTCGGCCCAGGAGGACCGGAACTGCCGCACCTCGTCGACGCCGAGCTGCTTCAGATGCCGGAAGCCCTTGTCCTCACACCATCTCTGCAGTCGGCTATTGAGCAGGTTCTCGTACTTGCGAATCGTTTCGCGGACGAGCTGCTGTGCTCGGAGGTCCATCATGAATAGGGCAGTGGCTTCTCCGATCGTCGGCGTGTCCGGCTTCTTGGCGACGCCGATCTCCCCCGCCGCCTCCCAGTCACGGACGAGGTCGGTCGCGGCTGACCAGGAGCGCAGATGCAGAGAACGCCGGATGTACTCCCCTCGCAGGGAGCCCTGCACCCAGATCGGGCAGCTGCAGTTGCGGTAGCGTCGGGATGCAGAACGGCAGGGCCGCTGGTGGCGGCGGTACAGCTGAAGCACGAGAAGCTCCCTGGCCGGAAACGGCCTCTAAGGGACAAAACAGGTACAGCGGCCGATGTCTTACGGCCGATGCGTGTTTTTTCTCGTGTTTTTGGCGGAAATGAGTGGCGGAGAGGGTGGGATTCGTATCTACTCGCAGATCAGATCACTGAGAATGGCATGAAACACTGAGCTATTGAGTCGATAGAAACCACAGAATTCTTGGGTGGCCGTACAAAACTCGTACGCGACAATTCCCGCCGTAGTACCCTCGGACCATGCCTCAAGGGGCGCTCGCTCTCTACCGCCGGCACCTGGCCACGTGCGCGCACTCGGGCAAGGGGAACCAGTGGATCCGCTGCCAATGCCCGATCTGGGTTCAGGGCTCGATTGGCGGCGAGGCCGTCCGCCGGAGCATGAACACGACGAACTGGACGGCGGCGTCGACCAGCGTCCATCAGTGGCAGTCCACGGGCCGCATCGGCGTCCTCAAGCCCGAGCTTCCCAGCCTGGCGGAGGCCGTCCAGAAGTTCCTCAAGGAGGCGGAAACGCGCAACCTGGCGGCCACGACCATCAAGAAGCGGCAGGAACTGCTCGAGGGCAAGCTGCTC
>VFQN01005138.1_pt1 | contig 16355 bp, 31 predicted proteins | sample 3512371 | NCBI WGS metagenome assembly VFQN01 (sample SAMN10412370, study PRJNA504923) | tailings metagenome | isolation source: Replicate 2 from Balatoc abandoned mine | place: Philippines: Itogon, Benguet | collected 2017-08-28 | reverse complement strand
GGGGGGGGGGGGGAGGGGGGGGGAAAGGCAAAAAGGGGGGACAAAGAGACTCCCAAAAAAAGGGGTTTTGGGGGGGGTTTGGGAGGGGGGGGGGGGGGGGGGGGGGGGGTGTGCCGGCTCTAGTTGGAACGGTACGGGACTTGGTACACAAATGGCACCATTTCCCGGTCAGCATTGACAGATTGCTAATGGGACCTTGACGGGCCACACACTCTGCAGAGGCCAGCGGAGGCGCACTACGGTATCCGCCCCTGGCCCCACCGCCTCACACTTACTCTCCCCTACCCACCAGCGCGACCATTCCGCGCCTCGCATGTCCCCCACTCCTACCCCGCAGGCAAGTGGCACCTGGCCGTCAACGTGACCATCTCCAACTTCACGCCGAAGCCTCACACGCCCTTCCAGTGGCACACAGTGTCCACAGCCGAGTTCGCGCGCAAGCAGGCCATGCTGCGGGAGGCGCTGGGCAGGCTGCCGCAGGTGTGGGCATGTGTATTAGCGGGTGTGGGTTAGCGAGTGCGGCTTAGCGGATGTGGGTGTTGTTGGATGCGAGCGAGCAGGCGTTGCTGCGGGAAGCACTGGGTACACTCCACCGGCCCGTGCACTGTAACCCGCATCTGCCTTGCTCAGCGCCATGTTGACGCGTATGCGCATGAGCATGGCGCAAGCACACACCGCTGCCCTAGCACACTGTTGTGTCATCATCGCTCTTACCCCCTTACCACCACCGCACCCCCAGGTCAAGGCCAACTTCACGTCCATCCGGCTGAGCGCCATGGAGGAATTCGTGGGGCGGGGCGACAGGCGCGTGGCGGCCGTCATCCGGAGGGCGTGGGAGCTGGGGGCAAGCAACGACTCATGGTGCGTGGCGTGTGGGTGCAGGGGGTTGTGAAGGCTAGCGTGTGGGGTAGTGGGAGCTGGGGCCCACCAACGACTCATGGTGGGGGCGTGTGGTTTAACGTTGCACTGTGGCCACAAGCCAGGATCTATCACCGGACCGAGGCACAGCGACGGCCTCCTGGGTCCAAGGCCCAAGAGGCACGGCATCTTGGGCCTTGGGCGCATTCGGTGTGTGGCTGACGTAGCCAAGCTGGGTGTTGTGTGGTTAGCGCACAAAAAAGAAGCCGCCTGCCACCTGCACCCGCTCCTGGGCCCCCGGCCGCCCCCTGTCCCCGCCAGGTGGGAGAGCGAGGAGCGGGCGTACAACGCGTGGTGCCGCGCCATCGAGGAGTGCGGCCTTACGTGGAAGTACCGCCAGGTACGGAGATGCCGTACGACCATGCCTGCAAAGTTGTACGGGCGCACATTACATGCCGTGTGCATTACGAGCAGGTTTAGTTTGGCACGTGATTCGATGCGCCCACCCTAAAACTCGCGAGAATCTCGTCTCTCATGGCCTTTGCCCGTCTGCGAGCGTTGTGCACGTGAGACGGAGCTTGCACAACGGACATGTCATGGTGCCTCGCCCGCATGGACAGGGTCATTCCGGCGAGTTACATGTGCCTGAGCCGCGAGTCAAAACGTAGTGCTCGGCTTGGTCTTTATTCCGATCCCGCAGGTTGAGTCTGGCGAGTGGAACGTGCTTGAGGCGCTGGGCGACCCTCGCTACCGGCGGCAGGGTGGCGGCGGCACTGGGCGGCTGGACAGGGGCCAGCACGCCGACCCGCGGCTGGACATGCCGCTGCCGTGGGACCACGTGGACACGGGTGGGTCCGGGGGCATGTGTATTAGCCGAGTGCAGTAACTACTTGTGCTGCTGGTTGTGCACGGCGGTCCGGGCTGCCGATTGCATGGGGCCATGTGAGCACGGCGGAGTACGGGATATGGCCAATGAAGCCAGGCCCATGTCGACTCGCATACGACCTCTATAGATCCAATACCCCATTCCTAAACCCCATTTGACTGTCAAGGGATATCAATCATAGTCGTTGGCCTCATTTTCGTCTGATAACAGGCATCGCCAAGTGGTGGCTCAAGGCGGACCTGCAGCGCGCCCTGGAGGCGGCCACGCTGCCCGACTGCTCGCACAACCCCGACACGTGCAGCAAGTGCGGCGTGTGCGAGCCGGCGGCGGGCTTCGGAGCCAACGTGGTGGCGCCTGTGCCGCCGGTGCCGCCGCTCAAGGGAGACTACAAGTGGGTGGCCATGGCGATGCAGTTGCGGGCATAATCCACACGTTCTCCTCCTGCCCACTCCTTGCATAATTACGCCTACCTGTTTCTAGTACGTTGCTTCCTCCCTGCTCAGTTCCGGGCCTTTGCTGTCCAGGCCCCGCACCGCCCGCGCCCAGCGGCTGCGCCTCCGCTTCTCCAAGTCCGGGGACCTGGTGCTGGTGGGGCACCTGGACATGCTGCGGGCGCTGGACAGGGCCATCAGGTGCGTGTGTATTAAGGGGGTGTGATAACAAGGACGACAGTGTGGGGCAGGTGTCGCACAGGGACCTGGTGCTGGCGGACGCTGGACGGGGCCATCAGGTGTATGCTGAACAACTGCGTTACAAGGAGGACGGGCGTGGAATGGGTGCCATGCAAAGCGCAGTGCAGGTATCAATCCGTGGCTTAGGTGCAGATGGCCGCGCAAGGCCTGCGGCCATAGAGCGGCGCAGTCCGTGGGGTGTGGCTTGCCACGTGGCCTTCGCAGCGTAAGTCGTGCCGTAGGCCCGGAATGTCCTCCTCACCCTGTTGCCCGCTGCTGCCCAGGCGCGCCGGCCTGCCCGTGGCGTACGACAAGTCGCCCTTCCACGCCCGGCCGCTGGTGGCAGTGGCGCAGCCGCTGCCGCTGGGGGCCACCTCCGAGTGCGAGCTGCTGGAGGTGGGTGGGGGTTGAGCCTCGGTGCCCAATGGTTCTCTTACGGGAAGCTGGGACGGACGGGGCAGATGGCTGCAGCCGAATACTGCGCTGTGTCATGCTCTGCCATGCCATCTGCCACGTGCCTGCCCTCCCGCCCTTGCGGCAATACCGGCACAGATGGCTACTCGTCTACAACTCACCTCGCCTCTCTGTCCCACCCGCCCTTCCCTTCCCCCAGGTGTTCCTGGCCGAGCGGATGGACCCCGCGGAAGTACGGGACAGGCTGCAGGTACGTACGGCAATCGGTACTCACCGTCGTACGGCAGCACGTGTTCCTGGTAACACCATGCATCCGTACTCACTCCTACACACCGTAGCTCATTCAGTTGAAGGGTGCAGTATGTGCATGGCATACATGTCCCGCTGCAGCGGTGCACGGAATGGGTTGTTGGTAACGTTTCCAAGCTCTTTATTATGTCCTCCAACCTTCGACTCCCCTTCTTAAACGTACCCGATTTGCTTTTGCCTTTCCGCCTTATCCTGTTCATCCCGCCTTGCTTCGCCCCTCCCCAGGCCCAGGCGCCCCCTGGCATGGTGCTGCACCCGGAGGTGGAGGACTGCGAGATGTACAAGGTGGGGACACGAGGAGCCAGCGCCGTTGATACCTTGCCAGTTGCACACTGCCAGCAAGCGCCAGCCGGAGCTGAATGGGGGCAGGTTCAATTCAATTGTTACACGTGGCAGGTGTAATTTCCTATACGAGGCCGTAGGGCCCAAGGACTACCACGTAGCGGAGTCATGGCTGTAAACTACGATGCAGGCACACGGCATTGTGCGCATTACCGACGGGCCGGGCCAAGGTGGTAGGCCGAGGTCAGGGCGCCTCGAGGCGGCTCTCATTGGCCGTCACCCTAGGGCCGTCGCCACCAGCTCGGCAAAAACCGTGCGTTTCGTGGCAAACCCCTAACCCCCCGCTCTGGTGTTGCCCCCAGGCCGACGGCACGCGCTCCGAGACCATGGCCCGCCTCATGACCAGCGTGGAGTGGTACCTGGCTGTGCAGCAGGTGGGGCGCCTGTGTACTAATGCGCGTGGGCTAGCGTGTTGGCAGGCGTGGACTGGTGACCAGCGTGGAGTGGTACCTCGCCGTGCCAGAGGTAGGGCGCCTGTGTATTAACGCATGTGGGTAAGCGTGTTGGCAGGCGTGAAATAGTGACCAGCAGCGTGGAGTGGAACCTGGCTGTGCAGCAGGTGGGGCGCCTGTGTATTGATGCACGTGGGTTAGCGTTTTGGCAGGCGTGGATTGCTGACCGACGCGGAGCGGTACCTGGCCGTGCAGCAGGTGCGCGACGTGTGCGCGTGCAAACGCGTGCGCGGCCTCTTCGTATGGGGCAGATGCGAAACTGCAGATGCACAGCAAACACGGTGTGGTACCGGTCCGCGCTGCAGGAATATGGGTATTTGTGGGCGTGAACGGTGTGTAGAGCACTGTGTCAAATGTGATTGATACCACGCCCCTGGCCATGCACTCATCCCCGGCCCACATCCCCGCCCCGTCCGCCCGCCACAGGTGGAGGAGCCAGAGCAGCAGCAGGGCGACGCAGCTGCCGCCCCCGCCGCCGCCACCCCGGCTCCCGCAGTGGACTGGGCCGCCGCCGTGGCGGGCGTCAAGTCCATGGATAAGTTCGTGGTGAAGCGGCTGACTGTGAAGAAGAAGCGGAAGGTTTCGGAGGACGTACGGCAGCAGCTCATCGACATCCAGGTACATACAGTCACTTACAATTAGGCCCGAAGGGACCGGGCCATCTGGGCCCCAATCGGTTCATTGTTCAAGCCGACGACGGCCCAACCAATGCCCATCACCTTCCCCGCAACATGTTGGTGTCACATCGCCGCCATTCGCAGGTGTCGCAACACACGTGCTGTGCTGCAGCCCAAATTGTGCTGCACTGTGTCCGCACCCCCTCCAGCTGCCTTCGCCTGTTTCCCCTGCGCAACCTGTAGCTGCTGCCCTCCTTGCCCCTACCCTCAGCAACCTGAGCAATTTAGCCCAGCTGTGCCCGGAGCCCCTAGCCACACCCCTGTTGCTCACACCTGTGCCCACACTCGTCGCCCTGCGTTTCCGCATCGTCGCCATGCCCACGTGGCCCTGCCCTCGCAACCCCCTGCAGCCCCTAACTGTGCCCCGACCCCTGGCCACACCCCTGTTCCTACCCCACGCGTGTTCCCCTTCCCTCAACCTCCCTTCCCCCTGCCCCTCCCCCAGCTGTGCCCCGACCCGCTGTCCACGCCCCTGGCCCGCTTCGCGCCCTCCCTGCTGGGGCGGCTGGCGGAGGGGCAGCTGCGTGGCACAGGGGGCAGCTGGGCGGTGGTCAAGTACTCGTCGGGTGGGTGGAGTGGGGTTGATGGCATGCGACAAGCAGTCATCTGTGTCAAAGTGTGCAACAGCAGCATAGGCGTGCCGCTTTGCCTATCTTGCCCCGCAATGACTCCTGAATTTACGCGCATGCAGCCCGCCTGTACACCCCCACACAGAAAAGGAGGAAGGCAGCAGCGCGCTGGCCCTTGCCCTAGTGGCGAAGAGCGCACACAGTCCCGCCGCACCTGACCACCGTACTGTACACCCTACGCCCGCCTGTGCGTCCCCCGTAAAACACACGCCCGCAGGCAAGAAGGAGGACAACAACGTGCTGTCCCCCGAGCGGGTGGTCGAGATGCTGGCGGCGGCGGCCGGGGAGGGCGTGCGGCTGGAGCTGGTGCACTGCCACAGGTGTGGGTTAGCTGGGGGTGTGGATTAGCGGGGGGTGTGGGCCAGCCGGGGTGTGGGTAAGCTGCGGACGCGAGCTAGGTGGCCTGGGGACTAGGCTGTAGGGATAACCGCGGAGCGGCAACTGGCTAATGGAAACGGTCGGCCTGCTGTAGGGGTGTACTAGGCTGTAGGGGTGTGCGGCTACTGCTGGTGTACCTCGTTGGTCCCCGTTGTTCCGCTGCAGCGCAATGACGCTTTCCCAACAACCTGGCTGCACCGTTACGCACCCATCCAGGTCTTCCATCGCGCTGCAGCCCCCCGCACCCGCCCCCGTGTCGGAGGGCCAGCTACAGGTGCTGCGCAGCCTGCTACGGTGGGAGGGCCACGTGGCGGCCAAGCGGCAGTTCGGGCTGGGGCCGTGGGCGGGCGGCCTGGAGAGGCGGGGCGTGCGGGACGACACCAGCGTCATGGTGTGAGGGGAGCAGGGGGTCGTGGTTTGCGTTTCAGGGGGGCCAAGCTCAGTGTGTGGTACTGCATTACTGCTGCTGGGTAGCAGGAAAAGGTAGGAAAAGGAGAAGCCAGCGTTTTTGTGTAAGGTGGAGTTGACGCGGGGACCCTCCAATGTTGGCGGCGAGTAGCGGCGTCTGTGCACGGCGCGCACCGGTAGCGTCGGGGCGGGACCGTGAGCTGCTGCAGGGTTAGGGGCGGAAAGCAGGATAAGAAGGGCGATGCGTTCGGCAGGCCGGAAGTTTCACCGGGCACGCATTGCCGGATGGTGCTGTGTGATGATGGGCGACAGGTTCATGTTAGCATGGAACGGGGCCATGTGGCGGTGCAAGCGCTGCTGGTGCTCTGGTGGTGGTGGTGGCGCCGTAGCAGTGGCGGCGTTTGGAGTGTCGTATCATCATTACTTGTTATGGCAGAGGGATGGTGCGGTGGGTGCAGTGGCCGCATATGGACGCATCTGAATGCGGCTGCGCATGGCGCCGGGGGGCGCTGCGGGCTTCGATCTTGGCAGGTGATGCGGCATCACTAGGTTGTGACCGTTTATGCGTGCAGATGCGTGGGTGGCAGTCAGCTGTTCCGGCAGGAGGATGCAAGCTCTGTACCGCTTCCTGCTTGAGCATGCCGCGAGCAGAGATGGCTACCGATGATCCACCAGATGACCACGGACTTGCGGTGTCTTGTGGTGCGGCGCGTTGAAGCAAGTGCGTCCACAACGGGCAACGGCAACGGTCACATTTGATGGTTGCAACTGCAACTACCTGGAAGGCGTCCGACGACTAGATGCTGCCTTCAGCCGGCGGCATAATGCTGGGCCGGCCTACTGAAAAGACCATACAGCACCTTGCTTGGAAGCATGCTGGTTAGCCGAACTTTGTTGCAGACCTATGAGCAACGAAAGGTGGCTACGTTAGCATTTGGCGGACAACTTTAAACTCACTTGGGTTGATTGCCCCTCGGGTAAAGCAGTTGAGCTGTTGCCGCGATGCTGTGTATGTTACCCACTTACTGCGCGAGACACGTAGGGCATAGGCCGCAGATCTAAAATAATTATAGCCATTTAGGCGATGACGCAATAGCATGCCTCGAGGAGTAAGCTTTGATTGATGGGCACAGCTGCCAGGCGAACATGGCTCTTCGTCAGCCTTCTGCTGGCGAGCGGCCATACAAGGGCGCAAAGCCAGGCTACAAATACCACTACCATTCCAATGGATGGTTGGGAGGATGTGGAGCCGGAGAAAGGCGCAGAATGGGTCCCGTTTGAACTCGGCGACACCGAATGCAGCAAGCCGACGCCGGAGGTGAGCGAACAAGCTTTCGCTCCAATCTGACAGCAAAGCACATGCATGCCTTGACCGTTCTCCGTATGACTCCCTTGGCCGCTCTTTCCCCCCCGCCCCGCCTATAAACCCCTCTCCCCGGCCCTCCCCGGCCACCCCCACGCCCCCCTTTGACCAGATCAACGAGTCGGGCAACATCTTTGAATGCCCCGTCCTAGAAAACGTCTGCCTGGACCAGGGCGTGGTCATCTTCCAGGACAGGCGCTACCACCCATGGACCAGCCCTGTCCGGCCGCCCGTCTTCAACATCACGGACATTCTGTGGAACACGCCCTCAGTTCTGGGCATTGGGGACAAGTGGTACACGGGCAAGAACCGCTACCCGCAGCTGCACATCCGCCCTTGGCACCACATGGAGGAGAGCGATGACATCCGCGAGCCGCGCTTCTCCAAGTGCACGGTGCCCGTGCTGTTCGTGCACCACTTCCCCTTCAACGTGGCCGAGGTGTACCGCTTTGCGGTCAACAACATATACTTCATGCAGAAGCGGCTCAAGTTCTTTGACGAGTGGGTCCGGGGCTTGGGGTGGCGATGGGGGTTGTGTGCGGGTGGGGCGGGGTGTGTGGGGCTTGGGGAGGGGCAACGGTGGTTGGGTGAAGGCCCGAGGGTTGTGGGTCTTGGGGAGCGGGTGATGGGTTAGAAGGGAGTAGGAGAGAGATGGACGTAGACAGCAGGCGAGGGGTGCCAAGCAGCTTGCGTGATGGGGTTTTGGCATGGGTTCTGTGATCTGAGTCAGTGCACTGGGAAGGTTATGGGACAGCGCACTTGCGAGCAACGGGCGGGAAGGGATGCTGGGTAGGTCAGGACCGCGGAGGCGCAGCGCGCAGAGACTACTGCGGAGTGGCGCAGCCTGGGCGGTGGATCGTGGGTTGCGGGCTGTTGGGCGCTTGGCGGACCTTTCAGTCGCCGGTACAGCCATCAGCGGCGCAGGGAACGAGGGCCGCGCAGGCCACGGACCTGGCTGTCCGTTATGCGGACGCTTGCAACCGTCAGCCGCGGACGCAGACCCAGAACGGTTGCAGCCGTCAGCAGCTGATGCAGCAGCATGGGCTAGTGGGCGGCCGCAGGCGGCCAAGGAGGCAAGGCCAGGGAGAGGGCGCACGGCCCCAAGCCGGCCGGTTGGGCTGGCCTGGGCGGACGGCGGCCGGGTGGACTGGATGCTGCACGCAGCTGTCCTGCTGCATGCCCAGCTGGGGCGCTGGCGCTCGGGCCAGCGGGCCCTGCAGGGGCACCTGCCAGCACCAGGGCGCAGCCAGTATACGTGTAGACCCGATGTGCACGCGGGGGCACGTGGGCGCCAGGCGGCCCCTGCGCACGGGAAGCCGGCAGGGAGGCGGGCAGGCGGCTGCAGGCGTGGCAGGGGCGGTATGCCGTTGTGATGCAGCTGAAAGAGTGTGGCTGGGTCTCACCCTGTGCTATTCGGGCGATGCAGCTGTGCCGTGGCCAGGGCTAGGGCCGCAGGCAGGGGTGGCGGCAGTGGCGGCAGTAGTAGGTTGCCGTGGGGGGCACCTGGGCGAGCAGGGCAGGCAGCGACAGCGACAGGCGGTGCCGATGCGTGCGTATGGTACAGGTCGCGGGTGCAGCGTGCAGCGCGGAGGGAAGGGTTGTCAGTGCGGTGCATTCCTCGGCCGGTCAGCTGGGTTGGCATGGTGGCATGCCCTGGAACTCCATTCCCCCTTCCTTCCATACCCCTCCATGCAAGCTCGACGTGTTTAGCCAGGCCCCCGTAGGCACCTTGCACCTCCCCTCCCACTTGCCATGGGCTTCATCCCACGCGGCCTCCTTGCTCCTGACCCTGTCTGTGCGGCCCTCACCTTGCCCGTGCCCCTCCCCGCCCCATGCGCCTCCCACCCCCAGGCACGTGACGCTTGTGCCCATCATCCCCGCCATGGGCCGCCTGCCCTCATACACCAAGTTCTGGCTGCAGCCCTTCAGTAAATACGAAGTGGGTCTGAGGGTTATCAAAGGCAGTGTGCAGTGACGGCAACCCTTAAGGGGCATACCGGTACCCCCGGTCACTGCCCGCTTCCTTGCCATCTAGCACTGTACGCCCCTGCCACCCGTTCCGCGCTCCCTACCCAGCCCTACCCACACCGTTCGCACACATTGTACCGCGCCGCTCATCCTCGGCCCTTCGAAAGCTCTCCCACACGTACTGGCATACTCCACCCATAAACCCACCCTAACCCTGCCTGAAGTGGCATGGACAGTTCAAATTTGTACCACCTCTCCTCCTCACCCGCAACCCCTGCCCAACATGCACACCGTCTTTCGTCGAAACTGTACAAGTACACACCGACAAGTTTTCTCTCCCCTCACCCGCAGGTGACCACCCTGGGCCGGCTGTCCCAGCGGCACCCGCCCGGTGCCCCCAGCGGGTCCACGGGGGAGGGCACCGCGGTGCGCTGCTTCCGCAAGGCCATCCTGTGTAAGATCACGCTGAGGAAGCCCACGGCGGCCTTCTTCGAGGCGGGCCAGTTCGTGGCGGAGTACTACATGGTCAGTGAATGACTTGGTACTTGGTACTTGGTACTTGGTACTTGGGAATGGGGGGAGGAGGGAACGGGGCGCACGGGAGGGAGGGCTGCGTGCCGGACCATATGCACGCCGCATAGCGGCCAAGGGCCTCTCGACGATGGCTATTGCGGCTGCGGAGAGCGACCTACTATATTACATGTACACGGGTGATGGTGCCACGGCTTTCGCTTAGACTGGCCCGTACACGGGTATTGGTAGCGGAGGGGGATTGGGGCCAGGCTTGGTGTCTCGGGGTGGGGCGGGGCGGTGCGGGGGGTTGGGAGGAGCTGCGGCGCCGGCGTCCTGGCACGGTATGATAGTATGTTCGGTGCGGTCGAGCGGGGCGTGCCAGCGCCTCCGTCCAGGCCCGCCACCGCCAACCGCCTTCACAGGTGCTGCCAGCGGTGTGTCTTTCTCCGTGGCCTCACGCCGTCCAACGCGTGCGGCGGATGTAACCCTCTCCTTGCCCCCTCTTATTCACCCGCAGGAGAAGGCTGCCCCCCATGTGGGCAACTTCACCGCCCGGGTGTCCCAGGAGCTAGCCACCAAGCCCGCCTCCGTTGCCGCGCCGGGGGCCGCCACGCCCTCCGCCGCCTCGGACTCCATCGCCGCCGCCGGGTCTGCTCCCTCCCCCTCCTCCTCCGCCGCCGCGGCCCCGCTGCTGGCGGCCGCCGCCGCCTCTGCGGAAGCTGCCGCGAAGCTGCTTGGCGACGAGGGCGTGCTCAAGGTGGTGTTCGCGGTGCGCTCCAAGAGCCACGTGGACGTGGGGCGGGTGCTGCTCAACGAGGACGAGCTCATAGCAAGGTGTGTCCACTGGGCTTTGTCTGCAGACGTAGCAGTCCCTTCGTGCGCGGTTGTGTTGTACACACCGTCCGTGTGCGCATACACGTGCTGTAGTTGCCCTCTGCGTGACTCGAACTGGGGCTTCGGGCGGCGGGGGCAAGGGGCTTGCAGGCTGCTGCGCTCGGGGCATTAGCTGCAGCGCGGGGGTCAGGCACATTTGACCTCCCATTGGACCGGTGGATTAGCATCAGCCGGGTAAGGGTAAGGTGTCCCTTTGCGGCTGAAAAACTGCGGCCGACACGCCCGTCCGCCCCCCTGCTCCCAGGTGCAACGCAGGGGAGGTGGCCCTGCCCTCGGAGCCCGGTGCCACCAAGTACCGCTCCGTGGTGTGCCTGAGGCACGTATTCGGCGTGGACAGCCTGTACGACATGTGGCTTGTACGGCAGGTGCGTGTACGCAATCAGCGAGAGCGATACGGGAGCAAGGGTGGCAGGGAAAGCGTAGTGGCTGCTGTGGTGGAGAAGCGTATCGGTTGAGCCTGTAGCCAGCGGCAGCAGGGGTGAGGATGCCATCATCGTTGTTGCTTGATCCGGGCCACATGTGAGGCTTCCAGTGTGCTGTCAGCGTGGATCCATGTCGCACCGAACAGCCCGAGAGCACCACACCGATGCACGGTGCTTGCATTTACGTTGCACCCTCAAACCGGCGGTGCCCAGGTGGACGTGCTGGTGGGCGTGCACGGCAGCGAGCTGACCAACGCCCCATTCCATGCTCTCCTGCCTACCGCTAACACACGCCCCTAATACACATACTGGCATGCGCGCCTGTTCAGGTGGACGTGCTGGTGGGCGTGCACGGCAGCGCGCTGACCAACGCCGAGTTCATGCGGCGCGGCTCCAGCCTCATAGAGCTGCGGCCCTTTGGCTTCAGCGGCAGGGAGTCGTGGCCCAACATCTACATGAAGGTGCGTAGGGGGAGGGTTGCGGCTGTACTGGCAGACCAACCAGGCAAGCCTAGCGCTAGGCATGTCTGAATGCTCAGTAAACCGCAACAGCGCGGGGGAGCTGCAAGAGGGAGTGGGTTAGGTTTGTGGGGGTTTGGGCCAGTGACATGGGGCGGCACGGATTGCCAGTGCATGACGAGGGAGGCGTGAGGCACAAGTTTGCGCGGCTGCGAATGAGTGTTTCGGACAGTTTTGTACACGTAACACGGCTGTTGCCTGCAGGTTGCCAGGCGGGCGGGCGTCTGGCTCACGCCCTTACCACCCTGCCTCGCCACCTGACAACCTCCCTGCCCTGCCCCTTCCCGCCGCTCCCTCCCCCTCCTTTGTTGCCCTCCGCAGTCCCAGACGCGCGGCCTGGAGGTGTTCTGGTACGGCATCGACGTCATGGACGGAGCCCTGTCCTCGCCGGGGAAGTTCGAGCAGGTAGGGAGTAGGGGTAGGGGTGGGGCGCCCGCGTGCTGTCGTACACGACGACACACCGCGTGGGTTCTTTTGCCAAGGCCTTGTCCACGAGGTACGATCTGTAAGCCCTCGCCCCCAGGTGCCACCTGCAGAACCTCCAGCCGTGTCACCCGCGCGCCCACAGCTGCCCAGCATTCCACACCCCTCAGTGCCATTCTGCCACTTGTCCAATGTCGGAGATCCGGTTTTCAAAACGCACTTTGCCCACTGTGCCCCATGGGCTTGTCCCTGTCTGACCACTTGTACGCCCCCCCGTACACCACCCGCTCCCTTCAGAACTTCAAGCCCTGGTACACGCGCGCCCGCGGCTGCATCGCGCGCGACCGCAACCTGGAGGTGCCGTGGGCCGCCATGCGGCACCAGCTGCTCAACATCGCGGTGGTCAGCGGCAGCGTGTGGAGGTACAAGGTGCTGAGGCACAGCCACGCGTACTACATCACGCACGACATCAAGGTGGGCGGTGTGCATGAGGCCGCGTGTGTGCTTAGGGCCGAGTGTGAGGGTTTGGGAGGTGTCAGTGGCCATGGGGGGCACGTGGCGACACCAGAGTGCCATGCGCGGCGTGAAGGTGGGCTGTGTAGCAAGGCTGTGGCTTGCGCGGGCCAGCCGAGACAGCGTGCGGGATTAACAGTTTCCCAGGCTCCATTCACTGCTGTCCCCGCCTCTGCGCCAAATTGATCCCCTGTCACCTGGCCCATCTCGCTGACGTGCCAAGCCCTCCGCAGCCGCACGTACGGCAATCCCCCTCGCTCCTTGTCGCATGCTAACACACACGCCCACCACCTGCAGGCGTCGGAGCTGCCCGGGCGCGACAAGTACCAGCCCGTGGAGCTGCTGACGTGGTTCACGGACCCCGAGGAGGAGAGGCGCAAGGCGGCGGCCATCGCGCTCACGCCTGAGGGGCAGGCGGCAGCGCAGGTGGGAGGGCTGCGGTAGTGGTGGTGGTGGTGGTGTTTGCTTGTTTGGGGCGGCTTGGGTAATGGAGTGGGTGCGGTTGCGTGGGCAGACCGGCAGGCAGGGGGCACAAAAGATGCGGGAACTGATTTTGCAGCAGAGTTCTGCTTCGGTGGCGTGCTGCGCTTGCTGGCGCATCCCAGTGCTTGTCACAGGTCCGGTCATTCCCTTTTCCTGATGTGCTGAATATGGAGACGGGCAAAAGCGTGGGGGACATCTGAGGAAAGCTACATGGGGGCTGCTTTACATGCTTGGAAAGCTATAGCGGTCAGACGCTCGCTCCGTTCTGTGTGTGGCCATGTACACTTGGCAGCACGCGTGGGCAACAAACGCAGAGTAAACGCGTGCTTCTCCCTTGGATGCGATGCGCCTCGCAGGAAGCCGAAGAGAAGCTGCTAGCTGATATCATGCGGCGGCGGGAGACGGCACAGGCTGAAGCGGGGGAAGACCTGGCGGGGCAGGCGGGCCAAGGGGGGCAGGGCGAGGCGGGGGTGCAGGGAGGGGAGGGGACAGGCGCGGGGGCGGGACAGGAGGGCGGGGCCGGGGGCGGGGGAAGCCAGGGCTCAGGGGAGAGCAGTAACGGGCGGCTGCACGACCTGTGGATACGGAAACACAAGCGGCGGCGGCAGGGCGGGGCGGGGGAGGGGGGGAGGGTGGTGGGGATGCCGGGCAAGGGGCTGGGGGACATGGAGGGCGGAGACGGGGCAGGGAGAACCCAGCAGGTCTGAGGCGGCGAAGGTGGAGTTCCTGGATTCTGGTCATGCTGTGAGACTGTTTTGATGATGCATGTCTTGCATACCGGTATGTCCGTGCACGCAGTGCTTAATAGGAACGTGATCAGTGCCTTGGAGCCACCCCCATTTCATCGATGTAGGCTGCGTGCTGCATGGTACACGGTGTGCATGCGAAGCCTGTACATGAGCGTCATCATGGCGATTTAGCCCACATAACGTGTCACAGAGCAGGGCGCAGGCCCCGCTGAGTGCATGCTGCGGGCATAGCAATCAGGGTGGCCGCTGGGCGAAGAACAGGTAAAGAACAGTCACACGCGTGTTAGGAGGGCAGCAGCTTGCGTGCATACCTGGTGGTCACCTGAGCTGAGTGGAGCAGGCCCTGGCCCAGAGCACACGTGTGTAGCAGGTCCAGCTTGGTCGAGCGTGGGGGCTGGAGCGGGTGAGCACAGGTGGCCAGGACGGCCCGTTGGCCTTCGGTAGCGCTTCGCTGTCTAGGCCTGTCTCAGCTGTGGTAGTACCTGACGGCTGTTGCTGCGGCAGCATGGCCAAAGCTCAACAGCCGCGAGGCGGTGTGGCTAAAAAGGGGCAGAGAAGGTGTAACGTGGTGTACCTCTACAGCGGCATGGAGGAAGGACGACGGCAGCATCCTGGCGCGCGCACACACGCGTCTCGCGTCAGCCGCAAGTCAGTTCAGGTGGGGTCCGGCATGGTTGCCAACCCTTTTCGCCCTGCTTCCGTTCCCTGCAGTTCACGGCAACATCACGGCTTCCGCACTAACTAATGGCTTCAAATGCCAGCCGCACTGTACAGACCTTCCCGCCCAACGCAGGGTGACGGGAGCTTGGGCGATACCCCTCACCCCGGGGTCGCTGGGTGGCGGCAGGGGTCGAGCTCGCTGCCTGGATGCGGTTTCAGCAATGGATAGGGGCCAAGCACTGAGTGCTCCGCATGACGTGAGCTTGGCCGCGACAAACGGTGCCGCAAACAAGCCTTCGCAGTCCATTCCCCGTGCGTCCCCGTGCCCCCTCGCCCCTCCCCCACACCACGCCGCCCCACGACGCCACGAGATGGCTTCCAGCATGACCTGCCCCTCCAAGTGGCGCTTTCAAACCTTTCAAACCGTAAGATGCAAGGAAGTATAATACAGTGCCGATATAGGCAAAGCCTGAAGAAGGGTGGTGCATACATTGCGAAGAATTTGTATGACTGAAGGCCCTTAAAGCGCTGGACGTACTGAACAAAGCCTTCATATGCACGAAGCACGGCGTATCAAACGAGCTCATAACGCGAGTCTTGAGTGTGTACGTACAAAAGAGGTCTACAAGATGGGTAGATGGCCCGTGGTATCCCAGGTGGAGACCATACAAAATGCGCTTCAACAAAATTAAGGAATGGCTCCGCGGATCATAAGCAACCCTACTCGTGTCGGCCCAAGGCCGCGAGGGGCCAAAAAGAACAGGAGAGCCCACGCCCCAGGTCGCGGAAAAAGTGCACTTTCAGTTTCAGACGACATGAGCGCTTATTATACGACCGTGATACAATCAAATCATCCATGACCTTTCTGCAATTCCTCTGACTACAATTCCTCTGGCTACAATTCCTCTGGCCTGCGCGCTGCAGGGCTCCGGGACCAGGGCCGAGATGGCCGTACGCCCGGGATCTGGGTATCTGGGCAATATAAGTCGCGAAACTCGCCGAGGTTACGTGCAGTCGCAGACTTTGTCTCTCTGCCTTCTATCAGTCAAAATGGCCTTCGCCATGCTGTCCCGCAAGGCTCTGAACGTCACCTGCAAGGCGACCCCCAAGAAGGGCACCTCCAAGACTGTGAGTTCCTCACATGTGCTTAGCGCACGCAGCCAGCTGCATGTTAGGAACGAGAAGTTTGTTTAACAATACTGTTTCAGGGATCCGCACCAGCTGCCTGTGGTCCGGACAAGCTCAAATCAGCATGCGTATGCATACTCTTTACCAGTCATCTCATCCATGGATCTGAGACAATTGTTAGGTTATAAACCACGACGCAACATTTGCCTTGGTGTGAAAGTTGCATGTGTCCTGGCCTCGTTCGGCCCGTGATGTCGACTCGACTCTGGCTAACAACTGCTCACGCTTCACCCCGCGTTGAATGCAGGCCGCCGCCCCCAAGGCCTCCGGTGTCGAGTTCTACGGCCCCAACCGCGCCAAGTGGCTGGGTAAGCCTGGGTTCAATAACAAGCTGTGACATTGCTTGCGTGAACACCGATAGCGTCTTTGCCACGCAGTTGGCTTGAAGCATCTTGTTGTCTGGACTGTTATCGATGTGAGTAACAATGGGATCGCCGGATGTGTATTGAGTCGGACACTGATTGCGTTTCGCCGTTGCCCTTGTCCTCCTGTCCAGGCCCCTACTCCGAGAATGCCACCCCCGCCTACCTGACCGGCGAGTTCCCCGGTGACTACGGCTGGGACACTGCCGGTCTGTCGGCTGACCCCGAGACCTTCAAGCGCTACCGCGAGCTGGAGGTGATCCACGCCCGCTGGG
>VFQN01005137.1_pt1 | contig 16366 bp, 33 predicted proteins | sample 3512371 | NCBI WGS metagenome assembly VFQN01 (sample SAMN10412370, study PRJNA504923) | tailings metagenome | isolation source: Replicate 2 from Balatoc abandoned mine | place: Philippines: Itogon, Benguet | collected 2017-08-28 | reverse complement strand
CACCACCACCACCACCACCACCACCACCACCACCACCACCTCCACCACCGCCCCAGATCAGCCCTGGTTAAGCGGGCCGCAACTTACTCGGATTTCGCACGCAGGAGGTCACATGAGGGATGACATGCGTCTCAGCCGGAGTTCCCTGCCATCGAATAAGGAATACTGCGCAGTACCGCGCATGCAACCGTCCGCTCATGCTACACCGCTAATCAATGCCTTACATTCCTGAAGACAAGGGAGGGTACGTGCCGAACGATGGTGCCGGTGACCCGTAGCTGCCGTACCCATAATACGGCGGCGGGGAAGGGTAGCCGCCGGACACAGCAGGCGCTGCCGGCCCTGGGGCGGGCCGCGGAGGGCTGCCGGGGCTGGGGCTGGGGCCTTCTGATGGGTCTCCGCTCATAGGCAGTCCCACGCATGTTTGCTGCAGTACATAACGAATGGGCACGCAAGATAGGGGCTCGACTGTGTTTAAGTGAGTGAGAATGAGCGGCACATTGAGCCACTCACGTGCGGGCTATGCCATACCGGTTGTAGTCTCTTGCTCAAGCGCTTCCGTACCCCTTCACAAGGAGTCAGTACCCCATGTGGGTGCACACACGCACACCCACCTGTACACTCGCAACGGCTGCCGCCTGCACCTGCTTCGTGCATGTCAACACATCCGTAGCGTCGCATGCACAAGATGAAAACTGGGGCAAGGCAGCAGGAGGGCGGTGATTTTCACTTGGCAGTCAGGTGACGCTTCATCAGGTGAGGGGCGGTACAACAGGCTGGCCAGGCAGCAGAGCCGAGGTGCGGACACACACGGAGAGCACCTGGGTCACAATGGGGCACGCACAAGGCACACTGAACGAAGGACAGCAGCGGTGGACGCATGTAAAAGTTGCCACGTAGGATGTGTGATCAGGCAGGGGGTCTGGCCACTTACTTATCGCTGCCCAGGCACTCATGCATCAGAATGATGCAAGCTTGTCGAGCACAGCGGGTACATTTATGTACACATGGCCAAAATGTATACCGGTGTGTACGTTTGTGTGGCTGACTCACCGGGAAGATGCGGAAGCTGCAGTCGGTGATGCAGTTTATGTAGGCCTGTACGCACTGGTTGGCCTGATCCTGCAGATAGAGATAGCGTGATAAGGTGTTGATAGATGCTGTAATGTACCGGGTATACAACCAAAGCAGTGCCCTTTCCTTACTCCTTATCTGCTCAAGGCCCCTGGGTCCCCAGGGAAGGCTGCAGCGCTGCACCTCCCCTGTGCACGGCACACCGAGGAAAGCAAGCGTACTGTACTAGCAGATACAATCACCATACCACGCACCCGGTATGTTGTCACTCACCTGTGCACGGCACGATACGCCGCAGCTGCAAGCCTCCCAGGATGACGTGTCGACAGGGGCCAGGGGGAAGCACGTGCCGCAAGAGTCACCGCCCCCAAAGGGCAGGTCCAGGTCAACGTTGATGCCACCGCTATGCAGCAGCAGCAGGGAGCGGCGGTGGTGCTTGTGGTGCTGTAAGCGGCGATGTGTCTTGAGGTTGAGGTTGTGCAGGGCGGCATTGGTGGAGGCAACCAGGCGCTGCATGAACAGGAGGTGCCGGTCTGCGCTGTCCGTGCTGGTGGAAGCTGTGGCGGGGAGGAAGGAAGGGGGCAGCAGGCGACGGGGGTGTCTGGCGCGGGCATTGCTTGCTATTGTGCGTGTTGCGGTGGTAACCCTGCTGGTGCGGCCTTATGCTTGTGCCACCGTTGTCTTGCAGTTATACTGATTTTCGCACGAACTGTGTCCTTTCGGCATTCTGCTGCAGGGCCAAAGTGTGACAACTATTCTCAGATACTGTGCATCCAGGGGTGCCTCCCCCCCCTTCCGTCGACCCTGTCTTTGGTGGCAGCCTGTAAAGGCTATTAGGGCCGCTCTGGGGCAAGCGTAAACCTTACCAGTATGTGACGTGGTCGAAGCGCCTTCTTGGTCTGCTGCCGCGGACTGAAAAGACGCTCGGGCGGCCACGGCATCGCTGATGGTTGAAACAAGCAGAAGCGCGAAGATCATAATAGCAGCCATCTTGTAACTGCTCTCTACAACAAATGCTATGCACTGAACATGAAGCACGCGTATATAACAGCGTGCCTTCATTACTTCAGTTGCCAGCGGTTGGGTCGGACTGCATTGGGCCGAACTGGGCCCTTCGTGCCTGGGCCACAATATCACTTTTCTTGCTTTCTCGATGCGACGTTCCATGCCTGCTTGTAAAGGAGCTCCTCAGTCATTAACTGAACGACCCTGTGTCGCTGTGCCATACGAAACCCTGACTGCCCCTCTGGCCTTGGCTGGCCTTTCGAACTCATTGCAGCTCGCGCTGCACTGTACGGTCACTCACCTACAGTACGGCGCACTCATGCACCTCCGCATCGCGGAGATTGAGGAGGCAGGGCGGCGACCGGCAAGCCAGGTAGAGGAAGTCAACTCCCTTACTAGCGCACGGATGAGCTGCCGCTGTGCACGCACGCACGCACGCCCGGGTACCGTAGGGGCAGGCAAGCTGGTGAGGGCATGGCCAGGAGCTGGTGGTGGGTAGTCAGGGGTAGGCTGAAGGGACAAGGAGTGTGTGGGTATTGGTACTTGCTCCCAGGCCCAGGCTGAGAGCTTGGGGCCCAGGGCTGGCGGCTGGGTACCCATTGGTGACGCACGCTACTGTGGCCAGGGGACCGGAGCTGACTGCGGCCTGAAGGAAGGGGACCCGTGTGGAGCGCGCGCACCCCCTCATCTGAGTGCGCCACGCAGTGTTCCGGTCTTATTTGGAGAGAAATTCTGACCGCTCATAATTTTGGTGCCTTTCGGGTCTGGAAATTCTGACAATCGTACATTTTTCAGGATTTCTGGGCAAATCCTGGGAAAAACCCTCTTGAAAATCCTGATTCGGTCAGGATTCTGCCCAAAAAAATCCTGACAGGCAGCTGAAATGGCCGCCAAAATCATGATAATTCTGAAGACCGGGACACTGGCGCCACGTCACTCCATCCTAACCTGCTGCATGTGTACCGCAGTTGCAGGAACCATGTGGGAGCAGCAGTGAACCACGCATGCCACGCCGTGGGCGCTTTTGGGCAGGGTCTCCCCTGCCTGCTTTTGGGGGAGCCTCTCAGGGGAGTTTCACCTGCCTACATCGTTCCCGGCCAACAGAGCCTTTGGCCTTCACGTCGGGTCTGGACTCTGTCATGTTGCTGTGTTGGTGGTGTGCGATTCAAGCAAAGGGAGCCCCCCTCAAGCAACACTGGTGGCATGCAGGGGTCCCCAGAGGGCAGAGGCCCTCGGGTCTCCCCTGCCATGTGACTGGTGGTGCGCAATGCCATGCGTGCCCGTGGCCCGCATAGCTTTTGCTTGTAATTCAAGTAACATCTTCACACCTCCAACAGCCGAACCGCGTTGTGGCTGTACGCTGCTGCCAAGTCCCTCCCGCGCACCTGAGCCTGGCAAAGGTAGAACTCAGACGGATAGAACTGTAGATAGCTACCGCCTTACGTATGCTACAATCCTTATGTCAAGGCGAATGGCTGCACAAGGCTACCGGCCAAAGCAGCTCGATACTCGGAGGCCGGGATGGCGGACAGCTACAGGTCTGAGCTGTTGCATTACAAACAAATAACCGTAAACCTGCGAGCTGTTAGCTCCAGCAGGAGTGCGGAAGCTGTCAGCGGCGCAGCCGGGAGCTCGCTGGGCTGCCGTGCCACGGGCTCCTGGTTGCGCCCGGTAACACGCACCAGAAAGACTCGCGTCGTCAAAGCAACTGGCGTACAGCACTGTCGCACTCCACTACTGCATGGCATGCGTACATGGCGTGTCAGGGTGAGCACGCTGGGCGTTCCTGTGAGCAGCAACGGCTGCGGCCTCCCCTATGGGTGCCAGGCTCAGGGATTGGGCCTGCACGGCAGCCGTCACCTCCCATCCCAGCATTCGACAAGAGCGACCATATCCTGCAGCGTCAGCCGCAGCACAACCTTTCTCCTGGCGGTGTGCTCGTGAGGCAGCGGCAAGGGCATCGGCGGGCGTCCATGTTGTGTGCGCCAGCTAGCCCCTGTGCGTGCCATGCAGCACGTGGCGCAGCAGCACGTCGGGCTGGCGGTGGCATGCAGGGCTGGAGCACAGAGGCGGACTTGTGCTGGGTTGAAAAAGGGGGCCGGGACGACGTACTGGAGGGAGTTCACAACCGTCACAGCTCACGTCCCAACGGGGTCGCAGGTTGCAAGTCTGGGGCCGCCTGAGACCGGAGCCGCAGGCCACTGGCCCTCCGCTGCTTTGGAACCTTCGCCACGAGGTGCGAGACCACGGCTGGCCCTGCAGGTGTGGTACAATCCATGGGCATCGCTGCCAGCTGCCCCTTTACATTCCGGGGCGTAGCTTGGCCCCCGCGCACCACAAAGCTGCACCATACTCCGTACTCCAGCCATACTCCCCAGCCACCCTGCTCAAGCCGGTGCCCTTTCTTGTGTACGTGTACGGTGTGCGCTCCGCTGCACGCAGGATGACGGGATGAGTGCACGTGCATTACCCCTACACTGGACTGTGGGAACACGCGACCAGCAGCCTTGGGCAGCGGACTCACATGTATCACCTGGCGCGGCGTTCAGGTAAGGTGAGACAACCAGGGGTATTCGAGCAGCAGGCGGGGTGCGGCGAGTCGTGGCCGGGCTGTGTTGAACTGCACGTTGTTACAGTTGGGCTCTTGACATGATGGCTGGGCAGGGCTTGTGCATCGGTGTGGGGCCTGCGTGGGAGGCAGCCCACGGTGCTACGCTCCGTGGGAGGGGCCCGCATGGCAGGCACAGCGCGATGCTTGTGGGAGGGGTTGCTGGGTGGGTCGGCCGGTGTGGCCAGGCCATGCCTGTCCGCTGGCGTCCGGAGTGGGAGCATGGGAGCTGCTGCAGCATGGGAGCAGCAGGAGCGGGGGCGGCCAGGGGTGTTTGATGGAGGCGCTGCTCATGACAATGCCGGGCTGCTGCGTAAATGCCGTGCACGTGTGGCTCGCGGGATTCAGGTCTTCACAGTGTGCAATCGTGCAGTGCAAAGAGTGAGGGTGGAGCCCCTTACTTCAACGGCCTGCACCTTTGCCTCGAGGACGACGCCGTAGACTCCTGCAGATTAGAGCTGCAGCGCATTGAGCGTATCCTTATGTATCCGTTGAATTTACCTAAGCTTATCTGCAGGCATGGGTTTGCCATAACGAACGGTGTACACATTATTGGGTCTTCCATAACCGTCGCGCGTGGCACGACTGACGGTTGGGCGTCCATGCCAAAGAGTGTGTGGTTAGCACGCCCTTTCAACCGCCATTGCGGGTTACAACGAAGCTTTGATAACTGGAAAAGGCTGCACTGACGTATCAGCGTTGAGGCTGGTCACACAAGGCACCGAAACCCGTCGTGTCTAGTACTCGTCACCTCGCAGAGCCTCGAAGCACCGCCCCTGAGCCTCGAAGCGCCGTCCGTCCTGGGGGTGGTCTCGTGGGCCCAGGCGGCGAGCCAATACTATATATAACCTCCTCGCCTTGGTTGCATTCACACACCGCAACAGACAGCGCTCACTGCATCGCCGGGTGCAAGAGACATCCCAGACAGCTCATAACGCCCAAGCACACCTCGTCTGCTAAGAGTGCTGCTGGCAACCACCTTACATGTCGCCACGCAGGGTGGACCCCCTGGCCTCGCTGCTACTGATACTACTTGCCGGCTTGGCAGCTGTCCCAGGTAGGTAGTAGGAAGGCCTCCCGCTGGCCGCGTACCGGTACTCGCACACTGGTAGTCTGGCACGTCAGGTTACCTGCGCTTAGGGCACAGGGTGCGACCGCACATGCCTCCTGCGCCATAGAAGCTCTACGATGTTGCTTTAGCAACACCAGCACCCGACCCCATCGACTGTACGCCGCGTGCTCCGTCGCGCACAATGCTGCAGACGCATTTCACTTCCATGTCCGCTCATCACTACGGTACCACGCTATCGCCCGACCAACGCGCTTCCTTCCCTGTCCACCCCACCGCCATGCCCCTCCTCCCTCCCTCCCTCCCCTGCCCAGCCCTGTGCCAGCTGTGCAACACCACCGTCCCGCCCACGGCCCTGGCCCCCTCCTCCCTGGCCCCCGACGTGTTGCACCTGGAGGCATGCTCCAGCCCCGGCTGCGTGGGATTGGCCACCCCCCTCGCCACCAACCCCGCCAGCCCGCAGCTGTACCCGGTGCTCGGGGCGTGGCAGGACTCCAAGGAGGGACAACCGGACAACACCGTCGGCCTCAAGCGCCGCTCCGTGGCCTTCGACAGGAGTGAGTAGGAGCATTGCTTGCGGCCGGGTGTAACATACAGTTACTTGTTGCTGGCGCCGTTCACTTCTACTCCTATTGCGCTTTTACGTGCCGGGTATCATGGCCCCCAATCGTAGCTAGCCCCTGTGCCTGTGCCCGTTGTTCCAGCCGCAAGCTAGCTCCCACTCAGCCCTCAGGCACCTGCGCTGTGCGTCCTGCTGCATGCAGGGAACCCCTACGACTGCACGTACGAGACGGAGGGCGGCACCGCTGGCGGTGGGCGCAACTGCCCCAACGGCTACATCGGGTTCCACGGCTCCTGCGGCGGCTTCTTTCAGGACGACCTGACGGTCAGCTCCTCGGGCAGCACCAACCCCTGGGCCCCCGCCACCGACCCCAAGGCCCCCTTCTCCATCGTCCTCATCAGCCGCCCCACGGACAAGGGCCCCGGTAACTGGGGCCCGGACTGCCGCAGCTGGCCCCAGCAGACCTTCTTCACCACCTCCCGTGACAAAGACGATGTTGAGGACGAGATCATGTGGAAGACCAGGGAAATCGTGCTCTTCTCGAGCAGGACTGGATACGTGCTGCGACTGGAGTACGGCATTGACATCCCCTGGTGAGTCACGGGGAGGCCCAGCACCCTCAGCCCGAAGCCCTCAGGGCCGTCTGTGCGCAGTAACCTGTCGTGCGTGGCCACCAGTGCTCCGGTCCTGCTGGGGCTTCCATACTCCACGGCTTGCTTGCACATCCCAAGCCCCGCACCCGGCCGTACCTGTCACCCTTTCAGCTACCAGCGCCAGCAGCACGCTCCTCATGGGACGGCAGCTCGCATGCACCCGCGCACGAGCTTTCACCTGCCTATCCATTGAGCTTTTACCTGCCTATCCAGATGCAATATGCCCCTACGTACTGCACACCACGGTACACCGGCGGAGGTCAAACGTGCATTTGCCCATGGGGTGTGCCCTAAATTCTTTGCATGCAGCCCCACGCTCAACAAGTGGCGCATGGAGGTGCTCACTCGATCGGTCAGCGGCACCGTGTTCTTCTACGCCCGCTACCAGGAGGGCGCGGAGCCTGTGTTCCACAGCTTCGCAGGCCGGCAGCCCGTCACCCTGGGGGCGGACCAGCTGACCCTCGGAGTGGACAAGTGAGTGCTAACCCACATTGAATGTGTGGTACACGTTGACTTGAGTGCACGTGTTTTGCAGTTGATGGGGGCGTGGTAATCAACACCAGGGAGGCAGTCCCCTGCCGCACTAGACGACATGCGTACGGCAATGCCAGCCTCAGCCCCATCCGCTCCAACCGACAACCCACTCATGCTCGCCTGCCTCACTCTCGCGCTGTGACGCCTGCAGGCGCCAGCTGGACCTGGGATATGACGGGGAGTGGCTCAACGGCGACATTGCCGTGCTGTCCGTGTACAACCGCGCGCTGGGCTTTCAGGACGAGGGGCTCTTGGCCAAGGCCTACAGCTGCCGCTTCAACCTCGTGCAAGGTAGTCGCTGTGTCTGTGCATGTGGGCCAGATACCTGCCGCCTAGCTTGTTGACCAGCGTTAGGCACTTCCGCTTCCGGTATGGCCTTGGCACAAGCCAACCTTACGGCGTAGGACTGGTAATGCGCTCGCTGTGCCACAACCCAACGTGCAAGCACTAGGCAGTGCACGTACCCGCATGCGTGCTGCTCATCATCGGCAGTGTGCCTGAACCAGCCGCCGCCCCCGTATCCCTACCTGACGTATGCCTGCACCCGCCGGCCGGTTGGCACCTGCAGAGTGCGCCTTCGTGCACGGCTACACTGTCGTTGCCGCCAACCTGGACCACAAGGGAGGCGACCTGGCGCCGGGCTGCACCAGCTACAACGCCTCTGCTTACGGCAGCATCGCCAACCAGGGCGCTGCGCTGTGCAAGGGCAGCACTAACTGCGCGGGCTTCACCACCTTCCAGTGGGGCGGCCAGGCGTGGGCCTGTCCCAAGGCCACCCTCAGCCGCAAGCTGGTGACCCAACCGCAGGACAGGAAGTTCTGCCTGTACAGGAAGATCACGTAGCGGGCGCACAGCTTCTAATTGCGCGTTTCATAGATTCCTCTTGCGACGCACCTGATAGGTTTTGACTTTGAGGTGTGTGAGCTGTTACTCTTGTTTGTACACCACGTACTACTGTACACTTGCACGTGTCCCAACTGCCGGCTGGCCACTGCATTTTGCATTCATCTTAGCTCCCTGATGGATTTACCAGGGATTGTAGGTCAGTTGCTTGACTAGGGATGGTTTGTGCTTACACATGTTTGCGCTGAGGGCTTAGCACTGGAGCACAACTTGAGGCTTCGGTGGGGGGATGCTTGTCAAAAATGACACATATACGGCGATCTGAAGGTGCTCGGTGCAGGGGAGCTCCCTAGATTGAACCATTTGCACTGCAACCACTGTAAACATTCATGTAGTCGTCCTTCTTGTCCTATAGGGGAGAGTGGCAATGCTGGCATGCAGATAGGGCCGGTTGCCGACAGGTGCCTCTTGGGTGGCGGGAAGGAGCCTCAAGGGAATCCTCGTGCGCTAGTGTTGACCCCTGCCTACGTTCCGCCCAGGGACTTTGATCTTTGGCTTGCATTTGCGTCAATGATGTCCGCCATGGTGCGTGTGATGCCGCTATGCGAGCAAGGCAGGGGAGCTTCCAGAGCTCAGACCGGCTCAGGCAGGCTCAGGTACCCCCACCTGCCGTGCCCCCACCTGCCGTACCCGCCCTGCCCCCATGCCCCACATACCGGTAATGCCCCAGTCCCCCAGACGTGACGAATGGTATCTACATGTCTACTACAAACGAGCTACTCCGTAGCGATACGTTTCCCCCCACGCCCTTCCCTGAGCACGTCCTTGGCACAGCCAGCTTTCCGTGCGCTAGCTTTTTCAAGTTAATCAAGTGCAACCTTTTTAAAAAAGCATGACTTGGAGCCATATGAATGAACAACAGTGCTCGCTGTTTGGCGGTCGGAAGGCAGACGGCAGTAAGCTGGTGCTTCTCAAGCGATCGCAACTAATTTTTAGTACCTGCGAGCTGCGAGCTCCAACAACGGCAGAATGCCGTCAGCGCGCGGCAGGCGACCTGGGAAAGCGGGCGCACCCCGCCCGGCCCCGCCCGGCAGCGCCCGATCACGCGCACAAAACGCGCCTTGCTGGCAAAGGAGTCTATGCTAGTACCCCACTGGAGGAGTGCGTATAAGGGATTCCAAGGCGGTTCCGCAGGGCGTACTCGTGCTGCGTGAGCAGCACCACTGCACCAGGCACACTCTGCTGGCACCCCCTACTGGTGCCAGGCACAGAGCTTGCGTCTGCACAGCAGAAGTCATCTCGCCTTCCAGCCATAAATGATTGAGCGCAACAGCGGTAAACAGCAGCAGGCGTCTGGACATGAGCAGCGTGGCCGTGGCAGGTCTGTGGGAGTTGCAGCAACGCCTTGCCGTGGCTGGCACGCAGTGGTGGGTGGCGGTGGCGCCCCGCCTGCCGCCTGCCCTCCGCAGCGGCGCTGAGTGCCTTTGTGCCTCGTGGGGACGGGTGCGGAGGCGTCCCCGGGGGGCGGCAGCCTTGCGCTACGGTAGCTGCAGCACAGCGCAGCGGCCGGCAGGCCACGCAGCGGCGTGGGGTTGGGTCGGGTCGGGTCGGCGGCGGCATGCGGGGTCGGGCAGGGAGGGCTACCGGTAGGCACTCCACGGCGGACCTCCCCCCTGGCTCCTGCTGGCACCACGGCAAGGGAGTTACACAGGAGCAGCAGCAGCAGCGCAGTGGGGCAGCCATGGGGCTGTGGGGCTCGGGGCCATCTTCTCCTATGAGGGACCTAAGCGAGGATGCTCCCCTGGCGGCCCGTCAGTACACAGCCGCAGCCGCATGACGGCGGAAGTTGTGTGCCAGGGCGAGCACAAGGCAACGCCATACGCGCGTCAGCCAATAGCCTGTGCTCACGTGCACGGCCGTCTGGGGCGGGACGGGCAGCCAGTCCCCACGTGTGACCCTTGCAACGAGGCGCGAGACCGTGGCTGCAGGTGCGTTACAGCCAGTGGCATCTATGTGAAGCCCTTTTCAGTCCTGTCCCTGGAGCTGTATGTGGTATCAGGCTGTCGTTTCAAAAGTCATACAATGCGTGACGTTTCACAGTACTGCCCTGCCCCGTTGCCCCTAGCCCCTCTTACCTGCCCTCAACGCAACCTCAACTGCCCTTGTCCTGCTGCGCCAGATGTGTGCGTCTGTACGGCTTACATGTACGGCAGGTTGACGTGCGCCACTGCCGTACAGTGGACCACCGGGTGGCCGGCACAGGCAGGTTGGCTGCTGGGGGCAGCAGTGGATGGGTTGGGTTGGCTGTGCCGCGCTAGCAAGCAGCAGTCCATGCTAAAGCGTGAGGAGGCAGCAACGAGCGGTCGGGATGGTGGGTCGGTGGTACGAGGCAAGAGCTTGGTCGCGTTGTGGGTGTATGGGTGTCCAAGCAGACGGGCAGCCCCAGGGGAGCCTGTAGCGGGGCTGCTCCACCCCGCTATTCCTGCTGTCGCTGGCACAGCAGCGCCTGTTCCCGTCGCGGCTGCAGCCGGGAACACGCGCTGCAGCGCCAGCGACAGCGCCAGGCGGCGTGGAGCAGGCAGCCCAGCAGGGAGTCGGGCTGCTGGCTGTCCAGGGCTCGTTCTGTCCCTGCCGTGCGTGAGCTCGGAGGCGGAGTGCAAACGACACTCCGGAACTCGGCGGAATCCTCTGTGTGCCGGCTGGCCCAAAGCTTGTTTGGGTGGGCCCTACGGTTGCGCAGGTAGGCTGCTGGGAACGGTTTGGGGCGAGGTGCTGGCAGGGGATGGGTTCATGGTTGGCTGGGGGCCCATGGGTGAAGTCCGATGCTGAAGGTGAGTGGTGGGGTGGTTGGGGCGAGAAAGCTTCCCTGGCAGTACCCATCGGTAACACTATGCTCGTTGCGGCTACTACATACCGAAGGATTTCCTCGCCACCAAGGCTCGAGCCTAAGTCTCTTACACTTTTGCTGGCCTAGACTTGAAGCTGCCTCGACGAGTATGCACAGCGAACTTCGCAATCGATGCAGCTCCTCAGTCCTGGTCTGTCCAAGCCCAAGAGTATCCACTACCATTTATGCATATTCCACTGCCATTTATACATATTCTAACGTTCGTCCCTTGGGCCTTGTGGTGTCGTGGCTTTCCAGATGTTACACGAAGGTGCGGCAGTCTGGCGGTTTGGTGGAAAAAGTGACGTGACGTAAACATGAGAGGGGTCTTGCGCCTGCCCTATGCCTCATAGCAGATGCAGCAGGCAACAAAGCGCTTCAAGAGGTACACTACTGTTCTTGACATATGCGCCACGAGCGACTGCGGGTGTGACGGAGCGGAGCCAACGCATCAACTCTAGGCCCCCCGTACAACCCATGCACTAAGGGCCCAGAAAGCGCACAATCCCATAAAGATAACCCTGCCTGCTGTAGGTCCAGCAGGTTCTGCTTATTAACAGCTGTAATATTACTGTCTCATTGCGCGCCTTGTTACAACAAGCTACCAGGCTGAGAGACCCTGCACTCCACCCTACAGAGCTGTGAGGCGCGGCGCAAAGCAGTCGACCGACGGTTGTATATACAGCAATGCTACAAAGGTGGAACTACTGCGCCTGTCTCCTGCTGCTGCTTGCCAGCGCAGCGAGCGTTCCAGGTAAGCGCGCGTCGTGTGCCTCACACGGAAGACCTGCTGGGTTCCGTCCTCGCACCGAGAGCGCGACTGTCCTATGCTTGAGCTTCAACCATCGAAGCATCATGTACGCTTGTACGCTATCAGTATCACCTCCTTGATGTCAGTGACGGCCCAAGCTCTCCGCCGGAGGCTGGCCAGAGCTGCACCCGCCCCGCCCCGCCCAGCATCCTTCTGTACATACCACGCACGCCTGTCCCCTGCTGGCCGCCTCTAACGCCCTGCCCTGCGCCCTGCCCGCTACCCACCCACAGCCCACGGCCAGCCATGCAACAGCACGGCCGCCCTGCCGACTGCCCTACCGCGCGGCTATGAACCCGACGTCATCAACCTGGATGCGTGCTCCAACAGCAGCTGCATCGGGCTATCGAATTCGCCTCTAGGCAATGGCGGTTTTTCCGCGACCAGCGTGCAGCTGTACCCTAATAAGCTCCTCACGTGGAAGGACACCAAGCCGGGGCAGCCACAGGCCACCACCAGGTTTTTCCCCCGCAGCGTGTCCTTCGGCTTCAGTAAGTGCGCCGTGCACCTTGCTGCGCACGCTGGGCAGACGCACGCAAGCACACACATGCAGCTGCAGGTTCTGGCTTGCTTGGTGTCTCTGTCATCCTTGCTTGCTCCTTCTTCATAACGCTTTTATATACCTCTGGGCGTGTGCAGATGACAAGAACGAGTGCACCTTTGAGGTTGAGGCGGAGGGCCGCTATTGCCCCAACGGCTACATCGGGTTCAACGGCGCCTGCGGTGGATACTTCCAGGACGAACTGTCGCTCAACAGCGGTGCCCGTTGGTCCCCCGCCACCAACCCCGCTGCCCCCTTCTCCATCGTCCTCATCAGCCGCCCCACCAACAGGGGCCCCGGAAACTGGGGCGCGGACTGCCGCAGCTGGCCCCAGCAGACCTTCTTCACCACCTCCCGCGACAAAGACGATGTTGAAGATCAGATCCTGTGGAAGACCAGGGACATTGTTCTGTATTCTAGCAGGACCCAGCACGCCCTGAACCTGACCTACGGCGCGGAGATCCCCTGGTGAGTGGGTTAGGTGGCGGCGCACACACACTGGTGGCCACTGTTTCAGCTGCAAGCATGTTCGTGCGGCAGGCCCCACTGGGCTCCGCTGCTTGCTCGTTGCTTGCTCTTCACATGGGGGCTAGCAGTTGCAAGGGGTGGGGAACATGTTTGCTGAAATGGCTGCTGGTACCACCCTTGCGCATGCAAAGGGCCGTGTGCGTACGGTGCTGCTCCGTACATGAGCTAAACGGCCGCACGTGTGTGCTGCACAACGGACGGCATTCGCTGACCCCAGCGCAAAAAGTGTACGTGTTCACGCATGCCCGCAGCCCCACCCTCAACAAGTGGCGCATGGAGGTGCTCACGCGGGCCCCTGGCGGCACGGCCTACACCTACTACCGCTACACGGAGGGGAAGGCCCAGCCCGTTGTGCTCCAGTTCACCGGCAAGCCCGTAACCCTGGGGGCGGACCTGCTGAACCTGGGTGTCGATAGGTGAGTACCAGGGACTGCCTGCACAGCCCCAGCTCAAAGGCGTTGGCATTCGCATGGCTGGCTTGCCCTGGTGCGTACGGTAGGTGTGGACAGCAGCATAAGTAGTCGAGTACGGTACCTATGGAAGTCCACGGTCTCTAGTCGACGCCATGTGGTGCATGTTGCCGTACGCTTTTAGGGCCAGGAGCAGAGGAAACGTAGCCGACAGTCCTTGCCGCAGTACTGGTGACAGCCGCCCTTGCTGCCGAGACGCCTACTCACCTGTGCACACTTGCGCCCCTGTCCACCTCTCCCGCAGGCGCCAGCTGGACTTGGGCTACAAAGCGGAGTACCTCAACGGCGACATTGCCGTGCTGTCCATGTACAACTACGAACAGCAGGGTGTCGAGGAGATCGCCCGGACCTACAGCTGCCGCTTCAACTTCATCCCCGCATGTAAGTATGTTTGCGGCTACTGTTCGTCCTGTATTCCCTTGAGCGTGCTTGCTTGCGTCCGAGGCGCCGAGCACACGACACAAGTGTGGGCAGGCGGCAGGGTAGGCACGCCGGTGACTCTTCTGGTGGATAAGCGTGCTTGCGTACGTATGAGTCGTGTGTGCATGCGTGCAGGCTACCGCACATCACGCGCCCGTGCACATGTCCCTATGCGCACCCGTGCGTGCTTGGATGAGTATGCGTACATCGCCGCATACCGTGTGCCGGTACGGCACATTGAGCTGGTGGTACCGCATCGCCTACCAGCAGCTAGCCAGCGGCGAACCAGCGCTGCACTGCAACGTGCACACTTGCCACATGCTCGAATGATTCACTTGGTGCAACTATGTACACCTTTCACTGGGTCTTGCCTCACCCCCCGCTCTTGCCTTGGTGCTCACTTGTCCCCTGCCCCTGCATGGCCGCTGCAGACTGCCAGGCCGTGACCGGCTACACCGTCGTGGCAGCCAACCTGGACCCCAAGGGCTCCGACCTCATTGCGGGCTGCTCCAAGGCCAACTACACGGCACACCTCTCCATCCGCAACCAGGGCGCTGCGCTGTGCAACGGGTTCGGCAGCAACTGCGCCGGCTTCACCACCTTCATGTATGGCGGCGTCCAGTGGACCTGCCCCAAGTCCAACATCAACCAGAAGCCCGTGGCCTACCCGCGGAGCAACACCTTTTGCCTTTACAAGAAGAACTAGTGAGCTGGTGATGCATTGCTACCGTAAGCACAAACACGAACTTTCCCTTCGTCGACACCCGTACCGGCGGTGTACGTACGAAACTAGGTCTGCATGACGATGCGCTTTAGTTTACAGCACGTCAGCATTCCTTATTGCACTCTTTCTCTAGCCGTACATTCTTACTTGGTGGTAGTATGTATGTCGGTGGTGTGCGCACGCAAAGGCAGTGGCGAGTCACGGCAATGAGCAGGTCCATTGATGCGTCCCTATCGCAAAGCATTACCGGTGTAGCCAGCAGGGGAACCTCACGTGAGCTCTCCCCTGCCTGTAGCCGTTGTTGACCGCTGCTGGACCGAGGCTTTTCGTATCTGATACCGTCATCTGACATGCTTAGCAGTGACAGCTTTGTCACCGAGTGTGCAGGGGACGATCTTGTGTTACTTGTGTGCCCAGCCACTGGCCAACCGTAGCAGACAGCCTGGCCGGCAGCCTCCCAGCTTTTCACCTGTGTCGGTTGTGTGCCATGGCATCAAGACTGCGACTTGTAGAAGGGGGCTCGCTGACCCTGAAACTTTCAAGTTCGCACCTAGCTCATACGCTGTACGTACATCGATCGCCACATGGCCTCGGCCAGCTGGTTGCGAGGGTGCGCATCCTGGCTCATCCCCTTGCGGTACCGTGCACCGTTTGTGCCCGTGCCACATACAGGCGTGTAACAAACTGAAGCTGCCAGGAGTAGGCTCTGACAGGTTCACCGAGAATCTCCTTCATCGGCTCTGCCCCTGCTGCTGGTCACCGTTGCGTCCCAGCCAGGTCCACCGGCACACGGCCATCCGGTCTCGGTGGAAGGTGTACAGGTGGTATGACGTACGCAAAGCCATGAGTGATTTGCGAGTCATGGGTAGTACTGGTATGCACTGCTCTCAGCGGTACCCTACGGAGCTGCCAGGGACCTTATTACCCTGCACAGACTCGTACACACCGTACGGGTAAAATGAGCAAGCAAACAGCATGCATGTCTGTTTCATTACGCGCGGGCGCCATAACGTGATACCGGTATTGTGCCAAGCCGTAACATCACATCACCGCTTAGCATACTTGTGTACTGGATGGTGCTTAATGGGTTGCCCACCCGTCCTGCCCTGAGCAGCTAGTGCGGGGGCCACGGGCCACGGCCAGGAGTACCATGCACCCGTGTGCACGGCAGCAATCCAAGCGATGTGACGGCGCTCAGCACTGCTACATACAGGCGTACCCGGCTCTGCATGCATGCATCCCAGCCTGTCGGATGCACGCGGCTGCCACGAGGGAGGAGGGGGGAGGGGGTGGGTGTATGTAGGCAGCATGTGCAGCTTGGCCAGGCTTGCGGCGCATGGAAGCCTGCCTCGGCAGAGCCGCGCGCGCTCATGGTGTGCGCCTTGCCCGGCAGCTAGCCCAGCAACAGCTCGTTTGCAGGCGCGCGTGGACGTTGGCGAACCCAGCTGCTCTCCTAGCAGCTGCACTGCGCAGGGCTGGTTTCTTCCGCCAAGGCATTTTATCAGTTCTGATAAAACCCGACGCCCAAAAGTCCCAGTATTTTTTGAAAGGGTCTATGCCATGCAGTGTCGCACCTGAAATTTCGTAAACCGGTTAAAATACCCCTGTTCAGCCCCGTTTTCTTTTATCAGATTCGA
>VFQN01005136.1_pt1 | contig 16366 bp, 22 predicted proteins | sample 3512371 | NCBI WGS metagenome assembly VFQN01 (sample SAMN10412370, study PRJNA504923) | tailings metagenome | isolation source: Replicate 2 from Balatoc abandoned mine | place: Philippines: Itogon, Benguet | collected 2017-08-28 | reverse complement strand
CCCCCCCTGCCTCACCCCACACCCCCCGCGCCAGGCCCCCCCCTGCCTCACCCCAGCGCCAGCGCCAGCCGCATGTCCTTCTGCTGGTGCTTGAGCGGGAAGGCGGGCGGGTAGGTCCGCTGCATCATGGCGGGGCCCTTGAGCGCGAACATGGGGGCGGCGATGGCGCCCAGCCCTACCACGTCCATCACGTCCTGGGGGCGCAGCCCGGACTGGGCGGGCGGGCGGGGTGGCAGCAACGTGATGAAATGTTACGTGCCTGCTAATGCGTGGTAGGAATGTGGTGGCGACAAGGCTTGGCTGGGTCACAGTCACAGGGGAGGCATGGACAGGGCAGGAGGCGGACGGTGTGGGACCATACCCGGTCGGAGACTGTACGTGGGCAGGCATTCGGCAGGCATTGACGGCTGGGCAGGAGGACAACGTTTTCACCCGAAGGGACCTGTTGGGGTCTAGGCGCCCGCCAGACGCAGTGTTCGGCACCCTCGGTGAAGCAACTCAGCCCCTGCTGACCCGCAGGGGCGCCCGTCAAGACCCCTGCAACACTGTCTTCGCTACTATTCGCTTCCCCTGCCCCACGCCGCCGCCACGCCGCCACCGCCGCCCCACCTTCTCCGCCAGCGCCAGGCCCTCGGCGTAGCTGGCCATCATGGTGCCCATGATCTGGGGGGGGGGGGGAAAGAGGACAGGGAGGAAGGTGCTTAAAGCAGAAAAAGTGACGTGCGGCACTCCAGCTGCCGTTGAGCGGCGTGACACGCGGGGAGTCCTTTCTTCTACCATTTTGGGCATTTTATGTTACAATCCAGGTGGTGTGGCCACACGATCCTTACTGGTCCCGACCACACCTATCAGGAAAAGCGAATCAACGGAGTCGTATAATGTAAATAGCACTGTTCATACCATAGCTATCTACCTACGAGCTGTCCAAGACCCTTCTCCATCGTACCAGCATGGTGCAGTGTGACGCGGCCTTCTGCGCACCGCACCTTCAGCATGACGCCGCAACCAGCAGTCCGCTGCCATGCATCCGATTACGCGCAGCTTGCAAACGCCCGGCTCCTACCAAGCTGACCCCCAAGTCCATGTGCGCATGTGCCGAACCGCCCGCCACGTGCAGCGGAGCATACGTACGGTAACAGGTGCTACTCGGCAACCGGGGCAGGCACACGGCACGCTGTTGTCTGTTGCCGCACCATGTTGACCACCAGCTTCATGTGCGCCCCATTGCCCTCCTCGCCCAGGAAGAACTTGGCCTTGCCCATGGCGTCCAGGGGGGCGGACACGGCGTGGAACAGAGCCTGGTCGCCTGGGGGGGAGGGGGAAAGAGGGCGTGTGATATTGAACGCGCGGGCGTTTGCTCGCGTCAGATGACATCACCAAGCCTCATCCACGCCCTGCCCCCGCCACCCCCGCCGCCACGCACCCGCCGTGAGGAAGATGAGCTTGCCCTGCTCCGCCGGGCCCTTGCTGCCGCTGACTGGCGCCTCCAGGAAGGCGGCGCCCCGGGCCCGCACCAGGGCGGCGACGGCGCGGCTGGTGGTGGCGTCCACCGTGGACACGTCCACGTAGCCCTTGCCGGGGGACAGGCCTGGGCGTGATGTGGGTGGGGCGAAGCTAGGTCAGGGGACGCGGGGACAGCGCCTAGCGAGGAGACATTCTTGGTGGCTGCGGCTGCAGCCCTGCACCTGCCCGCACGCAAGCATGGCTTTCTGTGATGCACCTCACCTGGGCGCCTAAGCCCTTGCGCATGATGCACACACAGAACTCCTTTGATACGTCTGTCTCCTGAGTGCCGGTCACCCCATACCTGCAGGGTTGTGCTCTCTGCGCTGCGCTGTTTCTGTGTTGGCTCGCTCACCCACCCGCCATCACACGGTTCCTCGCGTTTCACGCGTACCCACCCTCCACCAACTGCTTTGCCACCTCCAGCGCCGCCTCAGGGTCCGACAGCATGGCGAAGGTGTAGGTGGCGGAGGAGGCCACGGCGGCGGGGGAGGAGCCCACCTGACGGGGGGGGGGGGCGGTGTGGGGCGGCGGGCCCGGTTGGGTGCGGGTCAGTAGGGCAGGGACGAGCAGGCGGCAGCTGGAGGGCACACTTAGGGACGCACGGTTGTGTTCAGGCATTCTGCAAGGCGTAGACTCAACCGCCCTACCAGAGTGCCCCCCCCCTCCCCCTCCCCCGCACCTTGGCGCCCTCCTCCTGCAGCGGCCTGCACTTGTCGGGGTTGCGGTTCCACACCACCACCTGGGCAGCAGCAGTGGCGCCCTCGGCCGTTAGTAACCCCAAGCGATCAGTACCACCGCGACTGCAAGGGCAGCTTGTGCAGAGCCGGTTGTGAAAGCAACACAGGAACTCGCCGGCTAGGGGCCAGCCGCACGCCACAAAACACCCCCAGCGCTGCACAATGTGCCAGCTGCCCTGGCCCGGCCGGCTGCGTGGGGCATCCCGCCGTCCTGCGCCTGAGCTCGCTTGGAGGGCAAGTCAGACACAGATATCGGTATGCATATTCGGCATGCCAACGCGACGGGTTTGACCAGGACCGTAAACCTCACCTCATACCCAGCCTTGATCAGGTTGCGTGTCTGTGGCGAGAGGCGATGGACAGGGCAGGCGTAGGGTGGTGTTGACGAGCTAGCCAAATGCACTACACAGTGCGTCAGCAGCGCTTGGATGGAGCCAGGTAGCACGCAGATCGGCTTACCACTGCAAGAGCGCAGTGGTATCCGCAGCAACTGCAACACTTGACGGAGGGGACTGCCCGGGTGAAACAATTTGTCCCCCTTAGCAACGCTCCTCCTGCCCTCCGCTCCCAAGGCACCCCAAGGGGCCCCTCTCGTAGCCCCCGCCCACGACCCCCACAGGCGCACCATGGCCAGCCCCATGATGCCGATGCCCACGAAGCCCAGCACTGTCTTCCCGGGGGCAGCCTCCACCAGATGCTGCTGCTGCTGCGCCTGGCAGGACAGGCGCAGCGTGCGCCGGGCGGTCATGGAGGTTGCCGCTGGCCCACTTCCCCGAAAAGGAACGGGCGCACGGGCGCCTGTGAATTGCGCAGTGGGACCTGTCTTGTGGTATACGCGGGCGCGAGCGGTCATCTGAGCGCTGCAGATTGGCGTCGTGGCATTGCGGGACGTGCCGGTGGCACGGGCTGACCGGGACACAGAGAAAGCCATTGTGGTATTGAATGAAGCTGCAGTATGCGTATATGCAACCTTGGTGCTAGGAACGTTTGAGGATGGCTGTGTGCGTGTCTAACGGCCGTTAGGGAGGATGCGTAAGTGATGCAGAGTAGGCGATCACTCCCGCGTGTTGACACGATCAGTTCTGTTTATCATGACCATAGGGTTTATAATACTCCTTCAGCAGTACATGCTGCTTATCACATATGATCGCAACAATGCTGTTGTAGTCAGAACCATCGTAAGCCGTTTCCCAAACGCCCACATGACTCCAGGCTATTAGCTTCAAACGGCGGAGGTGTGCGTAGGATAGCGAAATGTTGCACACGGCACAGTGCGGACAGTAGGACGGCAGCTTTCAAATGTCTCAGCCGGGTCTGGCCCTTACCATAACCCACATACCCTCTTGTTGCTAATCCACACAACATACGAGAAGGATCAGCAAGCATAATTCCTACGCTCACAACCATGGTAGGGCGCTGGCTCAACGGGCATCCTTACCGCCTAGACGAGGCGTGAGCTGGCTGTTGCCTCGCCGCGCAGCATGACAGCTCCGCAGTTTCCATATGTAACGGGGCTGGTGTGGCGCGACCGGGGATCCGTCGCAGGCGAGCCGGCAGTCACGGCGGTCTCGCCAGGCCTGGTGTCCCGACCCGATAGCTTCAAGGCTTCAATGGCCGACAGCCCTGGCAGCTCAACGAGAACACCGATGGTCAGCCAGCATGCCACCTCCACGTGGACTGCAGGCAGCGTCCAGGCGCACCTGCCTGCGTGGTCAGCTGCAGCCGCAACTCCTGCCCCCACTTCCCACCCCTCCCACCAGGCCACAACCCATCCCGCAAGCAGCGGCCTCAGAGCCCGGACGCCCTCACATGCCAAGAGCCACAGCCATAAGCACCCCAACGTAACGGCCTCTGCACCTGCTACCCCACTATCTGCCAGCCCGCACACTCCCACAGCCGCTCGCCCCTCCGACCCGCCCCACCCGCTCCCTTTCCCACCACCCCGCTCAGCCCACCAGCCCCGCACCTTCGACGGCACCCAACCCCCCCGGCCCTACCCGCTCTTTACACACTCCCGCTCCTACAACGCTGGCGGTCTAACGCCTCTAGTAAGCCAACACCACGAGCAGCCAGGCCCGGAGTGGTTCCACGCGGCGGGCCCGGGCCCCGGCAGCTTCCTGCAGCTCCCGCAGCAGGCGGCAGTAGCACGCAGCGCTAGCGAGCGTCGAATCCAGCGGCTGCTGCACAAGATCGACAGTGTGTGCAGCATCCGCAGCACCAGCAGCAACAGAAGCAGCAGCAGCGGCGCCAGCTTGAGCCACGGGGCAGGGACTGGGGCCAGCCGCAGCAGCAGCGCGCGGAGGAGGGACCACGTAGCAGCTGACCAAGGGGAGGGCGCGGAAGCTGGAGCACCAGCTACTGTTGCTGCCAGCACTGTGGGTACTAGAACCAGTTTCCCAGGTAGCTCGCTGACGCTGGCGCGGGGGTTGCAGCCATGCGGAGAGGGCCAGGCTGGCGGTGCCTCGAAGCTGTCAGACGCACCGCTGTTGGACCGGCAGAGGCGGCTGTCTGCGCCTGACCAGGTGCTGAGGGATGTGGACGGTGGGGGCGCTGGTGGGGCCCTTTACGCGCAAGCAATGGGCGGGGTGGTCGGCCGTGTGACGACCGCGTCGCGGCAGGAAGCGGATGGAAGGCGGGGTGCAAGCGCGGACGGCACAGGCGCGCCTGACTGTGTATTCACAGGCCCAGTGCGGGGCATTGGCAGCAGTAGCAGCAGTGGAGGCGGCAGCAGTAAGAGCAGCAGCTTGAACGGCTCAAGATCTTTGGCGGTTGTGGGGGAGCACGCACCGGCGGGGTCGGAGGCTGCAGCAGGCCAGCAGCCCACCGGCTTGGCCCCCGCCGTGGGTGGCGGCAGCTGCAGCGGCTCTCAATGTGGCTCTGACCCTGACCCTGACTCGGACGGGCTGGGGGAGAGGGAGCTGAGCGTACGGCAACTGGTGCGGCCCGAGGCGGCAGCCAGCCACTCTGGTGGGGGCCACACGGACGCGCACAGCGAAGGCGACGGCGGTGGCCACCGGTTGCATGAAGCCGAGGGGCCGGACGCTGGCCGTATCCGGGCAGCTGGCCAGGTGCTGACTGCCGGGCAAGGCCCTGGCGCTGTGGCGCCGGTGGTGGGGCCAAGCGGCGTGGGACGTGATCCGGCGGTGCGCGGTGCCGACGACCTGCATGGGCTGGAGACCCTTGGCGGCCGTGGACGCAGCAACGGCGGGCGGAGTCATTGCGAGAGCCCTGCTCCCCTCGCGGCCGTTGACGGCGAGGGCCTTGCGATGCATGCACACCTACACGTCGCACGCGCCGCTGGCGGCGCTGCCACCCCCACACCTCTGGGGGCGACGGGCGGTGAGGACAGGCAGGGAGAGGAGGTCCACCGGCGCGCCGAGGGCGACGGGCAGGCGGGAAAGGAAGGGGAGGAGGAGGAGCAGGAGGAGCAAGGTGGTCGTCAGCACAGTGCAAATGCCCAGATGCAGCGCGAGGACGGAGGAGGTGGCACCCAGGCCGCCGCGCCGTGGCGTTTGAGCAGCTCCGAGCACGGGCAGCTGCTGCCCGGGGACGGCTTGGCACAGCTGGCTCATCCTCTTCCGTCAGCCCCCGCACCTGCTAACACACCCATGCCCACACCCCTCCGCGGCGGCCCCTCCCGCGTCGCCAGCGGCCGCGCGGGCCGCTTCCTGGATGCAACGTCCTTCCCTTCCCACAGCCTCCTGGCCCTCAGCTCCGACCTCAGCGCCCAGATCGAGGCGGCCCTGCAGCACACCCCTGGCCACAGGCCTCCCAGCAACCACGGTCATGCCAAGACCCCCGCGGCCACACCAGCTGACGGTGCAGCAGGGGCAGCCGTGCACCCGCACGCATCCTCGGGTGCCCTGGCCGTGCTGCAGGAGGCCGCCCAGCTGGTGGCGCAGATAGACCAGGACCTGCGGGCGGGGGCGGCGGCCGCCAGGCGGCGCACCAGCTGCTACCCTCGCCCTTCCCCAATGCACCCCCACGCCAACGGACGGCAGGCGCTGCTGGCTGCTGGTGCCGCACCTACAGCAGCAGCTGTGGTACCGGCAAAGGAGGCCCCGGGGCTGCGGGGGCAGCTAGCTGCAGGCCCACACCGGCGCGTGTCCACCCCACCGCTGGCGGGGCTGGCGGCGGAGGGGCTGGGGCCGCTGCAGCGCCGGGGCAGCCACCAGGCCCTGCACGGCCTGCCACACGGCGGGGAAAGCAGCAGCTGCAGCAGCAGGGCCAGCAGCGTGGGGGACAATGACGGCCCTGAGGACCTGCAGGGGCTGCCGTTGTCCGCGCAGTACACCACAGCGCTGGTCCCTGCTCCTGCGCATTTGGTTGCAGAGGCCCGTGGCAGGAGCACGGAGGCGTTGTTGGCTGATGGTGGGGTACAGCCACAGCTCAGCGCCGCTGCTGCCGCGGGTGTCACAGGCGGCGCGGTCCCGGGCTCCCCTGCCGGCAGCGACAGCGGCAGCACCCTCAGCAGCATCATGCGGCACCTGGAGGAGCACCTGGGGCCGCTGGGCGCGGGTCCTGCGGGGGCTGCGGGGGAAGGGCCGGGGTCGGAGCCGGGAGGGGGGCTGGACGCGTCTGGTACTACGGCTGCAAGCCAGCTTGGGTCTCACCACCAGGGCCACCAGCAGCAGCGCAGCCCGGGCCCCCACCAACCGCCGCTTGGCCCCGTGGCCAGGCACACACCCCACAGCTTGAGCCTGGCAGACTTGGGTCCTCCCAGCGCAGCAGCAGCAGGAGCAGGGGCACGCGTATCAACCACAGCACCAGCGCTGGCTAGGGGCCTTGCTGTGGGTCCTGTGGTGGGCGATGCCTTGATCATCGGGACTGCCCCGGGCTCCCGTGCTCTGTCTGGTCGAGCACTGCTGTCGCGCACCTCCCGGGGCACGCCCAGCACAGAGGCGGCCCTGCACGTGTCGGAGCCGTCGGAGGTGGGGCCGGGAGCGAGGTCAGGGTTGGGCGGGGCCAGCGGGGCTCCCGTAGGCGGCACGACGGGTGGCGGCACTCGCGGCGGGGGCTCCTTCCGCGCGTTTGCAGGGCTGTCTCAGCAGCAGCAGCAGCAGCAGACACAGCGGGACGATGGTGGGGTGCAGCAGCATGCGGGCGGTGAGGCAGTGGGTGCTGTGGGCGGGGATGGGCTGCTGGTGGATGTGGAGGGGTTGAAGAGGGACCTGGAGCGGCTGCTGGGCGGGGCAGGGTTGCGTTGACTCGTGGTATGGCGCATGAGGGGAGATTGGTGCCACGAATATCCGTGTAGGGGGTCACATAGTGGTGTTGGAAAGCGAGCTGGGCCCAGAAGCACTGCGCTGCGTAGCCTTGTGAATGGTGTTAAACGGGTTTGTTTGCTGTCACAAAAGAAGGGTCGATGAGTGCATGTTGCATTGGGCAGAACCTTGGAGAACTGAGTCCCTGCGCTTTGCGCCGACCGCCAGTGCCTGCGTGTGGAATTACTCGGAGGTCAAGAATTGAATGAAGATGACATGCAAGCTGTACTGACTACAAAACGCCTCTTAAACCAACTGGGTGCAGGATGAAGTATGACATACTGAGCCATTGGGGAGTTGTGGTGCCTTGGCTGCGCTGGGGATCATGTGCAAGCACTATGTGTTGGCGTATCTAGTCCCAGCACGATAGCGTATCCATGATAGGCGGGTGCTCCTGGTCGCGGCGCCCCTGTTTTGGCTTGCAATCTCGTATTCGTTGATGCTGTCCTTGTGCATGCTGTGTTGGTCATGAAAAATCTGGGTTTGTTGCGGGGCAGCTACCCTGGTGCCACGGTCTCGGGTTGGCGGCGTGCAACAGCACGTGCACGTGTGGCCTGCCGTGTAGCGCAGTGTGGCTGCTGTGGAACGGAACCCCTGCCTAGGTCCTGCCTCGCGCGGGGACCGGACTGCACCTGGTCGCTGCCCCGTAGATGGTACGGGATTGCTGCTTGCAAGGCGAGTTGCCTGTAATGGCTTCCATCGCCCATGCCTCCATACCCATACAGTGGTTGGCAGCTTTTGGGGTACCGTACTCAACAGGGGCCAAGCCTGGGCCACAACATGGGGAGGACAAGGCTACAGTGCTCCGACCCCAGCCTATGTCCTGAAGATGTGAAGATGGGATCATGCACAAGGGCGCCACTTTGGCTGTTGAGGGACACTGCAGCCGGAAGGGTAATCGAGAAAAGGTGACGGCCAGCGACTGCACACAGCTGGCCTACAGTACTACAATAATGCTCCATGTTTGAATTGTAATGTGACTTTAAGACGGCCGCTGGCGATGCGGAGTACTGCAAATTGGGGGCTGTCGCCAACCGCTCAGCGACTGATCGACGTTTCAATGCGGCAGCTCTAAGTGGCGGTGATATTGGACCGCAACAGCTAAGAGCAATTAGATCATTACTTGCATTTTGCGCGAACCAGGCGAAAGGCTGCGAGTGGGCTGCCCCCGCCCGTTTTTGAAGATGCTGCTTCAGTCGTTGAACTCTCATAAAATCCGTCATGCTGCGCGCTCTGGCCGAAGCAACGCGGCTGCGAGCCCGCGGGCGTGGAAGACACCGAGGTCAATCGTCCCAGGCCCAGTCGCGCCAACCCGTAAGCAGCCTCCGACGCGGTGTTATAATAGTACATATGCCCTTTACAAAATTACAAGCTCCTCGAGCGACCCAACGACTTCACGGCGACGCAACCCCCTTCACAGAGAGCCAGATCCGCATCCTGGATCCAATCCCCCGCAACAACCCCTCCCCCTCCCCGCAGGCCCCCTCCCCACCGCCACTCTACCCCACCCTACCATCGCTCGCGCGGTAGAGGCCCCGCCCGCGCCAGCTACCACCAGCACCGGCCCCGCCCCGCAGGCTTCCCCCTCCCCCGCGCCCTCGACCCCCTTCCCCTGGACCGACCACTGGTACCCTGTGGCCGCCGTGGCCGACCTGGACCCCAAGCGGCCCCAGGCCATGCACCTGCTGGGCATACCCCTGGTGCTGTGGCGCGACGGTGCGGGCGAGTGGAGGGCCATGGAGGACAAGTGCCCGCACAGGTACCGCAACCGGGCAGCGGCACCGGCACGCCAGGCACCACGGCGCTAGCAACGAAGCCAAGGCCCGCCAATGCCGTAGCAGCTGCATGCCTGCGACGTGCTGGCTGCTGACCGCGCTGCGTTGTGGACATACCCTGCCTCGTCCTCTTGCCTTTTCTTCAGTCCCTTACTAGCCTCGTTCCCCCTGCCGCTGCCTACCCTTTGCCCCGCTCCCCGCCACGTCCCCCCCTCCCCCAGACTGGCCCCGCTGTCCGAGGGCCGCCTGGAGTCGGACGGCACGCTGCAGTGCGCCTACCACGGCTGGACGTTCAACGGCGAGGGCGCGTGCACACGCATCCCGCAACTCAAGGGGGACGAGAAGGCGCAGAAGGTGGGCTGGGCGTAGGGGGGGCATGGGGCCAGGGGGGACGTGGGGCAGGAAGCTATAGATGAACGGTGACTCGAGGAAAGATCAGGACGGGCGGTCAAGCACGGCATTCCAACCAGCCCTCGTGGAGGCTTGCTACGCTCCACGCGTGCTACCAGCAGGGTCTGCGCTGCCTTCTCAGGGAGAGGGCACGAGGTGTGGGACTTCCAACTCGAGCCTACCACCGTTCCCGTCATCACCAGCACGCACCCGCCCTGCGCGTGCCGCGCCTTGCCACCGTCCGCGGCCTGTTTTGCTGACGGTGCAACGACGCGCCTGGCGCCGTCGCCCGTCCTGCGCGCCGAGCCCCTACTCCACGCCCTACCAACCCCGCACTACACGGCTTGCCGCATCAACGGCCCTCCGCAGGTTGCGTGCGGCAGCAAGCGCAGCTGCGTGCGCTCCTTCCCCACGCAGCAGCGCCACGGCCTGCTGTGGATGCTGCCGGACGCCAGCGAGCGCGGCAGGCAGCTGGTGGGTGGGGCACTGCAGGGGAAGGGGAAACGGCGGGGGTTCAGGCTTGGGTAGCAAGGGCAAACAGGGGCGTGCCTGGCATGTTGGACATGGAGCATGGAGGTGGACCTTGCTGGTGGAGGTGGGCTACGGTGCTGACGGCACCGCAGACGACCGCAGTCGCATCGCCGCGTGCCTTGGCTACGCGTCGGCGTGTTGCGTGTGGGACAGTGGGGTCCTGCGAAGGAGAAGGCTGCGCGTGTCCTCGGTGGGGAGACGCCCTTATGGCGCGTGGGTCTTGACATTGGGGTCTGGATTGGGGGGACGTAGCGCTTATAACGTACACTGCAGCGGGCCATGTTGGCAGGCTGGGAACCGTGTGCTATCGGACGGCTGGTCAGTGGTGCGCAGACTTGCACCCCCCACGTGGCCTCTGAACCGCCCCACGCCTTGTTGGCCAACAGGTTGGTGGCGTGCGGTGCACTGAGCAAGCTACGGCGTTGGGCACATACAAAAACTGTTATGCCGACCTGCTGCTGCCCCTTGACCCTTGGCCGAGCCAATGCTTCATGGTGGTGTTGGGAGGCTTTCTCCGCCAGTCCGCATGCCAGCGCCTGGCCCCCAACGTGATCCCTCCGCCCTGCTGCCTGGTCCGTGCCCACTGCCCAGGCCGCCAGCAACCCCACCCCCAGCGGCGACATCCCTGAGCTGAAGGAGGGCTGGCACCGCACCAACTGGTTCGTGCGCGACCTGCCCGTCAGGTGGGCGGGTAGCCGGTCTTCGGAAGCGGTTCTCATACTGTAGGCGGGAAGGGAAAGAGGCCCACGGACAAAGGTCCTGGGATTCAGGTCAGCTCAGGGCAAGGGTAAGGAGGCGCGCGGGTTTCCGCCAGGAGGACCACCGCACTTCCGACCAGGCGTCTGGTCGCGTGCGGTACACGCGCAATCCTGTTGTGGACGTACCGCAAAGAGCAGTCATGGGAGGCCAGGCGCGGGCCTATGGAGGCTGGGCAGGGTTTGGTGTTGGCGGCGGTGACACCAGGACGCGATCGGCAGGCCTCATGTTGACGTGCGACAGCTGCCGTGACCGCCGTGCATGCCGTACACCTGCCGTACAGGTACGACACGCTGATGGAGAACGTGCTGGACCCCAGCCACGTGCCCTTCTCGCACCACGGCGTGCAGGTGGGTCGCGGGGTCAGGCGCAGCAACCTCTCCAGCTCTGCAAGCAACCGCAGGTACCGTAGTTGACAGAGTGTGTAAGGAAGGGGTTGCGCATGCCATGGACCTACGATGGCACAAGGGGAGCGCGCCAGGCGTGCCGCGCCGCCATCGCCTCGCCCCCCGCTTCCTGGTAGTGGGCTGGGCTCAACTTGTGGGCTTAAGTCTTACCATTGACTACTACGCCGTATCATAGACTTTGCCTGTCTTCCTGCCTTCCCACCGCCCCCCCCCCTGTGCAGGGCGACCGCAACAAGGCTGGCAAGATGGTCATGAACGTCATGGACAGCGGCCCGGGCGGCTTCGCCACCACCATGGAGGGCGGCTTCAACAGCAAGATCACCGTCAAGATGCCCGCGCTCGCAGCGTGAGTGCCACCTGGGCGGTTCAGAGTTGCGTATAGCACCATCAATGAGTTGATGGGTAGGAAAGGAGGTGAGCCGCGACGCACTAAGGGCGGTCAAGGTACCTGAGCGGGAGCGCGGCGGGAGGGCAGGGAGGGGATCGGCAGGCAGCGAGGCCCTGGGCGCGGTTGCAGGTTGCCGTAGGCCTGCTGCCGCCCACCTCCAGTGTATGCACGTGTTTGGTGACGCAGACGGCGGCGCATGGATAACCATAGCCATTCCTCAGGCTTCAACCGGCAGCGGAGCCATGCTGTTGAACGTCCTCCCTGCCGTACTGTGGCATGTGCCGTACCGTAAGGCGCTGTCCGCTCCTGCCGTACCGTGCCTCTCCTGGTCCTCCCGCACACAGGTACGGCGAGGACACGTTCACGGTGTTCTGCATCCCCACGCGCCCCGGCTGGAGCCGCATCATTGTGGCAAACAGCTGGGTGGGTGGGTGGGTGGCTGCTGCCTGTCCTGCGGATGTAAGAAAGCAGCGGGGGGTGTGCGGCCGACGGTAAGGCGGGTGGAGGCCATACCGCCATGTGGTAAGGTATGACGAATGCAGCCTTGGATCGGCCAGGACTGCTTCAGGAGGAAAACATGCACGCGACGTGGTACTGATAGGGGACACAGCCCCGCGACTGATACTTCTCTCGTGCATCAAGGCGCATCCGTCAGAGACAAGGTTGTTGCTCACACTCGAGCTGACAGGTCCGCGGTTCCGTACGTTGGCAGGGTATTGTGCGGGACCCTTCCTGCTGCCCTTGCAATCCCGCAGCACGTGCATGTGGCCTTTACGTAGCTGGTATACAGCGGGCCGTCGTCATTTATACCGACATGCGCCCCCATACCGCGGCGCCCACCACCCGTTCCTGCATGGGATAGCTATACTGGCATTGCCCCTTACTCTCGCGCATGCTTACTGGTTGCCATTATGCTGAACCACTGCAGGACAAGAAGGCCAAGGCGTCCCCCGTGTTCAAGATCATCCGCACCATCCTGGACACGGACTGGCTGGGTGCGTGGCCCCCGGGGTGGCAGGCCGCCAGGGCTGCACCACTTATTTTGCCCTGTCACGTGATCGCGTGGCCGTGGGGTTAGCACGTACCGCGCAGCCATGAAAGACGTTCACGAACAGCCCGCGGTCCACAGGACGATGGCAGGGCGCGAGCACGCAGCTGCCTGTGAAAGGCGGCCTCGTGCCTGTCATGCGGTGGGACCGGCAGTGGCACCTCGAGCAGTCTGGGCTGCCTGGCCCCGCTTGGCGCGCAGGCAGCACCGCCAGGCCCGACGTGGTCAACGTCCGCCTCTACGTCCGCCACACACACACGTATCCCACGCCCCCAAGGCACACCCCGAGCGCAGACGCGCGCTCGACACGCGCAGAACGACTCAACATGCACGCCGTCGCCGTGCAACCCTAGGCACCCCCTACCACCTCCTCTTCGCGTTACTAGTACTTTGTTTCCTCCCCGCGCCCTCCAGGCCACGTCATCCAGCGCAACCAGGTGCTGGACGGCGACAGCTACTTCCTGCACGTGCAGGTGGGGGTAGCAGTAAAGAGTGAGGTGGGGGGTAATCACTTAAGTGTTTGTAGTAGTAGTTGGTCATTGGGCGGCCGGCGGACTTCTGCACGCCTTCGGTGAGTAGGCTGCTACGGCTGGCCGCACCAAATTTGCGATGACACGCCTTGACAAGGGCGTGCGGCATCGAGCAGTGTCATGTGCGCCCATGGCTTACAGAACCTGTTCCTGCTGCCCCCGCTTCTGCTTCCGCTGCTGCTGTTGCTGCTGCTGTCGCCCCCAAGGAGCGCCTGCTGAACAAGCGGGCCATGGACTGGCAGTCGGCCTACTTTATGCCCGCGCCGGCGGATGCGGCGGTGATTGCGCTGCGCAGGTGGGGATGCGGGGCGCTGCGTGGTGGGGGAAGGGGAGGGGAGGGGAGGGTGGCCAGGATGCTGCTGCGCTGCGGGGACCCGGGGCGTGGGGAAAGGCCGTGTCCGCACGCGTGCGCCCTTGAAAGGTTGTGCTTCGTCTTTCGCACTTGCAGGGCGCCAAGCAGCGCACGTGGCACTGCGCACGTTGCGGGTGGTTCTTCCACGCCCAGAACACAGCAACGACGGGCCTGCACCGTGTACGTCGGCACCGCAAGCCCTGCCCCTGCCCCAGGCCCGTGGCCCACTCCCACCACCCCGCAACAAACCCCAGGCGACACCACCAGTACGGCGCAAACCATTCTGACCAGTGTTAAACCTGGTCCTTGATTGCGGACTATGCCCGCCTCCCTACCGCCTGCCCGCCGCTCCCCCAGGTGGCTGGACCAGTACGGCTACCCGCCCACCTGCGAGCCCGGCACCATGCCGCCCGAGCTGACCAAGCGCGAGGCGCTGGACCGCTTCAGCCAGCACACGCAGCACTGCAACACGTGCAAGCGGGTAAGGAGGAGGAGGCGGTGGCGGTGGCGTGGCGATGGAATGGAGTGGCGCCGTTAAGCTGTACTGCAGGCCCGACGTGCCTAGGCATAGACATGCGGTACGGACACGTGTTCTAGCGGCATGGCGCACCGGTACTGCGGACACAGCACCGTTAATACAGTTGAATGGCTGTACAACAGAAAATGACCCGCTTGCCCCCTCACCGCTCAAACCACGACCTTCCGCCGCCCCAGACCCTGCGCATCTGCGACGTGGGCTCCGTGCTGGCGGGCCTGGCCTCCGCGCTGTGCGTGCTGTGGCCGCTGGCGCAGCTGGCCGCCGGCCAGCCGCCCGCCCTGCCGTTCCTGGCGGCGGCGGCGGCGCTGGGGCTGGCGGTGGCGGCGCTGCGGAACTTCCGGCAGCAGCTCATTTTCGTGGACTACGTGCACGCGGACAAGTAGGAGAATGTAGGGGAAATAACTCTGAGACAGGAGTCAAAACAGAGGGATTGAGTGAAGCGTACTTGAGCGAAGGGGTGCTGGTAGGATTGCAGGGACTGACATGGACACAGGGAGCGGGTCGGTGAGCTGGCGGAAGACCGCGAGGACAGACGGGATTGGGGAACGGGATTGGGGAACGGGGAGGCATCAGGCGAAGGTCGGCGTTGCGGGGCAAGGCTAGCTAGGTGCTGTGGAACCTCATTGTGTGCTTGTACGTAGTGCGGCAGACTGGCGCTGGGGTGTTTTACAGCAGGTGAGAGTGAGTGGGCAGGCAGGCAGGGCGTGGGGTTGGCAGCCGCCGAGTGTCACCAGGGGAATGTCATCTGTGCGTTTCATCAGTTCACCCCACGTGTCCTTGGGGTGAACTGATGAAACGCACAGACATAGCCGAGTGTGGCGCATGGGACGTCGTAACAGAGAAGGGTGCACGTGGGGAGCAAGGGGAGCGCATCCGGTGACTGGTGTGCATCGCTCGGTGCAGCACCGCGCAAGCGGCGCGTACGCAGCATTCGGTCGCCCTGGCTCGTAGGCCTGGTAGCTCGATATTCATGTGGGTGCATTTCAAGACTGCTGTGTGACTACGCCGCAGACTATGTCGGCGCTTGTGTACTTCATGCGTGGTGTTTTAGGGGTAGAGTGGGCCATGGGGCAATGGTGGTCGTTCTGGTGTGGCGCAGAGCTGCCCCGGCCCCTGCACTGCGGGGCTTCGTCCTCGGGCGAGGCCGTTTTTTGTCACTGTGCGCGGGAGCTGCGCTTTAGGCTTTACGACAATGCTGGTCAACTCACGCTGTTTACGTTACGGTACACACCTGCATAGGCGTTATATTTTTCGGTCCAGGACAAATCAAGCTTCTTGCATGAAGACTGATGGCCCTTGAGCCAAGCCTTGAGCCACCGGCTCGTACACGGGTCGTTGCGCTTGCGGAGGGGAGAACTCTCGCCGTGTAACACTGACTGACTGACACCTGCGTCGCGGCCTACCTGTTGTTGCCTATATGTGGTTAAGGCACACGGCACGTGTTCGCATTGCCAGGAGTGTACACCGCCCTGCTTGGGAGTCTCTGCGTGACCGTTACCGCGGCGAAGTGCGGCCAATAGTACTGCTACGCGCTTTCGGCAGCGTGTCAGCTCCTTCGGAACGCATGCCATGCGGCAGCGAGCGGCCCCCAAACAAGCTGCGCTGCAGTGCACGTCCGAGCATACAGTACGACGCACAAGGTACCTCGAGAAGGCCGCAGCGGACATACAGTCCGATCCTTCCTGGGCAGGTGTGCATGGAATTCAGGCGCCACAAACATCCGCTGCTGCTCCGGAGGTTACGATGTCTTGGTTTGCTGCTTACCGGCCGGTCACAGCGCCGAAGCAGCACTGCAGCACGCCCTGCCTCCCAACGTCATGCCATTGCTTGGCCAAAAAACTTACTAGGAACATTCGGGCATGAAGCCATGAACCCTAGCTTGTACTGCACACCCGTATACGGTACGCCGTAGTACACAACATCCGAAGCAATCCAGTGCTATGCATCCCACCACCGGCATCTAGTTCTACTACACACTTGGTATGCAGCAGTGTTTGCACATGTTCGCCAAATGATCGGGCACCGTCCTCGTCCGCCTGTGTGGTCTGCCCGGACCCACAGGGAAGGCGTGCCGGTGGCAGGTGCCTGCCAGTGGATGATGAACCGTCGGGCATCAGCTGGTGGATGACTCCCATTCCCCTGTT
>VFQN01005134.1_pt1 | contig 16373 bp, 13 predicted proteins | sample 3512371 | NCBI WGS metagenome assembly VFQN01 (sample SAMN10412370, study PRJNA504923) | tailings metagenome | isolation source: Replicate 2 from Balatoc abandoned mine | place: Philippines: Itogon, Benguet | collected 2017-08-28 | reverse complement strand
CGACGAAATCGCGCCGAGCCTCGAGGCCGAGCCGTAAGCGCCGGCAAGTGACGGCGCATTGCCAAAAAGCAATGGTATTTCACAGCATCCATGGGATAGGCTTCACGAGCCTCATCATCTTCAATGACATCTTTATCTTCATCCGGGGGAACAATCACGCTCTCCGCGTGTTGATCTGGCGGTGCTCATAGTCCAGCAACCGCGGAGACGACACGTATGGCGGCTTCCTACCTCGTCACCGGTGGTGCCGGCTTCATTGGCCGATACCTTTGTGACGAGCTACTTCAACAGGGCCACCGCGTCCGCGTCCTGGACAGCCTCGTGCCCCAGGTCCACGGCGGCAACGAGCCGCTCCTGTCCCAGGACATCGAGTTCATCGAGGGTGATGTGCGCGACGCCGATCTGGTCCGGCGCGCGCTTGCTGGAACAGATGGCGTATTCCACCTGGCCGCCGAGGTCGGCGTAGGCCAGAGCATGTACGAGATCGCCCGCTATGTCGGCGGCAATGATCTCGCTACCGCCGTGCTGCTGGAGAACATGATCGACGAGCCTCAGCGCAGGTTAGTCGTGGCCTCCTCGATGAGCGTCTATGGCGAGGGTCTCTACCAGACGGCCGATGGGACCCGCATGGCGGCCGTGCGCCGGACGCTGCGCGAGGGCTCGGCCAATTGGGATCCGACGGCGGTGGATGGCAGCCCGCTCACGCCATTGCCGACCGACGAGACCAAGCCGGTCGATCTGGCTTCGATCTATGCGCTCACGAAATTCGCCCAGGAACGGAGCTGCCTGATCACCGGCGCCGCCTACGGCATCGACACGGTCGCGCTGCGACTCTTCAACGTGTTCGGTCCAGGACAGGCGCTGTCAAACCCCTATACCGGGGTGCTGGCGAACTTCGGCGCGCGCCTCCTGCACAAGCAGGCACCCCTGGTATTCGAGGACGGAAGGCAGAAACGCGACTTCGTCCATGTGCGGGATGTGGCACACGCGTTCTACCTCGCAATGCAGAGCCCCTCGGCAGCCGGCCACGTCATCAATGTCGGAAGCGGCCGGGCCTACGCCATCGCCGACGTCGCCCGAATGCTGGCCGAGGCCATGGGTGTTCCGGATCTGGAACCGCAACTGCTGGGCAAGGCGCGCGCGGGCGACATCCGCCACTGCTTCGCCGACATCTCCAAGGCGCGCGAGTTGCTGGGATTCACGCCCGGCTCCTACCTGGAAGACCGTTTGGACGAGCTGGCCGTCTGGATCCAGGCCCAGGACGCCCAGGATCGCGGCGAGGACGCAAAGCGTCAGCTCGAAGCCCGCGGCCTGGTCGCATGAGGATGGGAATTAAGCCGCGCATCGCGAAGCAGTTCGGCTTCGCCGAATGGTTCCGGGTCGGCGAGCATGACAGGGTCCGCGCGACCATCGCGGGCATGCAGGCGACCGGCGCCACCTATCTTCGCACGCATCTGTCCTGGGCGGAGTATCATGTTCCGGGCGGGCAGGAATGGTATGACTGGCTGATCCCGACCCTGGGACAGGCCTTCGACCTGCTGCCCTGCGTGCACTACACGCCCCCTTCCCTTTCCCGCACCGGCCATTCCGCCGGCCCACCTCGCCGGCTGCGCGACTATGCTGACTTCGTCGATACCGTGCTCACCCGGTATGGTGCGCACTTCACCCATCTCGAGCTGTGGAACGAGCCCAACAACCTGCTCGACTGGGACTGGCGCGAAGACCACGACTGGCTGCTGTTCTCCGAGATGGTGGGTGCGGCTGCCTACTGGACGGAGCATCGCGGCTGGAAGGCGGTCCTGGGTGGACCCTGCCCGTTCGACCCGATCTGGTTCGACCTGCTTGGCCAGCGCGGCGTGCTGAACACCGTGTCGGCCGTCGGCTTCCATGGCTTTCCCGGCACCTGGGACAGCGAGGTGGCGAGCTGGCGCGGCTACGACGTGCATCTGGCCGAAATGCGCGACGTGCTGGACCGCTACAACCCGGACGCGGAGATCTGGATCACCGAGGCGGGCTACGCGACCTGGCGCCACGACGAGGCCCAGCAGGTCGAGCGCTTCCGCGAGGTCATGTCGGCGCCCGCCGACCGGGTCTACTGGTATGGCTGGCAGGACATCCCCCGGAAGATCCCCGTCCAGGAAGGCGTCTATTTCGATCCCCGCCACTATCACCTGGGCATCACCGATGCAGAAGGACGTCCGAAGCTGCTGCGTCGCCTGCTGGAGATCCAGGACGTGAACGACCTGCCTTCCATGCCGGATCAGCTCCAGTCCCCGAACGTGGCCCGGCCGGCTCGTCCGGTCGTCGTCATCGGCGGCGCCGGTTTCATCGGCGCGAACCTGGTCGACCAGCTGCTGTCCGACGGCGAGGAGGTGATCGTCTTCGACAGCCTCGCCCGGCCAGGCGTCGAGCGGAACCTGGCCTGGCTGCAGCGCGACCATCGCAGCGGGCTGCACGGCTGCATCGCCGACATCCGGGATGCCAGCTTGGTCAGCGAGGTCGTCCAGGGAGCGAAGGCGGTCTTCCATCTGGCCGCCCAGGTGGCCGTCACGTCGAGCCTGGTCGATCCGGTCCATGACTTCGCGGTGAACGCGCAAGGCACGCTCACCGTCCTGGAGGCGGTGCGCAACCACGCGCCGGAAACGCCGGTGATCTTCGCCAGCACCAACAAGGTATACGGCGCGTTGCAGGACGTTCCGGTGGCCGAGTATGGCGGGCGCTACCTGCCGACCGACGTGGTGCTGCGCACCCATGGCGTGGACGAACAGCGCCCGCTGGACTTCTGCACGCCCTATGGTTGCTCCAAGGGCGCTGCCGACCAGTATGTGCTCGACTACGCCAAGAGCTTTGGCCTGCGCACCGCCGTGCTGCGCATGAGCTGCATCTATGGTCCTCGCCAGTTCGGCACGGAAGACCAGGGTTGGGTGGCGCATTTCCTGATCAAGGCCATGAAGGGCGAGCCCGTCACCATCTATGGCGACGGCAAGCAGGTGCGCGACATCCTGCACGTCGCGGACGCGGTCGCCGCCTATCGCGGCGTCCTGGAGCGGATCGACGAGATCCGCGGGATGGCCTTCAACCTCGGTGGCGGACCATTCAATGCCGTGAGCCTGCGCTCCGTGCTGGGCGAGATAGCCTCGCTCACCGGCAACGACGTTGCGCATCGCAGTGAAGAGTGGCGCACCGGCGACCAGTTCTACTTCGTCGCGGATACGCGGCGGCTGACTCAGCGGATCGGCTGGCATGCCCGGATCGGCTGGCGGGACGGACTGCGGAACCTGGCGGAATGGGTCAGCCAGGAATTCGGCCTGCCCTTGCCCGATGGCGATGTCGAGGCCGTGCCGCAGAGGCTGCGTGCATGAGCGCGCGCAACGAGGCAGCTGGCATTGCGGCGGCGTCGCCATGTCTTCGGGCCTGCTGATGCGCCCCAGGCGGGTCCTGATCACCCTGGACGCGGTGGGCGGTGTCTGGCGCTATGCCGTGGACCTGGCGTCGGCCCTGGCGCGCCGAGGCATCCAGCCGCTGCTGGTGGGATCGGGCCCACGCCCGGATGCGGCGCGCCGCAGCGAATGCGCGCGCATCGGTGCGGAGCTCACCTGGATCGAGGCACCCCTGGATTGGCTGGCTGCCGATGGTAGCGAGATGGCGAAGGCTTCCGATGCCATCTCCAGGGTCGCCGCCGAATGGCAGGCTGACCTTCTCCACCTGAACCTGCCCTCGCAGGCAGCGGGCCTGCGCACCGACCGGCCCATCGTCGTGGCATCGCATTCCTGCGTGGCCACCTGGTGGGAGGCGGTGCGCGGCGGCCAGCTGCCGGAAGCATGGCGCTGGCAATATGACCTGAACCATGCCGGCCTCGGCCGGGCGGATGTAGTGCTGGTGCCGAGCCGCAGCCATGGCATGGCGCTGGAACGGGTCTATGGCCCCATCCGGCGGCTCCAGGTGGTGCACAACGCGGCGTCCCTGCCGGATAAGGTCGGCGCCAAGACCGATATCTTTCTGTCCGCCGGCCGTTGGTGGGATGAAGGAAAGAATGGCCGGACGCTGGATCTTGCCGCGGCTTCGTTGCCCTGGCCCGTCGTGATGGCAGGGCCGCTCGCGGGTCCCAATGGCGAGCGGATGCCGGTGCGGCATGCCCAAGCTCCGGGCGAGATCCCGGCAGGCGCGATGCTGGAGCTGATGCATCAGGCGGCCGTGTTCGTCGCACCGTCGCGCTACGAGCCGTTCGGCCTGGCGGTCCTGGAAGCCGCCGCGAGCGGCGCCGCCCTGCTCCTGGCCGACATTCCCACGTTCCGCGAACTCTGGGATGGGGCAGCCCGCTTCGTGCCGGCCGATGAGCCGGATGCCTATGTCCAGGCGATGAAAGAGCTGGCCCGGGATCCGGCGTCGCGTTGGAGCCTCGCGGAGAAGGCCCGCCGCCGCGCCAGGCAATTTACTGCACAGCGTCAGGTGGATGGAGTCCTGCAGGCCTATGAGGCCGCGATGCTGCGACACGTCCCGGCCGACATGGATGGCGACCGCCGATGAAGTTCGTACTCTACACGCATTCGCTCGTTTCCGACTGGAACCACGGCAACGCCCACTTCCTGCGTGGCGTCCTTGCCGAGCTGGAAGGACGCGGGCATGCGACCATGGCGCTGGAGCCGGAGGATGGCTGGAGCCGCAGCAACCTCCTGCGCGACCAGGGACAGGCTGCCGTCGACCGGTTCCAGGCAGACTTTCCCGGCCTGGTGTCACAGACCTACGGCGCCTCGTTCGACCACGAGGCGGCGGTAGCGGATGCCGACGTGGTGATCGTGCACGAGTGGACCGACCCCGCCCTCGTCGCCCGGCTGGGCACGCTGCGCCGGCAAGGGGGGCAGTTCACCCTCCTCTTCCACGACACCCATCACCGCGGCGTGTCCGACCAGCGCGCCATAGCAGACCTGGCGCTTGCCGACTACGACGCCGTCCTGGCCTTCGGCGAGACGCTTCGGGAGCGCTACGAGCGCCAGGGTTGGGGGCAGCAGGTCTTCACCTGGCACGAGGCGGCCGACATCCGCAAATTCCAGCCGCCGGCATCACGCGCGCCGGACGCCGACCTCGTTTGGATCGGCAACTGGGGCGATGGCGAGCGGGAAAAGGAGCTTGCCGAGTTCCTGATCGAGCCGGCGGCGGCGCTGGACCTCAGCGGGACCGTCCGTGGCGTCCGCTACCCCGACCATGCCCTCGAGGCGCTGAAGCGGACCCGGCTGGATTACCAAGGCTGGATCGCCAATGCCGCCGTGCCGGAAGCCTTCGCGCGCCATCGGATGACCGTCCACGTGCCGCGGCGTCCCTATGTGGATGCGCTGCCGGGCATTCCGACCATCCGGATGTTCGAGGCGCTGGCCTGCGGGATCCCGCTGGTGAGTGCGCCCTGGAACGACGTCGAGAACCTGTTCCGCCCCGATGAGGACTATCTGCGTGCCCGCAACGGCGCGGAGATGAAGAAGCATCTGAAGGCGCTGCGGGACGATCCGGACCTAGCGGGCGCGGTCGGCCGAAGCGGCCTGGAGACGATCCGCCAGCGCCACACCTGTGCCCATCGCGTCGACGAACTCCTGGCCATCCTGGCGCTGCGCGGTACGGCCCGCGTCCGGGACGGCCTTGCCATCAGAGAGGCTGCCGAATGAGGAAGAGAATCGCGTTCTACGGCTCGAGCCTCTTGTCGTCCTACTGGAACGGTGCCGCCACCTATTATCGTGGCACCCTGCGGGCACTGGCCGCCCACGGCTACGACATCACCTTCTACGAGCCGGATGCGTTCGACCGGCAAAGCCACCGCGACATCGATCCGCCCTCCTGGTGCAAGGTAGTGGTCTACCCAGCCACCTCGGAAGGCCTGGAGCGCGTCATCCCGCTGGCCGCCCATGCCGACGTGGTCGTCAAGGCCAGCGGCGTGGGCTTTGCCGATGACCAGCTCCTGGCCGGCACGATGGCGGCGGCGGCCGCGCATGCCGCCCGCATCTGGTGGGACGTCGACGCGCCGGCGACCCTGGCCGAGATCGATGGCGACCCGGACCATCCGGTACGGCGCGTCCTGCCCGAGCTGGACCTGGTGCTGACCTATGGTGGCGGCGACCCGGTGGTGGCCGCCTACTACCAGCTTGGCGCCGCCGCCTGCATCCCGATCTACAACGCGCTCGATCCGGACACGCATCACCCGGTCCCTCACGATCCCCGCTATGCGGCGGATCTGGGTTTCCTCGGCAACCGGCTGCCGGACCGCGAGCGCCGGGTCGAGGAGTTCTTCCTGGCGCCGGCCAGCCTGATGCCGGACCATCGCTTCATCCTGGGCGGCTCCGGCTGGGCGGACAAGGACTGCCCTGCCAACGTCGCCAAGGTCGGCCATGTCCCGACCGAGGTCCACAACGCGTTCAACTGCAGCCCGCGCGCCGTGCTCAACATCAACCGGGACAGCATGGCCTCCACCGGCTTCTCGCCCCCTACCCGCGTGTTCGAGGCCGCCGGTGCCGGAGCCTGCCTGATGACCGACGCCTGGGCAGGGATCGAGCTGTTCCTGCGCCCGGGCGAAGAAGTGCTGGTCGTGCGCGACGGGCGCGATGTCGCGGAGGCCCTGCGCACGCTCGATCCGGCCAAGGCCGAACAGATCGGCCAGGCTGCCCTTCGCCGGGTGCTGTCGGAGCACACCTATGACCGCCGCGCGGTGGAGGTCGACCGCATCCTGCAGGAGGCGCTGTCCTCCAAGGCCGAGGAACTCGCTGCATGACTGCTCGTCCCCTCGATCTCGTCTTCATCGGCCTGTCCCTGTCCTCGTCCTGGGGCAACGGCCATGCCACGACCTACCGCGCCCTGCTGCGCGGCCTCGCGGCGCGTGGTCATCGCCTCCTGTTCCTGGAACGGGACGTGCCCTGGTATGCAGAGAACCGCGACCTTCCCGAGCCGGACTTCTGCACGCTGGCGCTCTATGGAAGCATCGACGACCTGCAGCAGCGGTTCGGGGAGCGGATCGCCGCGGCGGACGCCGTGGTGGTCGGATCCTACGTGCCCGAGGGGCAGGCCGTGGCCCAGCTGGTGTTCGAGCGGGCCGGCGGCATCCGGGCGTTCTACGACATCGACACCCCGGTGACCCTGGCGAAGCTCAGGGATAACAGCGCCGAGTACCTGGCTCCCGGCCAGATCAAGGAGTTCGACCTCTACCTGTCGTTTTCGGGCGGACCCATCCTGGACCGCCTGCGGCAGGACTACGGCGCGAAGCGGCCCGTGCCATTCTATTGCGCGGTCGACGAGGCGCGCTACGCGCCGTCGGCCCAGCCGGTCCAATGGGACCTGGGCTATCTCGGCACCTACAGCCCTGATCGCCAGCCCACCCTGGAGCGCCTTCTGATCGAGGTGGCCCGGCGCCTTCCCGGCCGCCGGTTCGTGGTGGCTGGCCCGCAATACCCGGCCGAGATCGACTGGCCGGCCAATGTCGAGCGGATCGAGCATCTGGCGCCATCGGAACACGCCGCCTTCTATGCGCGCCAGCGGTTCACCCTGAACGTGACCCGGGCCGACATGATCGCCGCAGGCTGGTCGCCGAGCGTACGGCTGTTCGAGGCGGCGGCCTGCTGCACGTCGATCATCAGCGATCGCTGGAACGGCCTGAGCGACCTGCTTCCGGAGAACGAGGCGATCCTGATCGCCGACGATACCGATCAGGTCGTCCGGGCGCTGACGGAGCTGGAAGAGGCCCAGCGGCAGAAGCTGGCGGAACGGGCACGCTCGATCGTGCTGGGGGCGCATACCGGGATCGCGCGCGCCGCGGAACTAGAACGCCACCTTGCCGCCATCGGCCTGCGCCAGCGCGACCCTGGTCAACCGAACCATGTGGGACGGCGCGAGGCCGCCGATACCTCACCGTCCCGAACCAATGTTTCCCCATTGGAGGCCAAGATGCCTGTCAAAGCACTGCGCGCCTCAGTCAGCAACGTGCTCGTTGCTGGAGGCGCAGGGTTTCTCGGCAGCTTCCTGTGCGAACGGCTGATCGGTGAAGGACGGCGCGTCATCTGCCTGGACAGCTTCCGCACCGGCACACCCGACAACTTGCGGCCGTTGATGCGGGAGCCGCGCTTCTCGCTACTCGAGGCGGACGTGTGCCAGCCTCTGCCGGAAAGCCTGAAGGTCGACCGGATCTACAACCTGGCCTGTCCCGCCTCGCCCCGGCACTACCAGGCCGACCCGATCCATACGCTGATGACGAGCGTGCTGGGCGCCCGCAACCTCCTGGAATTGGCCCGCGCCAACCAGGCCCGCTTCGTCCAGGCCTCCACCAGCGAAGTCTATGGCGATCCCGACCGGCACCCCCAGCACGAGAGCTACTGGGGCAACGTCAATCCGATCGGGGTGCGCGCCTGCTACGACGAGGGCAAGCGTGCGGCCGAGGCGCTGTGCTTCGACTACATGCGCCTTCACCACGTCGATGTGCGGGTGGCGCGGATCTTCAACACCTACGGCCCCCGCATGCGGCCAGACGATGGCCGGATCGTGTCCAACCTGATCGTGCAGGCGCTCCGCGGCCAGCCGCTCACGGTCTATGGCTCCGGCGAACAGACCCGCTCGTTCTGCTACGTCACCGACCTCATCGACGGGCTGGTGCGGCTGATGGAGATCGCGGACAATCCGCGCTCGCCCATCAATATCGGGAATTCCGAGGAGTACACGATCAACCAGCTGGCCCAGCTGGTGTCCAGGATGACCGGCTCGTCCTCGCCGATCGTGTACGAGCCCCTGCCGGCGGACGACCCGCAGGTCCGGCGCCCGGACATCACCAGCGCGCGCGAGATCCTCGGCTGGATGCCCCGGACCTCGGTGCAGGAGGGCCTGAAGGCGACCATCGCGTGGTTCTCGAAGGAGGAGGAGCCTCGCGCGAAGCCCAGGGCGCGCCGCATGTTCGAGCATGCCGATCTGGCACTCCAGCCGACGGTGGCCGTGGGCGCGGCAGGCTGAGCAGCGCCCGCGGTCCGGCCACTCCTCATCATCTGCCAGGCGCCATGACAGGAGACCAAGGTGGCGGACATTCCGCGGGACGACGCACTGGACGGTACGCTGGGATTCCTGCGCGAGGGGTATGCCTACATCTCTTCCCGCTGCGGCGAGCTCGGCTCGGACCTGTTCCGCACGCGCCTGATGCTGACCTCGGTGACCTGCATGATGGGCGCCGAGGCGGCCGGCATCTTCTATGGCGGCGGCTGCTTCACCCGCGTGGGCGCGATGCCGCCCTCGGTTCTGCACCTGCTGCAGGACAAGGGTAGCGTCCAGACCATGGACGGCCCGGCCCATCGCTGCCGCAAGCAGATGTTCATGGCGATGATGACGCCAGAGAAGATCGAGCAGCTGGTAGGCCTGTTCCGGGCCGAGTGGCAGGCGGCGCTCGCCCGCTGGCAGGGCAGCCGGGTGGTCCTCCATGACGAGATGTGCGGGATCCTGACCAGGGCCGGCGCAAGCTGGGCCGGCGTGCCGCTCGGCCCGGACGACGTTGAAGCGCGCACCCACGAGCTGGCGGAAATGATCGAGCAGGCCGGGAGTTTCGGCCCGGCGAACTGGTGGGCGCAGCACCTGCGGAACCAAGCTGAGAACTGGTGGCAGGAGGCGGTGGCGCGCGTGCGCCGCCGCGAGATCGAGGCGGCGGCGGATTCGGCGGTCGGCCTGATCGTGCGGCGCCGCGACCTGGACGGGCAGTCCCTGGACGACGCCGTCGCCGCGATCGAGCTGCTGAACGTCATCCGGCCCATCGTCGCCGTCGCGCGCTTCGTGACGTTTGCCGCCCACGCGCTGCACCGGCATCCGGAATGGCGGGAGCGGTTCGCGGGTGGCGACGAAGCGGACATCGAGCCGTTCGTGCAGGAGGTGCGACGCTTCTACCCGTTCTTCCCGGTGATCGGGGGCAAGGTGCGCGACGCCTTCACCTGGCACGACCATGACTTCGCGCCGGGCGACTGGGTCCTGCTGGACCTTTACGGCACCAACCACGACGCCCGGTATTGGGGCGACCCGGAAGCATTCCGGCCGGAGCGCTTCCGCGGCTGGGCCGGCGACGCCAACGCCTTCGTGCCGCAGGGTGGCGGCAGCTTCGAGGAAGGCCATCGCTGTCCTGGCGAGTGGATCACGATCGCGCTCCTGAAGGAGGCGGTCCGGCAGCTTGCGCGGGAAACCCAGTACGACGTCCCCGCCCAGGACCTGACGGTGGCCCTGGATCGCGTGCCGGCGCTGCCAGCGAGCGGCTTCGTCATCCAGGGCGCACGTACCCTGGCGGCCTGAGCCGGCACCCGGCGATGCCGCACGTGCGGTCAGCTCCCTGTCCGAAGGCTCAGCGAGAGCCGAATAGTTGCACTAAATCATTGATTATAAACAATAAAAAGTGCTTCTTGGGTTCGTTCGTGCAAAAATGCATCCGTGGCGCGGCATGAACCGCGATGGTGCTGAATGAACGCACCAGCATAGCACGAACTGGTTACCAAGCCAGTCGCCTGTCCAGTGCCGGCGACATGGAACCGATGGGCGGCCGGACAGGTTACTTTTTGTCCATCACGACCGGAACTCGCCGGCCGGAACGAATAGGAGCGAGTGACGATGACGCAGGCAATGACAGCGGTTTACGAATCCCGTGCTGCGGCCGAGGCCGCCCGGAATGGCCTTTTGGCCCTGAGGATCCCTGTCGAAAACATTCTCATCCGCGGCGCCGGCCACCAGGAGCCCGCCCCCGGTTCCGGAACCGCATCGGCCGAGCATGGGTTCTGGCGCAACCTGTTCGAGGCCTTCATCCCCAAGAGCGAGCATCCGACCTACCTGGAAGGCATACGGCGCGGCGCCATGATGGTCGGCGTGCAGGTGCCCGACGGACTGGAGGACCAGGCCGAGCGGGTGCTGGAAGGCTGCGGCCCGATCGACCTGAACGCCCATGCCGCGTCCTGGCGTGAAAGCGGCTGGAACAAAGGCGGCCTGGACCCGGCGGCGGGGGTTCGCCTGCGGGTCCGCCGGTATCGCTCGACCGGCCACTGAGGTCCCTGGCCGTCAGGCCCGCCCCAGCTGCGCCAGCGCCTCCCTGAACGCCCCGAGCGTGGTGTCGACGATCCCGTCATCATGTTCGGTCGACAAAAACCACGCGCCGCGCTCCAGGGCACGAACGCCGCGCTCGAGGAGCGCCGTGGTCAGGCGGACATAGGCCTGGCGGTCGGCCGCGAGCACGTCGCGATAGTTCACGGCGGGCTTCTGCAAGCCGAGACCCACGTGGAAGATCTGCGGCAGGCCGGTCACCGTCGCGGTGACGCCGGCCTCCTGCAGGGCCTGGCGGATGCCGTCCATGAGCCGTTGGCCGCGCCGCTCTAGGCCCTCGAAGGTGCCGGGGCTGGCCAGGCGCCGGAGCGTCGCGATCGTGGCCGCCATGGCGACCGGCTGCGCGTTGTAGGTGCCTCCATGGACGATGCCGCCCTGGGCCAGGCGGTCCATGATGTCGGCGCGGCCGGCCACCGCCGCCACCGAGAAGCCGTTGGCGATGGCCTTGGCAAACGTCGCCAGATCCGGCGTCACGCCCAGGCGCTGCTGGGCACCTCCGGGTGCCACCCGGAAGCCGGTGATGACCTCGTCGAAGATCAGCACGGTGCCGGCCTTCGTGCAGGCCTCGCGCACCGCTTCGAGGTAGCCCGGCAGCGGCAGGATGCCGCCGCTGTTGCACATGATCGCTTCCATGATGACCGCGGCGACGTCGCCCCGCGCCAGCCGTTCCACGACCTGCTCCGGACGGTTCCACGAGAGCACCTCGACATGGGCGCCCGCCTGCGGATCCTGTCCCTGGCTCCCAGGAAATGGGATCGGCTGCGTTTCCGGGCCCATCTCCGCAGCCGGCGTGCCCACGCTCCAGAGCACGCTGTCCAGCCAGCCGTGGTAATGGCCCTCGAACTTCAGCACGACCTTCCGGCCAGTGGTGGCGCGCGCCAGGCGTAGCGCCAGCTGCACGGCCTCGGAGCCGGAGGAAGCGAAGCGCACCCGCTCCGCGCAGGGCACCATCTGGCAGACCAGCCGCGCCGCCTCGAACTCGAGTTCGCTCTGGCCGCCATAAAGCAGGCCGCGCTCCAGCTGCGCCCGCGCCGCCTCGATCACATCGGCCGGTGTATGCCCCAGGATCATGGGGCCGAGCGCCATGTAGTAGTCGATGAGCCGGTTGCCATCGATGTCGTAGAGCCAGGGACCCTCGGCCCGCTCGAAGACCAGCGGGGTCGGCGACACCCCGAAGCGGAACTGGCTGCTCACCCCGCCCGGGATGATCCGGCTGGCCTCGGCGATCCGCTGGCGGGAACGTTGGAAGGAGCATGCGGTCATCGTGGTTCTTCCGTCAGCGGGCCGATGGGTTGGCCTGAGCCTGCAACTGCATCAGCCCTGCACGTGCATCGGCCTGCACCTGGTCGATGAGGCCTTCATTGACGCAATCCCGCGAGCGCCCGTCCCGCAGGAAGGCGGCCGCAGTCATCGCCGACTTGCGCCGCAGGTCGACCAGGCTGGAGGGGCTGTAGAAGGCGGCATGGGGCGTGACGATCAGCCGGTGGCGCAGCGGCGAGCCCGGGGCGCGCCATGCCTGCATCAGCGGGTGACTTGCCGGCAGCGGCTCGGCTTCCAGCACGTCCAGGGCGGCAGCGCCCAGCCGGTTGTCCTGCAGGGCCCGCAGAAGCGCTGCGAGGTCGACGATGCCGCCCCGTGCCGTGTTCACCAGGACGCTGTCGGGCTTCATCGCGGCCAGCGCATCCTCGCCGATCAGGCCCCGGGTCTCGTCGGTGAGCGGCGTGTGCAGCGAGACGATGTCGGCGCTGCGCAGGAGTTCGCCCAGCGAACCCACCCGTTCCAGGCCGAGCGCCAGTTCGGTGCCGGTGGGACGGTAGGGGTCGTGGAAGATCACGCGCATCCCGAGCGCCTTGGCACGCAGCGCCGTCGCGGTCCCGATCCTTCCCAGGCCCACGATGCCGAAGGTCTGGGTCGACAGCCGCCGGACCATGGGCATCGCGGCGAAGTCCCAGCCCGCCACGGGATCGTCCAGGAGGAGGTCGTGGTAGCCGGTGATCCCGCGCCGGATCGCCAACGCCAGGGCAATGGCGTGGTCGGCGACGTCAGTCGTGCCGTAGTCCGGCGTGTTGCAGACCGCGATTCCGCGCTTCCCGCAGGCGAGCAGGTCGATGTTGTCGAAGCCGACGCCGGCACGGACCACCACGCGGCAGCGCGGCATGCGGTCCAGCAGGTCCGGCGTCACCGTGACCTCGTGGTAGCAGACCATGGCGGCGGTACGGGCCCAGACCTCGGCCGGGATCGCGGCGAGATCGCGGGCGTGCGACGCCCATGCCTGGAACGTGTCGCCATAGACGGCGGCCTCGATGTCGGCAGCACCTGGGAACTGGACGTCGGGATGGAGGATGAGCGGTGTCATGGAGCCTTCGGGCATGATGCCGTTCACCGGATCAGCCCGGCGGCGCGCGGCAGCCAGAGCGAGATGAACGGGACATAGGTGATGATGAGAAGCGCCACGACCTTGACGCCATAGAGCGGCAGGAGCGCGCGGGTGATCGAGGCCATGGAACGGCCGCTGATCGAGGAGATCACGAACAGGTTGGCGCCGATCGGCGGCGTGTTCAGCCCGACCATCAGGTTGACGATGACGATGATCGAGAAATGGATGGGATCGATGCCGAACTGCACGGCCACGTGCTGCAGGATCGGCACGAAGATCAGGATCGCGGGCACCGTGTCGAGGAAGCAGCCGACGAACAGGAGGAAGATGTTGACGATGATCAGAAAGACGTAGCGGTTGTCCGAGATCGCCAGGAACATGGCGGTGACCGCCTGCGGGATGCTCTCGATCGCCAGGAACCAGGCGAACAGGGTCGAGGTCGCCACCACGATCATCACGGTGGCGGTGGTCAGCGCGCTGTCGCGGAACACCTTGGCCAGGCCCGTCAGATCGACCGAGCGGTAAAGGACGCAGGTGAGGAACAGGGCATAGACGCACAGGACCGCCGCGGCCTCGGTCGCCGTGAAGATGCCGCCGCGCACGCCGCCGACGATGATGACGGGGGCGACGAGGATCGGGACCGCGTCGAGGATCGAGCGGAACAGGCTGCGCTCGCTGCGCCGGCCGCCTTCCAGGAGCGGATGGTTGCGGCAGGCATAGGCGACATAGAGGGTCAGCAGGGCGAAGATCAGGATGCCCGGCAGGATGCCGGCGAAGAACATGGCGCCGATCGAGAGCCTGGTCGGGATGGCGTAGATGACCATGACCAGGCTGGGCGGGATGATCGGCGCAATGATGGCGCCGGAAATGGTGAGTGCTGCGGCGAAGTCGGTGGTGTAGCCGCGCGAGCGCATCATCGGCACCATGACCGAGCCCAGCGCCGCGGTATCCGCGGTCGCCGAGCCGGAAACGCCCGCCATCATCAGGTTGGACACCAGGTTCACGTAGGCGAGCCCGCCGCGGATGCGGCCGACAATGAGGTCGGCGAAGTCGACCAGCCGCTGGATGACGCCGCCCGCGACCAGCAGGTTGCCCGCCAGGATGAAGAGCGGCAGCGCCAGCAGGCCGTAGCTGTTCATGCCGGCGAACATGCGCTGCGCCGCCGCCGCCGCATTGCCGAAGCCGCCAATCAGCAGCCCCGCCAGGGCGCAGAGGCCGACGGCAAAGGCGACCGGCGTCTCCACTGCCAGCAGGAAGACGAGCAGCACAACGACAATTGCGGTGATCATGGCGCCTCCGCCGGGCCGGAAGGAGGCTTCAGCGCCGCCCGGATGGCGGCCGCCACGGCGAACAGCGAGAGCAGGCATGCCAGGGGCATGATCAGGTACGGGATTGCAGCCGGCAGGCGCAGGGCGGTGGTCGGCTGGCCCCAGGCGCCCATGGCAAGCCACCAGCCGCCCAGGCCGATATAGGCCAGGAAACCCGCGACGAGCAGGAGGCTCACAGCGCGCAGCAGGCGCACTGGCCGGGAGCGCTTGGGCAGCCAGTCGATGCGGATGTGCTGGTCCTTGCCGAAGGCGCGGTACATGCCGAGAAAAGAAACGACGACCAGAAGGATCTGCGCCAGTTCTTCCGGCCAGGGCAGCGCTGCGTGGAAGACGTAGCGAAAGAAGACCTGCAGCGCCAAGACCGCGGCGATGACGGCCATGCCGAGCACGAGGATCACGTCGGTGACGCGATCCACCCAGAATTTGAGCGACGTCACGAAGCCTCTCCGTCTTGTCCCGGGCCGGGCTGCGGCCCGGGACGTTGCCAGCAAGAGCGGAGCGGCGGCCTATTGCGACACGGACTGGAGGAGGCTGGCGCGGATGTCGTCGACTTCCTTGTACACCGCGTCGACATAGGCCGGGTCGAGTTCCTTCTTCAGGTAGGCCTGCATCGGCTCCTTCGTGGCGGCGCGGAAGGTCTCGATCTCTTCCAGCGTGGGCGCGTAGACTTCCATGCCCTGCGCGCGGAGCTTTTCCACGGCAGTGACCCGCGCCTGATAGTTGCGCTCGCCATACTCCGTCGTCGCCGCCATGCGGGCGCCGGTCACCACCACGGTGCGCAGTTCCGGCGGCAGGCCCTGGAAGAACTGCTCGTTGATCATGAGGGTGTTGAGGCCGAGCTGGTGGTTGTCCAGCGTCAGGTATTTCTGGACCTGGTCGAACGAGTAGTCGAGCACCACTCCAACGGGGTTCTCCTGCCCGTCCACCACGCCGGACTGCATGGCGCCGTAGAGCTCTTCCCACGGCACCGGCGTGGGCGAGCCGCCCATCGCCTCGACCATGGCGAGCGACATCGGGCTCGGCGGCACCCGCATGCGGATTCCGGACATGTCGGCTGCCGACTTGATCGGCTTCACGTTGTTGGTGAAGCAGCGAAAGCCGTAGGAAGAGGCGGCAAGGAAGCGCAGGCCGGACTCCTTCGCCATCTTCTCGCGGACGTCCATGAAGAAGTCCGAATCGAGGAAGCGCTGGCCTTCCTCGTCATTGGCGAACAGGTAGGGCGTCGCCAGGACGATCATCGGCTTGTAGAAGCTGTCCAGGTTCTGCTCGTCGCCCTGCGCCATCTCGATGGCGCCGATCTTGGCCTGCTCCAGGGCGTCCTTGATCGAGCCCAGCTGGCTGGCCGGCGAGATCGACACGTCGATGCGGCCGCCGCTGGCGCTCTCGACATAGGCCTCGAAGACCTGCCAGCCCTTGTGCAGCGGGCTTTCGGTCGATTCGGCGTGGCTTCCCCGGATGTTGAACTCGGCAGCGATCGTGGCGGCCGGCGCACCTGCCATCACGACCGCACCCGCAAGCGCGGCAAATCCCCAGTGCAGCTTCATATTGCTCCCCTCTCTTATCTCGAGCCAAACGAACGCCCGCCATGTTCT
>VFQN01005132.1_pt1 | contig 16382 bp, 13 predicted proteins | sample 3512371 | NCBI WGS metagenome assembly VFQN01 (sample SAMN10412370, study PRJNA504923) | tailings metagenome | isolation source: Replicate 2 from Balatoc abandoned mine | place: Philippines: Itogon, Benguet | collected 2017-08-28 | reverse complement strand
GGTTTCTTCATCACGCCTGCGCTCATGGGTGGGCCGAGTGACGTGATGATTGCGATGCTGATCGAGCGGGCGGTCGAGATCACTCTCGACTGGACCAGCGCAGCCATCATGTCGGTGGCCCTGCTGGCGATGACACTGGTCCTCTACATCATCTACTACCGCGTCACCGACGTGCGCCGCATGATGGGGGCCTGACGCAATGGGCGGAGCGGGGCGCGCGACACTGGCATTCTACATCGGCCTCGGCTGCCTCCTGCTGATGGCGCCGATCGTGATCGTGTGTGTGCTCGCCTTCAGCGGCGAAGGCTATCTGCGCTTTCCGCCGGAGTCGTTCTCGCTGCGCTGGTTCTCGGCGTTCTTCGGCGATGGGCGTTGGCGGCAATCCCTGTGGTCCAGTCTTGTCATTGCACTCATCGCTTGTGCGATCTCGACCGTGCTCGGATTCCTGGCCGCATATGCCTTCGTGCGCGGCGACTTCAGGGCGAAGAAAATCGTTCTGTCGATGCTGCTCATTCCGATCATCGTCCCGCACGTCATCACGGCCATCGCGATGTACTTCGTGACGGCGAAATTCGGCCTTGTAGGTAACGTCGTTTGGATCGGCTTCTGTCATGCCGTCGTAACATTGCCGATCGTGGTGCTGATCCTGCTTTCGTCACTCCAGTCGGTCGACATCAATCTCGAACGTGCAGGCCTCAGTCTCGGTGGAAGCCGCATATACGTGTTCCGTCGTGTCGTCATACCGCTCGCCTTTCCGGGCATCATGTCATCGGCGCTCTTCGCCTTTCTGGCGTCGTTTGATGAACTGATCATTTCCCTCTTTCTGGCAGGTGTGCGGGCGCAGACGCTGCCTGTTCGCATCTGGAACAGCCTCCATCTCGAACTCGAGCCCGTTATCGCGGCCGTCAGCGCCTTTCTGATCGCAGTGACGGGCTTGGTGCTCGCTTTCGACATGCTTCTTCGTAGCCTGCGCGCGACCAAGTCCGCCGGACGCGGCGGATCGAGCTAGTTTGCTATCCCCCAATACCTCTGAACTCGAAGCCACCGAATCGGACCATGATGCGCCATGCCAGAAGCAGCTGAACCAACGATCGTCATCGGTGCGGGCGTTGCTGGACTGACAACCGCGCTCTATCTGCAGCGCGCGGGCGAGACGGTCGCTGTCGTGGATCCGCTGCCTCCGGCAGGTGGTGCCTCCTACGGGAATGCGGGGCTCATCAGTGCCGACACTTCCGTGCCCATCGCCCTGCCCGGCATGGTACGGAAAGTTCCTGGCTGGCTGACGGATCGGCTCGGACCTCTCTCCGTCGATCCGCGATACCTGCCGACTGCATTGCCGTGGCTTATGCGCTGGGTGGCGGCTAGCCGCGCATCGCGCGTCGAGCAGATCTCGGACGCTATGCGCGCGCTCCACCAGACGTCCTTCGATTGTTGGCGTGAGCTACTCGGCCAGTCGAAGTTCTCGGAACTGATCCGGCCGCTGGGGCAGGTTCATGTCTGGGAAAGCGACGCCGAAACCCCATCAGCCGCGCTGGAGCGCAGTCTTCGTGAGCGCCAAGGCATTCGTGTAGACAAACTGTCGCAAGACGAGCTGCGGCAGATGTTTCCCGGCATCTCCCGACGCGTCGTGCGAGGCCTGCTTCTTCCTGGCAACGGTTTCACAGTGAACCCGCAGCGGCTCGTGCAAACGCTAGGTGACCTCCTACGCGATGCCGGCGGAACGCTCATCGCGGAGCGCGCATCGCGCATTATTCCCGGTGAGGGTGGCGACTACACTGTGATGACCAACATCGGCTGGCGCAAGGCGAAGCGGGTCGTCGTCGCCGCTGGCGCGTGGTCGAACGATCTTCTGCGTCCGCTCGGGGTCCGTATCCCGTTGGAGACCGAACGCGGGTATCACGCGATGCTGACGGCGCCCGGCATTGATCTCCGGTTGCCAATATCCAACAAGACCAGGGCATTCGGCGTCACGCCGATGGAGCACGGCCTACGTGTCGCCGGCACTGTCGAGATTGCGGGCCTTCAGGCGCCGCCTAACCTGGAGCGCGCGAAGGTTCTCCTGGAACACGTCAAAGGCATGTTCCCAGACGTCGACACGCGCGAGCATCGCTTCTGGATGGGCTTCCGGCCTTCAACGCCGGACAGTCTTCCAATCCTTGGTGAAGCTCCTGGACTGCCGAACCTGTTCCTCGCCTTGGGGCACGGTCACTTTGGCATGACGGGCGGACCGCCGAGCGCCAAGATCGTGTCTCAACTGGCTCTAGGCCGACCCTCCCCGATCGATCCCAGTGCATATTCGGCAAAGCGCTTCGGCTGATAACGCAAAATCACGCCGATCGGTCGTCTTGAACGCGCCGGGTAGGTCGTCCAGGCCGCCAAGGTCGCATTGCGGACGTGGCCGTCGGCATTTCTTCCGCAGCGCCATATCTGGATTGGTCGAGTCCGCTTTTGGGATCGGCCGTTGAGCGCACGCTGTCCTGAGACGCCGGCAAGTGGCGCTCTTTGGATGCCCGCGGTTGCAGTGATCCGATGGCCTCCGTCGGCACCCCGACGAGATGAGCCAGAAGAAGACTAACCCTTCTATCCGGGCAGTGCGCTTCCCTTCGCATACCACGCATGTCTGCTCGCAACAGACTTTCAGACGAGGTGTGGATGGGAGCTCAAGTCGGACGGAATGCGGTCAATCCGCAGTTACCAATGCCATCTGCGATGGGTCGAAGGAGAGCCAGACCCGCTCACCGACATCGAAGGTCTGCGCCGGGGTCGTAGTCACGCGGAGTTCCATGCCGGACCCGTCGGGCCGCGCCGTATAATCCCAGAGATCGCCAAGATAAGCGCGATTGACGATGTCCGCTCGAACGGCGAACACGGGTTCTGCGTCTTTGCTCAAGGTGAGTGTCTGTGGGCGCACAGAGAATGTCAGCTTGCCCTTGAAGTCGCTCGACTGCGCGCCGAACGCGCCAGCCGGAAGTGCGAAGTTGTCGAGGCGCACCGACGTGCCGTCACCTTGCGCTTCGACAAAGTTCGTCCGACCGATGAACCCGGCTACGAATCGTGTCTTCGGCCTGTTGTAGACCGTGAAAGGGTCATCGCATTGCTCGATGCGACCCTCGTTCATGACAGCCACGCGATCCGACGTCACCATCGCTTCGCCCTGATCGTGCGTAACGTACACGGTCGTGATGCGGAACTCATTGTGCAGGCGACGGATCTCGAAACGCATTTCCTCTCGCAGGTTGGCGTCTAGGTTTGAGAGCGGTTCATCCAGAAGCAAGACGGATGGCTTGATCACGATCGCCCGCGCGAGAGCCACGCGCTGCTGCTGCCCCCCTGAAAGCTCGCCCGGATATCGCTTGGCGAGATGCCCCATCTGGACCACTTCGAGGATCTCGCCAACGCGTGACTTGATCTGATCTTTCGTGAGTTTTCGAAGTTCGAGACCGAAGCCGACATTCTGCTCGACCGTCATGTTCGGCCAGATCGCATAGCTCTGGAAGATCATCGACATATTGCGACGCTCGGGCGGAACCACGCCGCTCGGCGATGAAACGACATCTCCCTCGATCGATATCGTGCCTTCGCTGGGCGGTATGAAGCCCGCGATCATTCGGAGGGTCGTCGTCTTACCGCAGCCGGATGGGCCCAGCAGAGAGACGAATTCTCCTTCCGAGATGGCAAGGCTGACGCCCGCGACCGCATTCGTTGTCCCGAACGAGCGCCAGATGTTTGACAGGATCAATTTGGGCATATCGCTTCACTCTCTCTCAGTCGCGACGCAACATGAAGTCCCGCCCCGCGAGACGCAGCCCGATGCCTACAAAAGCCAGCGTGATGATCAGGAGCAGGCCGCCGAGCGCGGACAGCACCTCGAAATTTCCTTCTTCGCTGAGATCGTACAGCAGGACGGAGATGGTCCTTGACTGCGGACCGACGAGAAAAATGGCGGCGCTCAACTCGCGCGTGGCCAAAATGAAAATGAGTAACCAACCACCGAGGAGGCTGCGCTTCAGCAACGGAGCGACGACGCGGCGAATCGCGGTCAGTCGCGTGCCGCCCAAGATACGGACGGCTTCCTCCATCTCCGGATGGAGCGAACGTAACGCGGCAGAGCTGTTGGCATAGGCAATCGGAAGAAAGCGCGTGGTGAATGCCAGCACCAACAGCAGGCCGGTGCCGTACAGCGCAAGTGGTGGAGAGGCGTAGGCGGCATAGAAGCCAATCGCCATCACAATGCCTGGGATGACGAAGGGCGCCATGCTGAGAAACGACAGGACGCCACCGAACGGAACGAGCTTCCGATTCACGATATAGGCAATCGCAACTGCGAGTATGCACGCGAAGGTCGCCGATCCCAGGCCGTAGACGAACGTGTTCTTGACCGCGAGGATTGCAACCTCGTTACGGAAGATAAGGTCTGCGTAGTTCTGCAGCGTGAAATTCTCGAGGCTCACGCCACGACCCCAGGCACGACTGAAAGATGCCTGCAGGAGCACGATCATTGGCAAGGCCACAGATAAGAGGCCGACGAAGGCGCAATAGCCGAAAACCGGCCATTTCCATCGACCGAGATCGATCATTCGTCGCTCGCCGCCTTTTCCAGTCTGCGACACGAATCCTTTCCGCGACAGCACCACCTTCTGGAGCCACATGAGCGCGATCGTGACGAGCAGAAGGGGCATGGCGTATGCCGCCGCAACCTCCGCCCGGACCGGAAACTCGAAGAACTGCCAGAGCTGCGTCGTCACGACATTTATGCGGGCTGGGATTCCGATGAGCGCCGGCGCACCGAACAGCGCGATCGTCTCGAGGAACACAATGATGAGACCGGCCATGATCGAAGGCCAGGCGAGAGGTAACGTGACCCGCCGCATCGTTGTCCATGCGCCGGCCCCGAGAATATTCGCGGCGTCTTCCATCTCAGAAGAGATCAGATCGAGTGCGGATTTCGTAAAGATGAAGATGAATGGGAAGGAGTTGAGGGCGATGATGAGTGCAAGCCCCCAGAAGCTGTAGATGTTCACGATCGGGCCAGACGCGCCGGTCGCGGCAATCCAGAGCTGATTGATCCACCCGGAGTTGGGGCCCGCCAACAAGATCCAGCCGATCGCACCGAGGTACGGGGGAACGATGAACGCCCCAAGCACGACCACCCAGATCAACCCCTTGAAGGGAATGTCCGCGCGAGACATGGCCCACGCTAGCGGGAGTCCAAGAACGGCGCTGAGTCCGGCGGCGGCGGCACCCAGCAGGAGGGAGTTGAGCAAGGCCTCGAGATATCGCGCCCGCCCGTACGCCGTCAGGTAATTGTCGAGTGTCCAAGCCGTGCCATCGCCTGTTTGCAGACTGGAAAGCAGCAGCGAAGCCATGGGGCTCACTACGAGCAGCACCAGTATGGCGATCAGAGCGAACCATAGAATGTTCACCGGGTCGAACCGGCCGTACATCCGAGACATTCTGCCGACACCGATTTGCCGTCGTGCTGAGGCGTGGTGCAATGCAGAGTCCGCCATGAGCGACGCCTCCGTGCTGCTCGTTTGATAGACGGGAGTGGCGGGCGGCTAGATGCCGAAGGTGTCGCGCCAGAGTTCCTTGACCTCTGACATGCCCTTCTCAACCTCGCTGAAAGACGGCCGAAGGAGTTTGACTTCGTTCAGGGGACGACCACCTGTTGCAGGTGGCACTTCGGGCCGCATCGGCTCCGCGAAGTCGCCGACATTCACCTTCGATGCCTCGATGCTGTACAGGAACTCCATCATCAGGCGCGATGCATTCGGATTTTTGGTTCCCTTCACGATGCCTGAGATGCCCGTCATAAGCACCGCACCGTCCTCAGGATAGATCACACCGACCGGATTGCCTTTTGCGGCGCTGTTCAATGTGGTTGCATTGGGCCCGGCGCCGATCGATCGCTCGCCGGCATTGAGCATCGTCACCGTGTCATTGATCGAGCGGCCAACTTGCGGCTTGTTCTGCTCCAGCTGCTTGAAGTAGTCCCAGCCGTAGAGCTTCTTCATCATGATGGCCCAGGTGCCGACGTACCCACTGAAGCTTGGATGGCCCGTCGCGATCTCCCCCTTCCACTTCGGATCGAGCAGGTCTTTCCAGGACTTCGGCAGCTCCTTACCCTTCATCTTTTCCGTATTGTAGTTGATCAGAACGAGCCCTGCGGACGTGATGTGAAAGTGGCCGTCGGGATCGACGCCCTTGAACGCGTCAACAATCTTCGATGCAGCTTCCGGCACGTATGGCTCGAGCAGCGATCGGCTCTTCAAGAAGCTGTAGTGGCCGAGGTCGGTGCTCGAAAAGACGTCGCACTGATTGACCTTGGACTTCATGTCCTGGCTCAGTCTTTGAAATGCGACCTGCGCCGTCGTGCGGATTACATTGACCTTGATGCCGGGATACTTCTCCTGGAATGCCCGTCCCAGCGCATCCGTTGTCTCGGAGCTGTAGTGGGAGATGTACCAGGTCACGGTCTCGTTGTTGGCCTTGGCGGCCTCGTACAGCTTTTTCTCGGCGCCAGACATCTGAGCCGAAGCGCTGGTGGCGATGGCCGCGGTCACCGCGAAGGCGCCGATTGTAGAAAGCAAGTGCCCTAGAGATCTCATCGCTAGCTTCCTCCGTATTTCTTTTGTCCGATCAGTTTCGCCCGCGTGCGACGCAGCGAAATGTTGCGCCGCAAAACCTGGGAAGGCTCAGCGGGGCGATCGCATTGTTTGAGCTGATCACTGTCTGGGAACATTGCCGCGTTGTCTACTGCGCGCTGCGTCGATCCATGCGCGAACAGCGCATGAACGAATCATCCCACCGAAGAACGCGGAGGCGACGCGCTACACCAGCGCATTTGCGCGCTTGCACTTCACGCATGGACCGCATGTAAGCTAAGCACGGGCCAAGCGATGTTTGATGTGCAAAGCTTGGCCGACAAAAATGCTAACGGGACGAAACGCATGAAGCGCCAGATGCACCTAAACCTCTTCATTCTCGGAAAAGGTCATCATGAGGCTGCATGGCGACATCCCGATGCTTCGCGTCGACCACCGAACGACATCGGCTACTACCAGGATCTGGCGCTTTCCGCGGAAAAGGGGCTCTTTGATTCCATCTTCATCGCGGACGTTCTTGCAAGCGACATGTCCTTCACCAAGACAGGGCACGTCAGCCTCGAACCTTTGACGATGCTCGGCGCATTGGCCGTCTCAACCAGCCGGATCGGTCTGATTGGAACGGTGTCGACGACCTATACCGAGCCGTACAACCTCGCACGTCAGTTTGCGTCGCTCGATCACATCAGCAAGGGCCGCATCGGTTGGAACATCGTGACGACCTGGTCGATCCTCGCTGCGCAAAATTTTGGGGGCAGCGAACAGATCCGTCACTCAGAGCGCTATGACCGCGCGGATGAGTTCATGTCCGTCGTGAAGGGGTTGTGGGATAGTTGGGCTGACGATGCGATCGTGGCGGATACCGAATCCGGTCTCTACGCCCGCGAAGAACGCATTCGACCGATCAACCATAAGGGCGAGAACTACTCGGTAGCCGGCCCGCTCAATCTGCCACGGTCACCGCAGGGCCATCCTGTTCTCGTGCAGGCCGGATCATCCGACAAAGGACGCCAATTCGCAGCGCGCCACGCAGAGGCGATTTTCACAGCTCACCTCGAGAAAGCGACCGCACTTGCATTCTACGCCGACCTCAAGGCTTTGGTAGCCGCGGAGGGACGCGATCCGGATCATGCCCTCGTACTTCCCGGCCTGAGCGCGCTGATCGCTTCCACCGAGGCCGAGGCCAAGCGCATGTCGGAAGAGCTGAACATGCTTGCTGATCCCGAGATTGGCCGCAGAAGGCTTTCTGGTCGCTTCGGTGGTTACGATTTCTCCCACCTGCCGCTCGACAAGGTCCTCTCGGTCAGTGATTTCCCCGATCCGAAGACGGTCGAAGCCGCACGCAGCCGAACCGAAGTGATTGTCGGCCTTGTCGCACGCGAGAAGATCACGCTACGCCAATTGCTCGCTCGGCTGGCCGGCGCCCGCGGTCACCTGACCGTGGCGGGAACCCCGGAACAGGTGGCCGATCTGATGGAGGACTGGTTCAAGACCGGCGCCGCCGACGGTTTCAACATTATGCCGCCGATCCTGCCAGCAATGCTCGATGTGTTCATCGCAGAGGTCGTCCCGATCCTCCAGCGTCGAGGATTGTTTCGAACCGCCTATGAAGGAAAGACTCTTCGCGACACCTATGGCCTTCCTCGTCCACCATCGAGGCGATGACTGGTTTGGATCGCAACTCGGCCTGGGATGGCAAAGACGGATGAGCTTTACGTGCCACGAACGTTCAGTTGGTCTGCATCGCAGTCTCTCCATGAGCACGTAGGTCTCCATTCGACACTCAGCCATCGATGTAGATGAAGCGCCCCTAGTGTCATTGGATCAGTCGAGTCACGACATACGGGCTGAGAACAGGATATTAGGCGCGTCCGATGGGCTTCTTCATCGGAACCAAACAAAGCGCCACCAGTCCAGCGAACGACAACGCGGACGAGAGGATGAGGGTTGCGCTTCCAAGGCGATCGATAAGCAGGCCGAACAGCAGCGGCGCGGCGGCCTGCGCGATCCTAGCGGGCGCACCGAGGATACCGAGCCGATAGCCATAGTTATCCGAACCGAATATCGCGAGCGGGACGGTGCCGCGGGCGATCGTCATGACACCGGAGCCGGCACCATGCAGAGCGGCGAAGGCGCCTGACGCGCCACCTGCGCCGAAGAGCGCAAGAATGGCGGCGCCGACTGGATGCGCGATCATGGAGAGCCGGGCGGATATTATGGGGTGCTGTCTGCGTAAGAAGCTCGCCTCCGCGATGCGGGCCGCGACTTGGGCTGGACCGATCAGTGCTCCCGCCGCTACGGCTTGCACTGTAGTCGCCCCAGCCGCTTCGAGCAGCCGTGGTAGGTGGGCTGCCATCGCGGCGACGACCATCCAGCCGGCGGCAAAGGCGAATGCCAGCAAAGCCATGTTGCGGTCGAACGGGACGTGGACAAGCGGAGCAACCTCGGTTTGCTTCGCGATGTCGCGCGGTTTTGGCAACAGGACGCGATTGAGCGGCAAGCCAATGAAAACGTGAACTGCGGCCCAGACAAAGCACGTGTTGCGCCAGCCGATTTCGGCGACTCCAAATGCTGTCAGAGGCCAGCCGATCGTGCTCGCGAAGCCGGCCAGCAGCGAAATTCCAGTAATCGCCGAGCGCGCTTCGACACCGTAGATGCGGCCAAGCATCGCGAATGCGGCGTCATAGAGACCGAGCCCCATGCCGATGCCAAGAAGCATCCAAGACAACCACAGCGTCCCCAAGTTGCACGCAAATGCGAGCGTTATCAAACCCGCCGCGATCATGACGTTCGAAAGTGCGAGGACCTCCCGCCCGCCATACGCGTCAATGGTACGACCAACGCGTGGGCCGATAAGTGCGGAGATCAGGAGTGACGCAGAGAAGGCGGCGAAGAACCAAGTGCTGGAGATCCCGAGGTCCCGCGATATCGGATCGGCGAGGATTGCCGGCAAGTAGTAGCTCGATCCCCACGCCAGCGTTTGGGTAGATCCGAGAATGATAATGACGGACAGCCGGGACTGCATGACGTTCCATTTGCCATTCACCGGGAGAGCGGTGTGTCCTATGCCCAGAAACGCCGGAATGCCTCTTCGGCAAGTATACGTGTCTGTTCCAGCGTCAATGGCTCCAAGTGGCGCTCACAATTTTGCACTCGCCACATCACGTCGCTCGAGCCCCGCATCCTAAGCCAGATCCTGCGCAAAACCGGCATGGCGTCCCGCCCGATTGCTCAAGTGCCCTCGCAGAAGTTCTGGCAAGGTCCCTGTTGGGTCAGATCTCGAGCACCATGCCGTCGTCGGCGCAAAGCTCCGGGACACGATGTCGGTTCGCGAGCATCTCCGGGCCGAGATGCGTAAGCACGATCTTCTTGGCTTTGAGCTCTGCGCGCCGATCGCGAATGGTCGGATAGTTGAGGTGAAACCTGATTGGCTTTTCGTAGAAGTAGCATTCGCAGATCATCAGATCGGCACCATCCGCGATCTTCGGCGTGTCCTCGGTCCAATCGCCATCACCGGTGTATGAGATGACCTTGCCACCGCAATCGATACGGAGCTGCGTCGGGTTGGTCTCGCGCGTATGATCGGCGGGATAGGGCGTCACCGAAAGTCCGCAAATTTCGTTCTCCGCGTGAGTCTTCATTTCCACGTACGTCAATGGAAATTTCGGTTTCATCACGTGCATCCCCGGCATGAGCGCATCCCGGGTTTCGGCCAATCGCGCCTCGGTATCGCGTGGCCCGGCTATGGTGAGAGGCTTCTCTCGGCGCGCTCCGAGCATGGAATCGGCGAGCAGTTGTGGAATGCCGGCGCTGTGGTCGGCGTGAATGTGAGTGAGCAAAATGAGATCGATGCTGGTGTGCTTGATGCCGAGCCTGTTGAGCGCAATGAGACTCGACGCACCAAAATCGATGGCGAACCTCAGGCCAGGAATGTCTACGAGAATGCAGGTCTGAAATCGTCCCCCTGAGCCAAAGGCATCGCCCGAACCGACGAAGGTCACCGTCGCTTTCATTGTATTTCTCCGTCAGATGATGCCGCCGGCCCTCAAGGCTTCGATGCGTGACGTCGGCAGCTCGAGGACTTCCCGCAAAACGTCCTCGGTGTGCTCGCCGAGGGTGGGTGGCGCTCGGCGGTACTGAACCGGCGTTTCAGAGAGCTTGAGCGGACAGCCAATGAGATCCACCGTGCCCTTGCCGCTCAGCGCGTGCGGCATCGAGATCTTCATGCCGCGCGCCAGGACCTGCGGATCGTCAAACACTTCCGCGACATTGTTGACCGGCGAGCAGGGCACGTTGACTCGCCCGAGCACCTCCATCCAGTGCGCTGTGGTGTTCGTGCGCAGGAACTCGGTGACCAGTTCGACGAGTTCATCGCGATTGCGGACGCGATCCGAGTTCGTTACGAACCGCGGATCGGTGCTCAATTCCAGACGGCCGGCAGCTTCACAAAGGCGCTTGAACTGGCCATCATTGTTCGCGGCGACGATCGCCCAGCCGTCTTTCGTCTCGAACACCTGGTATGGCACGGTATTCGGATGCGCTGTTCCCAGACGCTGCGGAATTCCGCCGCCCGTAAGGTAGTTCAGTCCCTGATTGTAGAGCCAGCCGACTTGGACATCGAGCAAGCCGAGATCGATGTGCTGGCCGACGCCGGTCGCATCGCGATGGCGCAGCGCCGACAGAATGCCGATGGTCGCATAAAGGCCGGTCATGACGTCGTTGACGGCGATCGGCACTTTGACCGGTGGCCGATCGGGTTCGCCGGTCATGCTTATGAGACCACCAATGCCTTGAGCAACCATGTCGTAGCCTGGGCGCGCTGCGTAGGGGCCCGTCTGCCCGTAGCCCGTGATCGAGCAATAGACCAGACGCGGCTGATCGCGTCGCAGTTCCTCATACCCGAGCCCGAGCTTCTGAAGGCCACCCAGCTTGAAGTTTTCGATCAGCACATCGCAACGCTGCACGAGTTCCTTGATCGTCGCGATGCCTTCGGGCTTGGAGAAGTCGACGGCGATCGATCGCTTGTTGCGGTTGCAGCAGAGGTAGTAGCTGCTTTCCGTGGTGTCCTGGCCGTCCCTGTCCTTGACGTATGGCGGACCCCATGTGCGCGTTTCATCGCCAACGCCTGGCCTTTCAACCTTGATGATCTCGGCGCCGAGGTCGCCGAGCAATTGTGTACAGGACGGCCCCGCGAGCACACGACTGAGGTCGAGAATACGAATCCCCGCCAGCGAACCACCTGACATTACATCACCTCGTTTGCTGTAGCGTTCACTCCCTAGACATTTGTATATCCACATTTTCCATTGTCAACGTTCGATACCACCCGGCCTATGTCGCCAGCAGGCCGACCGCTGCGCGCTCATCTGTAAGGAGGGTATGAGCCAGGCGAGCGGCCAGTGCGGCGCGAATGATCGGAACTTTGAACGATCCACCTGCACACAGGACGAGATGCGGGATCTTGCGGATAGTGCCCAGCGGCACCGCAACCGTTCTGCGATTGAGCTCGTGATCGATGACGCGGCCATCGGCATCGACGTACTGATCGCATACGCCGCCGACAGCTCCCGCAGCGAGGAGAGATTTGAGCATATCGCGCGTGATGGCGCCGTGCTTGATGATCCACGTGTGGGATGTGAGATCAATGGTCGTGAGGAGAGCAACGTCCGCTTTGGCGGCTTTGTCGACAACCGCCCGGATGGCCGAACTGCGCATCAAGGCCTTCTTGGTCGGCTCGTCGTCGGCGTACATCGGTGCGGTCATGTAGTAGCATTGGGCGTCGAGTATTTTTGCGAAAGACGCAGCGTTGTCATAGGGATTAATGATTGCGCTCCGTGGAAGCCCACCGGATAAGGAAACCACGCTGATGCCGCTGTTTCTCCGCGGCGCGAGCGATTGGGCAGCAGCATAGACGGTGCCGCCCCATCCGAGGGCGAGGATGTCGTCCTGCCTCAGAGTCTTCGATATGTACTCGCCGGTAGCGATCCCGACGATGTGACGGACGTCATCTTCATTCGCCGGTGAGGGCACCACGACCGCGTCCCGTAGATCGAATTTTTCGCGGAGCCGCGCTTCAAGCTCGACACAAGGGGCCACAGGTGAATCGATCGAGATGCGGACGATGCCTTGCCGACGCGCTTCGCTGATCACTTTGTTGATCGTGGCACGACTGAGGCCCACGCGATCGGCCACTTGCTGCTGGGTCTGACCATCATGGAAATGATACCAACAGATTCGCGCGACCAGCTCAGGTCTGACAGACAGCCCAGACGTCTCGAGCCTGTCATTGTCGTCCGAGCGGCGTGACACGTTGTTCCTCCATCGCCGGATATTCCACGGATCGTGTTAGTCCGCATTCCGGGGCCCGGATTCGGATCCTTGCAGGTTATTGACCTACGCGTCCGCATCCGTCATACAATTGTCAATCAATTCGACTATTCGATGATCATGGAAATGAATGACGCGGCTGCTGGTTTCGCGGCGCTCTCGCAGGAGACGCGCCTCCAATTGATGCGCGCTCTTGCCAGGCGAGGTTCGTCCGGGATGGCAGCCGGCGAGTTGGCGGCAACCCTCGGCTTGGCGCCCTCGACCCTGTCGTTCCATTTGGCGGCCCTGGAGCAAGCCGGGTTGCTCCGCTCCACCCGCCATGGCCGCCGCGTCATATACGCTGTGCGGTTCGCTGGCTTGCGTACGCTCTTCAGCTTTCTGGCCGACACGTGCTGCGGCGATCGCCCGGAGCTGCGCGGCGATCTCGAACGGCTCATTCCCGAGGCATTGGATGAGGTAAATCCCTTGGCGCCAGCCTTCAATGTTCTATTCGTCTGCACACGCAATTCGGCTCGCTCGATCATGGCAGAAGCCATCCTCGAGAAGATCGGACGTGGAAAGTTCAATGCCTATTCGGCGGGCTCCAATCCAGCCGACGCGCCGATGCCCGAAGTGCTCGAGCGATTGGGCATCCTTGGACACGACACGTCACGGCTCAGCTCCAAGTCTTGGAGCGAGTTCATGAAGCGCGACGCGCCGCGCATGGATTTCGTCCTGACGCTCTGTGATGCCGGCGATGGCGAAGTGTGCCCCGATCTCGGCGAGCGTCCGATCACGGCCGTGTGGCCGTTTCCCGATCCGGCACGCTTCCGCGGGTCGGAGATCGAGCGGACGACACTGCTCAATGAACTCTACGGCATGATTCGACGGCGGCTCGAGAGCTTCACCAACTTGCCATTCAGCACGCTCGACCGCATGGCGCTGAAAGCGCGCCTCGATGAACTCGGCAAGCCCACCACATACGCCCGGTAAGGAGATCGCAATGCGCGTTGGCATAAATGGCATGGGCCGCATGGGGCGACTGTCGTTGAGAGCGGCAATGGGAGGTTTGCCGCGGCCTGCCGACGACCCGCGCGCCAGCAGCCGGCTCGAGATCGCGCACGTCAACGAGATCAAAGGTGGCGTCGAAGCGACCGCGCATCTTCTCGAGTTCGATAGCCTGCATGGACGCTGGCGCAATTCCATCGGTGTCGAAGACGGGGCTTCGCTGTCCGTCGCCGGGCGACGCATCGGCTTTTCAGCGGCCGCAACGCCAGCTGACGTGCCGTGGGGCGATCTCGGTTGCGATATCGTGCTTGAATGCACGGGGAAATTTCTGAAGCCCGAGCAGCTTCAGGCCTATTTGGAACGCGGCGTGAAGCGCGTCATCGTTGCAGCGCCGGTCAAGGACGATCGCGCATTGAACGTGGTCGTCGGCGTCAACGATGGCCTCTATGATCCGTTGCGCCATAGGCTTCTGACTGCGGCATCGTGCACGACGAACTGCCTCGCTCCAGTGGTCAAGGTAGTGCACGAAGCGATCGGCATCCGCCATGGTCAGATCACAACGGTTCACGCGCCGACCAACACCAATGTCGTGGTCGATGCGCCCCACAAGGACCTGCGCCGGGCCCGTTCGGCGGTACTGTCGCTACAGCCGACGACGACCGGCAGCGCGACGGCCATCGCGCTGATCTATCCCGAACTCAAAGGGAAGCTGAACGGTCACGCGGTGCGCGCGCCGATTCTGAATGCGAGCCTCACCGACTGCGTCTTCGAGTTGAAGCGTGCGACGACGGAGGCCGAGGTCAACGAGCTGTTCCAGGTCGCAGCGCGAGGTTCTCTCGCCGGGATTCTCGGCTACGAGACGCGGCCACTCGTATCCGCTGACTACGCCAACGACACCCGCAGCTCGATCGTCGATGCGCCAAGTACCATGGTGACCGACGGCACCCTCCTCAAGGTCTATGCCTGGTACGACAACGAAGTGGGTTATGTGTGCCGGATGGTCGACCTCGCCAACATCGTGATCGCGAGAGGCTGACATGACCGAAGCTGTCCGCAGTTATCTCATCGTCACGGCATCCTATTGGGGCTTCACGCTCGTCGACGGCGCGCTACGGATGCTGGTGCTGCTGCATTTCTTCCAACTCGGCTATTCGCCGTTCACGCTCGCCTTCCTGTTCCTGCTCTACGAGTTCGCCGGGATCATCGCGAACCTCGCCGGCGGCTGGCTCGCGACGCGCTTCGGCATTCCGCACATGCTGGCCGTCGGACAGGCCTTGCAGATCGGTGGGTTGCTGATGCTGTCAGCGCTCGATCCGGCCTGGACCGTGGCAGCCTCCGTCGCCTGGGTCGTCGCTGCGCAGGGCATCGCCGGACTCGCAAAGGACTTCACGAAGACGGCATCCAAATCCGCGATCAAGGCCACGTCGGCGGAAGGCTCGGGCCAGCTCTTCAAGTGGGTCGCGTGGTTCACCGGCTCGAAGAATGCGATGAAGGGCCTTGGCTTCTTCGTCGGCGGGCTGCTGCTGGAATCGGTCGGGTTCAAATCTGCGCTCTGGCTGATGGCCGGCCTGCTTGCGGTGATCTTCGTTGCCGGTATCGCACTCCTGCCGCGTCAACTCGGCAAAGCCAAGTCGTCGAAGTCCATGCGGGAGCTGTTTGCGAAGTCGCGCGGCATCAATCTCCTCGCCGCAGCGCGTGTTTTCCTGTTCGGTGCGCGCGACGTCTGGTTCGTCGTCGGCCTGCCCGTCTTTCTCTATGCCAATGGCTGGCGCTTTATCGAAGTCGGCGGGTTTCTGGCGGCATGGACGATTTGCTACGGCGGCGTGCAGGCGTTCGCGCCGTCGCTCGTCACCCGCAGCGAAGACGGCCTGAGCCGGGAGATCCCTGCTGCGCGCCTCTGGTCGGCCCTCCTCGTGGCCGTGCCGGTCGCGCTCGCGCTGCTGCTTCAGATCGATGGACTGTGGAGGCCCGACATCGTTGTTGTTATTGGCCTTGCCCTCTTCGGACTGCCGTTTGCTGTCAACTCGTCGCTGCACTCCTACCTGATCCTCGCCTACGCGGGATCGGAGAAAGCGGCCGAAGACGTTGGCTTCTACTACGCCGCCAACGCGATGGGACGGCTGTTCGGCATCCTGCTTTCAGGTGTGCTTTATCAGATCGGGGGCATGACGGCCTGCCTCGTCGGCTCAGCTGCCATGCTGGGGCTGTGCTGGCTTATTACGCTGTTGCTCCCGACGCGACGCGAATTGCCGCTGACAGCTGGGCAGCACGCTTGAATTTTACGATCTCAGCTCGCCCGCTGCATTGCGCCTCACGGCTGCTCCCTCCTCGTACCAGGGTCGCGTCGCGTTCACGATCCTGACGACGCTCAGCATCACCGGCACCTCGATGAGGACGCCGACGACGGTCGCCAGTGCAGCGCCCGAATTGAGACCGAACAGGCCGATCGCAGCGGCGACTGCA
>VFQN01005131.1_pt1 | contig 16391 bp, 17 predicted proteins | sample 3512371 | NCBI WGS metagenome assembly VFQN01 (sample SAMN10412370, study PRJNA504923) | tailings metagenome | isolation source: Replicate 2 from Balatoc abandoned mine | place: Philippines: Itogon, Benguet | collected 2017-08-28 | reverse complement strand
AAAAAAAGATTTGTCTGTTAACGCATTCTTACCAGATCTTCAAGCGAGGAACATTCTCTAATCCACTACCAACATAATCCTGAATCTGTTTGCAGTCCTTGATTGTCACTATAGGAACTGTTCTGAGACTTCCAACTTCTTCCAAGGAATGACACGAAAAGAGTTCGACAGATCGATTTCTTCCTAAAGCTGTGATATCAACTAATTGATAACAATCTCTCAATCTAAGACAAGGAATATCTCCTAATCCATTCACATGTTCGATCCTCAAATATTCAAGCGTCAGAGATTGCAGATGTCTAAAGTATTGAGGAAGATGATCGACTTCTTTTGATAAAATAGTCGGAAGCATCTCACTTTCTTCTAAAAATAGTTCACGAACTTCTGGTTGAAGAAAGGAGAAGCTCTTCACTGGAACATCTCTCAAAGTTAACTGACGGTTCTTTAATTGATTTAGTTGATCTTGATCCAAAGGACCTTTAATAAAACCACGCAAGATTGTTAACGATTCCACATTCTTCAAACTTTTCACTTCTTTGATCAAATTACAGAAACGTATCTTTACGATTTTCGCATTTGCTAATGGTGAAACATCCACAATCCTCTCACACTGCGCTAAGATGACTGACTTAGCATGTCTTAAGACACTCACATCAACAATATTGTTGGCAGAGAGCGCTATATGCGGAATATGAACCAGGCTTTCATATCCTACCATATCTCGACTACATATGTGAAGATGTAAAATATGATGACCTCCTAAACCTGAGATGTCATTCACTTTCGGACATTGCTCTAATACTAGATGGTGAATACCATGTAGTGGAGAGACATCTTCAAGGCTTTGACAGTCCTTCAGCTCTAAATGATGGATCATTCGAAAGCTTTCAACTGAAGCTAAGTGCAAACAACGACTGAGAGCTAAGTTCTTTTGTCTTGTATGATGAAATATGGAGAAGTCAGTCATCTTTCTACAATCATCTAGCTTAATATTGGGAACATCTCTTAAGCTATTGATATCGATCAAAGCTATTGAATTTCTCAGTTCCAATGACTCTAAATGACGAAGATTACTCGCATTGGTGATATCACCTTCCACTTTATGTATCCCCAGTCTCTTGACACCTGGTATCGTAGGTATGAGGTTTCTACACCAGATACCTGATAAAACTTCAATATTTGCCAATCTCTGAAGCGAATCCATCTCATAAAGACGAACAACATTCTGGCGATCAAGTGACAACGAATGAATCGGAATATCTGATGAAAGATTCCATATATTCTTATTATTGCCAAGAATATGCAATTTTACTTGTTTCCATCCATTCTCTACCACAGTCAACACTCTTCCACGAAATGAATTATCTATTAGATATTGTTCACTCTTTGTTGAAGTAAGATTCAAAATTATCAATCTCTTCTTCGTGTCTTGGAAGGATTGTTTGCTTGTGTTGAGAAGATAATGGAAGTCATCATGAGTGGAATAGGATTGAATGAGTCGGATAATCTCGAGGGGGAGATGAACAAAGAGATCCATTTTGTCCAAACCTGAAAATTGTATGTGTCGCGCAATATAGAAAAATAGTAATAGTCGATTTACTATAAAAAATACAAATTCCCCTGCCAGCCCAATTATCAATTTCATATAGTGGGCTGGTTGGTAAGAGATTCTTGATTCTTCGAAGCCTTAATTTTGCACATGCTAACAAATTTTGTTAACGTAACTCAAGGGAATCGGAAATTCATAAAAACTGTACATAACTTAAAAAGCAGATACAAAGAAACAAAAAATATTTGTTCAGGCATAAACTATTAACATCAACAAAATGCACGGAAACTTTCTGCAAACTGTAAATACAAAAAAACAAATCCTTTCAAGCTTCAACCGCAGTTATGACCTCCTCAACCGGCACGAGAGATGGAAAATTGTCCAAAAACTTTTGAAAGTTAGCAGGATATGGAGAGAAAGGGGGATAATTTGCACATTTTGATTCCCAAATGAAAGATCCTTTTCGTACCCATATACCCTCAAAACCGTCGTACAAAGTTGGAGCTGTGATGTCATTAGGATTTGGACGAGGATGAAGATGTAATATCTGGAACAACATAAATCCTAATTGCTCAAGAAGTACATGAATGTGCAAGAAAGAATAGTTGGGCACTTCGTTAGGAATAGTATTAAGTGGTGCGAGGAGAGGTGCCGACATGTGTATGAGTTCAACTGACTGTAATGTCTGATTTGCACCTAATAACACTTCATACTCTCGACCTTTCGCATTTAACATTAAAAGATCAAAACTGTTTGTTGACAGCCCTAAATCTTCCAGGATTTGGTCGATTGAGAGTGGAGATTTCTCCATGAATGAAGAATCGCTTGATATCAACTCTGTCAAGTTTTTAGAATTTTCGCGTCCTAATGGAGGAACCTTCACATACGGCACCATTAAAGATTGAAGACGATAATCATTGAATGGAGTTTGCTCAATAACAAAGAAATTATTTAATGTCGGGAATGCCCTTTGCATCTTTCTCATCCAATATCCAGTCTCATATCCGACCTCAATTGCACCTTCAGGTTGATATCCACAACCTCTCAACCACGAATAAGACATACCACATAATCCTCTTCTAAAACATGACAAAATCAAAATAATCAATGTCGAAATTATTAACATTGAATCAACAAAAGAAAAAAAAAAAAGAAACAAATCTAATCAACTATGCGGAAATAAAGCGTAAAATAGAAATAATAAGAAAGAGAAAAAAATAGTAACTTACTAACCTGCTTCAAGACCTCTCTCTTCAACACTCCTCAAAGACAGGAATATAAGATATCAACTAGCAGCGAGCCTTTTTCGTAAGATATTTGTTTTCTTTTCTTCATCTTTGATACTTTGTTTTATCTAAAGTTTCATTTCTGATTTTAGCAGAACCGGTAACGGAAACGGAAACATCAAACTTGAACGAAACTTCCCTCACAAAAAAGAGATTTAAGTTCATTGCATAATATTTCATTTAGCTCGGCAACGATGAGGCTATGTCGAGGGAATTTACTCAACACTTTCTTTTTCCTTTTGATTCTCTTCGTGTACCGAAGTGATGCTCAGAATTACATTCTTAAACAAGGGGTTGATGAGAGTGGCAATGTTTTCATTTACAGTCCTTATATCCTTTGGAACAATCAAATCAATCCATCTCCATCGACGTTAAAGTCTCCATTACAAATCTATTCGGCGAGAGGACAGCTGAATGTCACTTTGACTGTTGAAGTCACTCGAGTCTCAAACGAACTTTTCTCTTTCAATACTCGAACTTTCTGCTACTCTGACATTTGTGCACTCCCTGGTCCCAGTCTTTATGTAACTCCTGGTGACAGGTTGACCATAAGAGTCGTGAACAAGCTTGGAAACTCGTCCACTGCGAAAACTGCCTCAAACGTTCCTGCTTTCTCTGAAGAGATTTTCTTCCCCAATCGAACAAACGTATTTATTCAAGGCGTTCCTCTCGACCCATCCATAAATAGTCCTTTCACTTACATTGAAGGAGGAGATCCAATTTATACTTACACTCATGTCATCCCTGATGATGTAATCCCAGGAGTGCATTGGTATCATTCAAGAGTTCATAAACTAGCAGCATTTCAAGTTCTTAATGGTTTACTTGGTGCATTTTTCATTATCCCAAGGAATACCACCATTTATCCATCAAATTATACACAATTAGAACATCAAACATTAATTTTCACTCATCTATTATTAGAGAAACCGAACAACATCTATATCGATGAGACGACGAATAACGGCTTTTCTTATCTAGATGATGAGTTCTTTTCATCTTCATTATCATTAAAATACTTATCATCAGCTTATGGTTCTAATTTACCTTTAAACATTGCTTATACAAACAGATTTACCTTTCAAAACAGCGCCAATCATCCGAAGAACTTCACCGTTCCAATATTTGATGCATGGTTCACTAACGGTCAATATCAACCAGTTATGACTTTAGCGCCCGGTAAATGGAAGATCTTTGATATTGTTATCGCATCAGGTGATCGAATGATTGAATTAGAGTTGAAGGATTCTGTTGGGAACGCTGGTGTTGGTAATTATGTTTGTACAATGTCTTTGATCGCGAAAAATGGTGTTCAATACCAGACGCCACGCACTGGGACATATATTCGCCATTTAACCTTGTTTCCATCAGAGACAGCCTCGATATTGTTAATGTGTCCAACTGCTGGGACTTATTACCTTCAGACGTCCTCTTTTATTTCCGCCAATACTTCAACTGCATCGAGTGGTTTAGGTCAAATTGGAGATTATCAATTAAAATCAAGTCAATTATTATTGATTTTAAATATTACAGGTGATTTCTTTGTGATGGATGATCCGCCTTCAGACTTCTCCTTCATTCCTAATAGTATACCGGATCAAGGAACTTCTCAGTATTTGAACTCGAATAGCTCTGTCTATGCGCCAGAAGGACTCAATTCCATCGATTTATCTATATCTACGATTCAAGATCGACCTTTACCGTCAGGGAACAGTCTCTCACAAGCATCGAACTGTTACCAACTCAATGACAGTAATGCCGACCTTCTTCCTTTCGGGAGTGATGCTGAATACCTGCTTGGAATGGGAATCGATTGTCAACTACCTTGCTATGACGATATCCTTTGTACAGCGCTCTATGGTAGTTCTAATTTCCAACTTGATCAATTCCCTACAGTCTTAAACCATGAATGTTTTTATGCCTCAAGCTCCAAAGATCAAGTTGGAACGAACGGAATAAATTGTAATAACAGTATTAACGCAACAAATGATCCGATACAAGATAGTTATCCTGGTATTTATCGATTACTGAAAGCTTATGATATAAATTACCTTCAAGATAATACATTACTAGTCAATCTTGAGATTTACGGGCATCGAGATTTCCAATATCCAATGTTTTTCCAATCTCAATTTTCACAATATCATAGTTTTGAGAATGTGAATTTAAATATTGCTAATATTATATTAAGAGATGATTATTATCCATTAAATTCGTTATCACCAAGTTATTATTATCAAACAAATGATTGGCAATATTTCCTTCTTCCTACACCAGGGAGATCATTCTTTACAACGAAGATTAACTTTGATAATAATCCTAATGGGATTATTTATTTACTATCTACTGTATTAAAGTATGAAGATCGTGGTTTCTTACGTGTAATTGAATTTCAACCAACTGTAAAGCCACCTACACCAGTGCCCGCTCCAACTCCTTCCCCGACTCCAGTAAGCCCCAATCCTTTGGCTACAACAGTTACTCCATGGTCTATTAGAAACAGCTTAGACAAAGCCAATGCTTCTTTCCTCTGTGATGTAACGGGGCAGTCATTCTTTTACAATGAAACGATTGATTTCACTCAACGAGTACGAATTATTCAAATTAATTCATGTCCAAATCATTTCTCAGTCTGTCAGAGTATGGAATGTGGTGGATCTGTTAAAACGAGAGCATTACAGAATGCGCAAACGTTCCTTTTACCACTTTATCCACACCTTCGCAAAGTACCTATCGATATGTCCTGCTCCGATGATCTACCAACAGCAATCGCATTGAATGGTGTGAAGATTTATTCACCTGCTGAAGAGGAGAAACAAGCGTGTCATTCCTATCCTCCCTCCCAATATAATGATGACCTCCTATATGGACGCACTGCATGTCAGAATCCATCACGGTATCCTGGTATTATACAATGTGGGAACCGATTAAAGACTGTTGCAACGATTGTTGATAAATGCGGTGGATTTTCTGACATCACTTATACTCAAGGCGAATATAGGTATCATATGCTTCCAACTTGTTTATATAATCAATTAGAACAACAAACACAATCAAATACCTCTGTAGGTAGTGGGAGAAATATTACATGGATTTCTTCACAAGGAAGTTCCAGCATTCGAGGAGGACGACGAAAGCATTCTCCTCAGATTGCATGGTCTTTAGATGGCTTCCCTGTCTACGGTCCATATGGTGCAAAAGGAATTCTAATGCGTCGCTGTGGTAGTATTGGTGCTCATCCTCAGATCTGTGTTGATGTCTGCAATGGGTATTATGGTCGATTACCTGACGTAGATCAATATTATTATCGTTATTATATCTTAGGTAATATAAGTACGTCAAATCAATGCTCTTCTACCATTCAAAATGTTTATGGTAATGGTGGAGGATTAAATGCTGGGAAATGTCAACGATTACAGTCAAAGTGTTGTGCGAATGCGATTCCTGATGATTCTTTCTTTCCTTATGTTCCAACCTGCTTTAGAGGATGTTTAATCAATCAGACAAATAATGCTTATTTATGTAATTCTGTTGCTGATTTTGATGAAGATACTGTTTATGAGACATCTAAAGGGTACAGTGATTACTTTATTCCGGCGGTATCTTCCTATGCGAAGAGTATTGTTTCCGATAACCTCACAGCTATTGATGCAATGTTTTCCTCTTCTTCGACTACTGACGAAGTTTCTTCACCTTCGAGTAATAACACGAATGTTACGACAAGTAAGAGATCATCTTCATTAATATTTGAAATTCCTTTATATTTAAGTAGGTGGTGACTCAGGTTATGTTGTTAATACGAGGAGAGTATTAACAGTAAATGAGCTGGAACACCAATTCATGCTCATTTCAACCAATCTCTCGAATTCCATCTCACCTGTGACTGTGAAATATTTTCAACGGGACAGAGATGATTTCTATATCACTGGAATGACCTTTGACACGAATCATCAGAAGTAAGTGACATCTTATTACTCAATATCATATCATTATCTTGACTTCTCGTAGTTTATTCTTTACAAGTCAATCAAGTATTTTCTCTTACAATCTTCAGAATCATGGTAAGCGCATTGATATTTCCTCTTAACCTTTCACTCCTAATTCTCTCAATTATTTGATAGTTTTAACCAAAGTAATTGCTGGTATCATTGAAGTGGATATCTTCGGTTATAACTTTGGTAATCAACGATCTGATATAGAATATATTCGATTAAATCAAAGTTATGACTGTACTTCCATTATACGATTTAATGCGACAAATCTTCGTTGTTTATTCTATCAACCAGGCGCATTAACCCTCTATTACCAATATAATAGAACGATACCACCTGCCTTGATTGAGATCAGGACTATCTCAGGCATAGCACGTGGGATTGCTTTAGATGCGATGAATATTGTTCGAGGGAATATCATGAGACCTGTGATGACTGCAATGACGTCAAAGAAGTATCCTTTCACTCCATACGCTCTCAAGATGCATGGAAATACTTTATATTGGACGAATATTGCGAATGATGCTCGATCAGTACAAAGATCATTCAGTGATGGTAGTAGCATTGAAACGATCGTCACTAATGTAAGTCAAAGAATCTCTTCATTCTCATCTGACATACTTACTCATACTTACTCATTATATCGTACCATTATAGGTAAAGAAAGGAAGTTCCATCGATGTGATTGATGCTTATCTCGATTATAATCTCAATTTCTTCAGTCTTTCTTCTCCTACCATAGAGAATGTGACGATTGTTCAAGCGAGCACTGACTATCCCACCACCTCCCTCTCTACTTCCTATGACGATATCTATGAAGGACATATCATCTTCGTCTCTGATTACGATAAAGGAGAAGTAGTGCAGGTGAATGTCCTGCCAATCAACTCCAATGCTTACGTGTTCGCCCTGGACCCCCTCCCTCCTATCACTGCCAACATCACCTTCGACCCGACCACAAATACCACGTCAGGAGTACGAAGTACTCTACTCCTCTCCATCCTCCAATATCAAGATACATCTGACATATCCGCTGTTATTAATGCTATTCCAATGACAGTACTTCTCACTGATGTCATCAAAGTCAAGAATGTTTATATCGATCTTACTACGAGGTAAGTGAAGCACTCTCTCTCTCTCCCCTGCATTAGATGCACTGACGTTGATTGTAATGGCTGTTGTGTAGTGAGTTTTATCTCGTCATGTCACAAGGATTGATTTTAAGAAGTGATTTAATATCAATCCTGACGTCCCAATTAATTCAACAACGTAATCTAAACACAGTGATTGAGCAGATTCACTGGCCTGTCTCTATCCCAGTGACGTCATTGTTAATCAATCAAAGGGTTGCATTGGATGCATATGGAACTGCGACAAGTGCGTGGTCAAGTCTTCTTCCCTGGTGGTGGAAGATTGTCTATATCGGGACATCTGACTCACGCTTCACTGGATTCACGACAATCCCTGCCTCACTTGTCCCTCCTCGCTTTGCAATCAATTCCACGAACTTCTGGAACATCAGGTATGCTCTGTCAGCTGCTATTCGTTAAATCTCTTTGATGATAATGATATGGTGTTCAGGCGGTTGTTTGTATTGGATTGTAATCAAGAACGATTGATTGATATCCTTCAAAATACCTTTGATTCCAGCTTGCTTGCGATTGGTCAGAAATTTGATGTTCATTGGCCTCAAGTTCTCCTCTTCTCACAGTCGATGACATCATCGTCATCGTCCTTGTATCAGGAAATTGAATTATATCTGTCAGAGTATTTAGGTATAGTTCATGTTCTTATGATTGATAGTTCTCATCTCACCTTATCTATTGGTAGGGAAGATATGGAAGCTAACAGTGCAGTTAAACACTGTCACAGGTCTCATAGACTACAGGTAAGACATTATCAAAAGAACACTGAATATCTAATACTAACAACGATTCTATTGTGATGCTATAGATATACGATACCTGAATTAGTATTAGATGTTTCGACTTTCACTACATCCATTCTTCTAAGAAATGAATTAAATGATAATAGCAATAACATTAATAGTCTTAATAGCAATCAAATCTTTTATGAAGTATCTGTATAACATGTATTAGATTCTATTTGTAAAATAAGAGAAGGATTGAATTCATGGATGATCTTTCACAATAGTTCGAGCTACGACTATGGTAATCATTCAAAGGAAAGCTTCATGTTATTCTATTGATTGAATCTTTGTTTGTTTGTTTGAACTCAATCACTTAGAGATGAGAAGAGTATTGAAAGGTTTTGATTACATTATATTCAATCTATTTTTGAGGATTCTCTGAGGAAGAAGAAGAAGAATCTCTTATCATTTTATTTATTCATAGGAGAAAGAATAGACAGATAAATGAATAAAAACGGCAATATCGTTGGATCAGATTGAAGTTTATTTAGCCGATGATCGTCCTTTTAGTTCCTCTTTTAGACCAAGTTGTACGTTATTTGGCAAAAGATCCCAAGGAATCTGACTGTTCGTCAACGTTATAATTAATTCGTCCATCTTCTTCCTGCCTTTCAAGTTAGCTTCTCCTGTTGATGTGAAGAAAGTATCTAACGATCCTAAGATAAAAGATTTAATTGCGTCATGGTTCATCCAATGATATCCAATTCGATGGAATAGTGAAAGAATGTTCAAAATAAGAGAAAAGGATTTAGCAACTTTCTCTTCTTCGGTGGTGCTTTCTATCGATTCTTGGGTTAGGAGAACTTCAATCCGCTTTTCTAGAGCTTGTTGAAGGGTTTGAGGTAATTCTTCCCAACCTTTATCCATGTATGATAAACTAGAGAGAGGGGAAGTTAACAACAGAGCAAGAGGAAACAACCTGACAGTAAGATAAATTACCTGTCAATCAAACGGAATATCTGATCTCTGTTCATTTGCGGGGTGACGACTTCAATAGACACCATAAGAGTAGTTTCTACGTCAGGAATATCACTCCATCTAATCTGTAGATTCCTAAAACTCGTGAAGAGTTCAACGGTCTGTTTACTGGATAATATTGGTTTGTCTTTGTTAATCGGTGCTGAGAAAAGATGATTCAATCCATCAAGAAATCTTCCTTGAAATTCATCAGGTAATGTCTCAAAGGTATATCCCATCTTTCCTAATGCATTGATACTTGATTGAAGACAGAAGATATCAGGTTTTTGAAAATCTTCAACAAATTGAAAGAGAAGAGTTGTTGCAGTGTTTGGAGGAATGTTACCAAAGGTAAATCCAATATTTGCCAAACTATCATATTATGAAGTAGTTAGAGGAAGAATATTGAGGGGGTAACAATCTCAAGTCCTCACCTGAGAAGAACAGAACATTTCTGATATAAAGGCATTCGACGTTGCCAATATTTCTCTAATCCAGTAAACAAACCTTTTAAAACGAGAGGATTTTCTACAATCTCTTCTGACGTTGCATTTACTTGAGATAACTGACTTACTGCATGATAGAAAACCTACAACAAACAAACGAAGATAAAATAAAGGACGTAGAGTGAATGGTTGAATGAAGACATACCTCGCTTGAAGGAGGCATAATCTTTTGAACTCTTCGATTACGATGGAATACAGTTGAGAAGAATTGTAACAAAAGCTTTCGATAGATCGGAATGATTTCAGGTGGTAAAGAATCCTTCTTAAACGATAATAATCGGCCAAATCCTCCAACAAAAGAATCTAAATCTTTAATTTCTATCTCCTCTACTGACAAATCATTGTGATGTAGAAGTACTAACATCAAGGGTTTATAGGTAGGTCGAGGATATTCTAACTCTCCTAACATTGCGACATACTGTGCATAAAAGGTAAATGACGTCTCGCACCTGCTCTTATCAATGCGATTGATTAACAGTTGAATTAAATCTTGTTCTGATTGTTCTAAATCATTCCAACGACAACCTAATCTACCACAATTTCGTAAGAAATTCACTAATTCGTATTGATGATCAGCGACTTGTTGGCCAAATTCCTCTGTCTGGGAGATACATTGATAGAGAAAAGATTTTAAACTTCGATGTTTGTAACGGCGGAGACGAGTATTATAGATCAAATAATAGAGTAAGGAGTTCAAGTTGGCGAATGTAAGTGGTTTGTGGGCAGATGATGCGAGATTATTGGAAGATTTTGATAATTGGAGAAAAGGCTGGCCTTCTATAGTAAGAGATTTAATTGTTTGGAGGACGATCTCTTCCTTGATCTTCTCAGGAGGTTTGGATCTAAAGTATGTGAGCAAAGATGAGAAGTCACTCAGTGAATCAGGATGATTGAAGAGCTGTGGGGAATCTCTTTCTATTAAGGGTTGGGCTTCATGTTTTCTACTATACCTTCCATCCTGCCATGTATCATTATTTGTTCTTTTCAACTTTTCATTCCCTCTCTGATATTCATGTCTTGAAGAATACTTGCCATCTCGATGTGCATCGTTTCTTTGATGTTCATATCGTGAGGAATACTTGCTATCCCGATGTGCATCATTTCTGTTGAAGTTTCGGTTGCCTTTCCCATCATTCGTTGATCTGAAGGAGCTTAGAAGGTTCACGCGAATGGGACAAGATGATCGAGAGCTAACTACCAAAGTTCTGGCAGATCGAATGATTGAGGGCAACATTCAACTGAGAAATGACTCGTTCGGGGAACCTGCGATGCACATTTTCAAGAAAATTGGAGGAACTTTTGAAGTTTCGATTTTTCGTAAATTATTTCACTCCTAAGTTTCTGTTTCCTGAGATCTTTGCCCCAAACAAATCAGCAAAGAAAAGTCACAATTTAATTGCAACACAAGAACAAGAGAAAATGTTAAAAGTTGAAACGGAGATTCCCTCAACTACTTTGGAAAAGGTATGGGATTGTTGGACGAAGCCTGAACATATTGTGAACTGGAACTTTGCTTCTGAAACCTGGTGTTGTCCATCGGCAAAGAATGATTTGCGCGTCCATGGGGACTTTTCGTACCGCATGGAAGCAAAGGATGGAAGTTTTGGATTTGATTATTGCGGCTCATATGATGAGATTATCGAACATCACTTGATTCGGTTCGTTCTTGGTGATGGAAGGAAGGTTTGTATTACCTTTGAGCAAAAGGCTGGCGGCGTCTACGTTGTCGAAGAGTTTGAACCTGAATTGGAGAACTCTTTAGACTTACAAAAGTCTGGATGGCAGGCTATTTTGGACAACTTTCGTAAGCACGTTGAGAGTTGCTAATTTGATTATTATTCTTCTATTATTATGTTAAAATTATCCTTGCTAGAATAGCAATTTGAAATAGCAAATCCCCGGAAGGGATTATAAATTTTAACTCGAATGATTAAATTATTTCACCTTCGTTTTCATTGCTTTTGGTCCTTTCATTCAAACACCAATTCACCCCATAAAAATAACACCCTCACACATCTGGAAAATCCTCATATTCGTCTGATGACTCGGAGGAAGAAAATTGTAGGCAACTGCTCACCGTGAGCCTAGTGAGACTTTTCGTATCTAAAAACTGCGCTTTGAAGTATTTCCTCACATCTCGAGCTGTTGCACATGAGACTGGCGTCCAATTAAACTGACGTAAAATATAAAGAAAAGATTCGTTTTCTGAGGTTTCGGATTTTCGTATGAGTTTGAATTTGATTTTAAAACTCTTTCAACAAAATAGAATCCAGTAATAGTGCATTCATTACAACACTTGTTCGCCTTCTCGATTCTGCTTTGAAGAATGCCAATTACAGAAAAGGAAAATATCTCTGAAGAAAACACAGAAAGTGTTGAGGTGAATCAAAAGGAAGATGCTAATAATTATGAGAATGAGTTAATTCAAGAAGAATATAAAGTTTGGAAGAAAAACTCTCCATTTTTGTATGATTTGGTGATGACTTATTCTTTAGACTGGCCTAGTCTTACAGTGCAATGGTTACCTCTTCAAGAAAAAGTGAAATCAACTGTAACATCGTCCTCAACAACTCCTCATCGAATATTGCTTGGTACACAATGCGACGGTGCAGATCAGAATTATCTCATGATTGCTGACGTAAGCTAAATTTGAATCGTATTATTGACGGGTTTTCTAACTTTGATGTGCAATAGGTTTTATTGCCCGATGAAAATGTCCCTATCGATGCAAGAAAGTTCGATGATGAAAGGGGGGAAGTCGGAGGTTTCGGTGGTACCCTCGCAAAAATTAACATTAAAATCCGTATTAATCATGATGGAGATGTTCATCGAGCACGATATATGCCACAAAATCCGGTAAGATGGTTTATTTCTCGTGTTTGTTCATTATGTTACTGAATATTTCCTTGTAGTTTATCATTGCAACAAAATCTCCCCACCCTGAAGTTTTAGTCTTCGATTACACGAAGCATAGTTCGACACCTACTGATAACATTTGTCGTCCGCAGCATCGATGCTTAGGCCATACTGCCGATGGATACGGCATTTCGTGGAATCCTCACTTAGCTGGACATCTTCTGAGTGCATCGAGTGATGGATCCATTTGTCATTGGGATATCAATGGCACTGCTGTAGATGTACCTGCACTTCATATTTACCGAGGACATAATGAGAAAGCTGTTGAAGATGTCGATTGGAGTAAATTTCACTCTACAGTCTTCGGATCTGTTGGTGATGACCAACAGCTCCTGATTTGGGATACCCGCAATAAAGATAATGCTTCAACCAATGGAATTTTATCGAAAGTTGAAAAAGCTCATAATTCAGATGTTAATTGTATTTCTTTTAGTCCCTTTGATGAATTCCTTCTTGGTACAGGTGGTTCAGATGGTATTGTGAAATTATGGGATTTAAGAAATTTATCACATTCATTACATGATTTACATGGTCATAAGGCTGGTGTTTATCAATTAAATTGGTCACCATTTAGTGAAACAACTCTTGCATCAAGTTCAGAAGATCGTCGTGTTTATGTATGGGATACTGCTAGAATTGGTCAAGAACAATCACCAGAAGATGCTGAAGATGGACCACCTGAGCTATTATTTATTCACGGAGGACATACATCAAAAGTATTCGACTTTTCGTGGAATCATAATGAAAATTGGGATTGGTATATGGCAAGTGTTGCTGAAGATAATATGCTTCAAGTTTGGAGAATGGCGTCAACAATCTACGATGATGAAGAAGAAGAGGATGAAGCAGATGATATTAATGATGATGATTTAGAAGGAGTTGAGGTAAGAGATGATTCTTCTTGTTTATCACTATATGATTGTAATTTTTGACTACGATAGGAGAATGCTAAGAAGAAGCAAAGAATCTAAGATTGATATAACTTTGAGAAGCATTCGTTATCATGGGTTTATTTAGGCTATCTGTTTCATACAACCACTTTTCAATATCAGTCCCCTCAAGTGAAGGGAATGGAAGATTCTCTCTTTCGCTTCGGCTCAAATACACGATCTGTTGCAAGTTTTCGATGAATATTAGGAATTAAGTGGTATTAAATTATCGGAATAAAGAAAAACAAACAAATAAAAATACAAAAACAATTGAATCCAATCGTATAATATGCTATGAATCTACTGTAGTGCTAAAATCGCATCGAAGGAACAGAACTGAGTATGCATAACAGGCGAATACAAACTATTTACATGTGGCTAAGTCTAATCCTCACTATTTATTCGAGGACAATGGTTGATGGACCACCAGGACTAACTCTGTTCTTTCTGGTTTTAGTTTTCTCAGGGACTTTATCATCCTTGAGAAGGTCTTTCATTGAGGATCCTTGGGAATATTTTAAAGTACGTCTTGCTGGTTTACTAAATGGAGATCCTAGCTCGGCGGATGAAGAGGCTGCAGTCAAAGAATAGGAGACGCGAGTGTACGTCACAGGAGGCAATGAGTCATCGAATACAATGGAAGAAACACCACCTGGTGGTTGACGGCTACGAGGAGTGGTTGGCGTGGAAAAGGAAGACATTTTTTTTTTGTTTGATTTAATGATTGTTTTATGAAATCTATCAAAGAACACAGCTGAATAATATCCGTTAGATTCTCTTTCCGTTAAGAACGATCGAGAGCCGTTGCAGAAAGTTCTTTCAAGCTACTCGCTTTATAGTTCCTATCTATTTTATCGAGATATACATAATGAGCATAGATGATGGATGAAACAGGTTTAGCTTTATTCACTTGTGCCATTCTTCTCTGCATTCGTTCAAAGAGATTAGATGATAAAAAATTGGGAAAGAATAAGAATGTGATTTATATTTATCACGATGAAGGAGTTGGGGATATTAGTTTCTCTCAGTTACATCTGTCGCTCCTGAATAATGTCCCGCCGAGCTATAATCTGCAAGTTCTCAATGCAACGATGTTATTAGAAGGTAAATGGATAGATAGAGGAGTTGCTTTCTTCATGCCAGGTGGTGCAGACCTTTTATTCGCGAGCAAACTCAATGGAAGAGGAAACCAGCTTCTTCGAGATTTCGTCCAACTTGGCGGAAGGTATATTGGAATATGTGCTGGAGCATATTATGGCTCAGCTTATTGTGAGTTTCACCGTGGTGATACGAGAGGTTATGAAGTTTTGGGGAGTCGTGAACTGGCCTTCTTCCCAGGCTCAGCTGTTGGTCCAGTACTTGCAAACTACAACTACGGCGATGACAGCGGAGCAAGAGTTGCAAAGATTCAATTGGAACTAACTTCTGAAATGTTTTCTAGTTATGTTAATGGTGGATGTTACTTTGCAAACGTTAATTCATATGATAACATCAAAACTCTCGCAACTTATCAAAATTCAGGAAAGAGTAAAGGAGAAGCTGCTATTATTGAAGCCCAAATCGGAAACGGTTTAGCGATCCTCTCTGGTGTGCATTTTGAGTTTAATAATTCCTTTGTGGAAAAGTTACAAAGGAGGTATCCAAGTGAGGAAGTATTAAATGTTAAGCCTCATCGAACCAATGATCAACTTCTCACTTGGATTCTACAAAGATTGCTTTAAAAATCAACAATTTATGAGGCAATTGGCTATAGAGGCAAAAAAGAATCTGGCGAAGTTTAAGGGTGAAATGACCCGCGCCTCTATCAGTTAGACAATGGGCATCATCGATTGGGAGCCTTCAAATGATTTAAAGTAGAATTTTGTTTAGATAAAAGAGAGTGAAGTCTGAATGCTACAATGCTTGCTCAAAAAAATAATTATCATTTGAAACTCTAAAACTCTAGAAGAAAAATAAAATATGGGGATAAAAGAAGAAAAGAAAAGAAAAGTAAAAGAATACAATAATAATTTATAATGTGCGAGATCCCAGTTCAATATTGGCTATCTGCATTGTCAATAGTTCCTACAGGAACTGCTGTCGCGACAATGGCGTTCACAGTAGCGTGGTTAGTAGGACCGTGAGCGATCAAGGACAATAAAGGGTAATTTGGGATAAGAAATGCGTCAGAGTTTAATTCCCTATCAAACACGTGTTACTTGAAAATCAGTACACTCGTTCATATCTTTCTTACCAATGACAGTTCTTCATCGTTGCATTTTTCGTTTCCAATAACTCCTTCAAAGCTTTTTGCTTATTCGATGAATAAGATCCCATGATACAAATA
>VFQN01005130.1_pt1 | contig 16393 bp, 19 predicted proteins | sample 3512371 | NCBI WGS metagenome assembly VFQN01 (sample SAMN10412370, study PRJNA504923) | tailings metagenome | isolation source: Replicate 2 from Balatoc abandoned mine | place: Philippines: Itogon, Benguet | collected 2017-08-28 | reverse complement strand
TGACGTGGGCGTGGGAGGTTCCAGTCACTGAGACCGGTGGGGAATTACGGGGCTGCGATCTGTATTCGATGAGTATAAGTGTTCGACGAGTAGAGTTTCCGCACCATCCATTTTCGGGTCTCTTCAGCGACGAACAGCACCGGACCAAAACCAGCCAGCAGCAGCCAGTCAACGCCGGACAGCGGTTCGAGTTCAAACACGGACGACAGCGGCTTGAGATAAATCAGCAACAGCAGAATGGCGACTTCCAGCCCCATTGCGAGCCATAACGAAGGGTTGCTGAACCAGCCGATGGAATTGAGAGAGCGATGATTGCTCCGGCAGGCCAGGGCATTGCCAAGCTGACAGGCGACGATGGCCGCCAGTGACATGGTCGTGGCAGTGCGGTAGATATCGCCGCTGGCAGGTAAAGCAGTTTCGCCAGGCCAGCCGCTTCTCCAGTAAATCCAGAAGAAGCCTGTCAGTCCCAGGCTGGCCTGAATGCCTCCCAGCCACAGATACGATCGTACGAGCAGGGCGCGATCCAGCAAGGGCCGGGTTCTGTCTCGCGGCGGTCGTTGCATGAGATCGGGTTCTGGAGGCTCGCTGCCCAGGGCCAGTGCCGGAAACAGATCGGTTCCGAGATCGACCGCCAGAATTTGCATGACGGTCAGCGGTAATGGAATGCGGAACAGCACAAAGACGATAAACGGCACAATTTCCGGCACATTGCTCGCGAGGATATAGGTCATGAATTTGCGAATATTGTCATAGACGCTGCGACCTTCCTCGACGGCGGCAACTATCGTGGAGAAGTTGTCATCCAGCAGAATGATGTCGGCTGCTTCGCGCGCGACGTCGGTGCCGTTGCGTCCCATGGCAACGCCAATATCTGCCCGCCGCAGGGCGGGCGCATCATTGACTCCATCACCGGTGACGGCCACCACCTCGCCGCGTGCCTGCAGGGCTTCCACAATCCGCAGTTTGTGAGCAGGAGTGACCCGCGCGAACAGAATGCCCTGCCGTCCGAGCAGCAGGGCCAGGGCGTGATCGTTCAATCGGTCGAGTTGTTCGCCGGTAACGACATGTGGAGAATGCAAGGACAGGCCGATTTCCCGGCTGATCGCAGACGCCGTACGACCGTCATCTCCCGTGGCCATGATGACGCGAATGCCGGCCTGGTGACAGCGGGCCAATGCTTGGGGAACTTCCGCACGCGGCGGATCTTCCATTGCAATCAACCCCAGAAACACCAGTTCGTTTTCAACGGGATCAAGATTTTCGGAGAGGTCGGGAGTCTGGTCCAGCGTACGCATCGCGACCGCCAGCACCCGCCGTCCTCGCTCCGCCAGCCGGTGGGCAGCGGATAAAATTTCCTCCCGTGCGAGCGGTAGGTCGGTCGCAATTCCTGCACCGCGCATGGAGACGCAACGGTCGAGGACCGGCTCCAGCGCTCCCTTGACACAGACGAGGATGCCGCTGTGCGCTTGCTGGAGTGTTGCCATCCGCTTGCGGAGTGAATCGAACGGCAGTTCTGCCAGACGAGGCTGTGCCGCCAGCGCCTGCCCGCTAATCCCTGCCTTCCTTGCCGCCGTCAGCAAGGCACCTTCGGTGGGATCTCCCTGAATTGACCACGACAGCTGACCCGGAGACGGCGGGATCAGCCGCGCATCGCAACACAAGGCAGCCACCGTCAACAGGGCCTGGATCTCCGGAAGATCCGCCGTCCCTCCCTGAGCCAGAGTCACTATGCCGTCAGGATCGTAGCCGGTTCCCGAAACGCAATAGTTCTTTCCTGTGGCCCAGAGTTCCCGGACCGTCATCTGGTTACAGGTCAGGGTTCCGGTTTTGTCGGTCACGATGGTGGTGACGGCTCCCAGCGTCTCAACCCGTTCCAGCCGCTTCACAACCGCCTGTTTCGCTGCCATGCGTCGTACGCTGATCGCCAGGGACAGGCTGAGCGTCGGCAGCAGGCCTTCCGGCACATTGGCGACGATCAGTCCCAGCGCAAACACAAAGCCTTCCACCGGGGTCAGTCGGCCCATGCCCCAGCCGATCGCGAAGAACACCGCACCCATCGTGACCGCCAGCACGGTGATCATGCGTGTGATCCGCTGCATTTCCTGTTCAAGCGGGCTGAGCCGGTTTGGTTGTGCATGCGTCAGGATTGCCAGACGTCCGAATTCGGTCTGATGTCCAGTCGCAAACACGCAGGCTTCTGCGCGGCCAGCCGAAACGAAGGTGCCGGCAAACAGCAGGTTGCACCCATGAATCGCTGATGTTGGCTGAATCGCTGATGCTGGCCCGACCTGGGCCGGAGCTGCAGTGCGATCGACCGGACGCGATTCTCCGGTCAGCGCCGCGATGTCGACTTTCAGCCGTTCAGCGAACACGATCCGGGCATCAGCAGGAATGGCATCCCCTTCGCCCAGCAGTAACACATCACCGATGGTGACTTCTGTGGAAGGAATGACTACTTCCCGATTCTGTCTGCGAACGGTGACCTGCCTGGGAAGCAGTGATTCCAGGGCACTGACAGCTTGCTCGGCCCGGAATTGTTGCCAGTAACTGAAGGCACCGTTGATGAGAATGACCGCAACGATCGCGATGCCGAGCGGGACCATGCCCAGCCACCAGCTCAGTGCGGCGGCAATCCAGAGTAGTAATGCGAACAGGTGTGTGAATTGCCGGACCAGGGCGCGCCACCAGACCGTACGCGGCGGTCGGGGAAGTTCGTTGCGGCCGAAGCGTTGCTGACGGGCAGCGACTTCCTGGTCGGTCAGGCCCTGCCTGCTGGTCTCAAGATGCTCTAAAACTTCATCGACCGTCAGGACTGCCAGGGTAACGGATTGTGAGCGATCGCCGGCCGGTTCAGGCATGAGTGGACTCCGCTCGCGACAAGGTGCCCGTCATCTTGATTCCGGGGTCTGACCTGGAAGTTCGCGCTGCGGCTTCCGGTGCGACGGCTGGGTCGACAGATCGCCCATGAGATCGAGTTGCAGTTGCTGGATTTCCAGCAGTCGTTGCCATTGATGCATCAGCAGTTGATCCAGCTTGGCATGCAGCAGACGGATTTCCAGCTCGGCTTTCAGATCCACGCGGTAGTCGTATTCTCCACGCAGGCGATCCTTGGCTTCCTGGCGGTTCTGGCTCATCAGAATGATCGGCGCCTGAATGGCTGCCAGGCAGGACAGCATCAGGTTCAGCAAAATATACGGGTAAGGATCAAACGCCCGGGCAAGCAATGAATTCAGAATGATCCAGCTCACGAGCAACAGCCAGAAGACCAGGATAAAGGTCCAGCTGCCGCCGAACTGGGCCATCCGGTCAGAAAGCCGTTCTCCAAACGTCAATTGCCTGTCAAATTGCAGGTTCATGTTTTCTGCCAGCGACTCCTGTTCCCGCAAACTGTTCACAACGTCTTGCTCAAGGGTGGTTAGCTCTCCCTTTTCTGTCTCCAGCAAGCGACAGACATGCGCGGCCCGGTAGCGATTCAGGCAGCGCAGGCAGAGCGGCTGCTGCGGATTCCATTCCGGATGGTCTTGCAAGATTTCTGCCCGGACCGGTTCGCGCACCAGATCGCTCGCGATCAGGTCCCCTGGCAGACGCTGCTGCTGACAAATCGGGCAAACCGCGAATTGCTGATGGGACGTCGTCATTGATGCTCACCGGAATCGTTTGAAATCATTAGCGAACGCCCTCATTGAATCGCCTGCAAACGGGAAACGCCATCATCGTGTCACGATGGAATCTGATTTCACCCCGGGCTCCGATGGTGGCATGGTGAAATCCACCAGTGCACGGCAGAAAGTCACTACGGCAGAACGGCGGGTCAGTCGATCCCGTCAGGCCGGAACTTGCGGCACAATCCGTCTCAATTGATGTTGATTCCATGTGAGACGCGACCAGACATGAAACCGATTCGACTGTTGATTGTGGATGACCACGAACTAGTGCGAGAGGGGCTGAAACTTTCGTTCGCCGCGTCGGAAGTTCAGGTGGTTGCAGAAGCGGCGAATGGAGAAGCGGCCTTCAGGGTGCTGCTGCTGCGGCAGCCGATTGATGTGGCGCTGGTGGACGTGCGGATGCCGGGCAGTGACGGATTCCGGTTTCTCGAACTGGTGCGTCAGGCAGGCATGAAACTGCCTGTGGTGCTGATGCATTCCGTCAACGACGGTATGGAAAACATCCGCCGCAGCCGGTCGCTGGGAGCCTCCGGGTTGCTGCCCAAGGGACTCGACCGCAAGGACATGGTCGAGGCGGTGCGCCGCGTGCATGCCGGCGAAATCCTGTGGGATGTTCGGGAAAGCGGCCTGCCGTCAATGAATTAACCAGATCGGATGAATTCACCAGATCAACCGGGTGACCGGAAGTCATGCGATTCAAGAGGGGCCAAAACTCATGTCTGTGCATTTTCTGATTGCCGATCGTGATCCGCGTGTGCGTGAAGAATGCCGGCGTTATCTCTGCGCCCGTGGTTATTCGGCAGAAGCTGCCGCGAACGATTTGCAGTGCATCGAACTGATTCAGCAGAAGGTTCCCTCGGTGCTGGTGCTGGATGCAGAGCTGCTGTGGAACGGGAGCGAAAACGTCCTCGAATGGCTCGGATCGCAGCAGTCGCCGGGACGGATCGTGGTCCTTGTGACCGACGGGCATACCCGCACACCGTTGCCGGAGCATCTGCGGTCTCTGGTTGCCGGACGACTGGAGCGGCCGCAAACTTTGCACGAGGTCGAGCAGTTCATCAGCCAGCTGCATGAGTTGATTGATGACGATCGCATTGGCGGCATGACTTCCGATCCCCTGGCGGTGGCGAGGGTCTATCAATGATGCAGATGCTGCCAGGTCAACAGGAGCAGGAGCTGAAAGCCGCGCTGGAGAGAGGCTCCTGGCCGGAACTGCGCTCGGTGACGTGCCGCGTTTCAGAGCAACAGATCATTTTGAGCGGCCAGGTGCCCAGCTTTTATCTGAAACAGGTCGCTCAATCCCTGATTCTCGATCGGGTGCGTCACACGTTGATGCTGGAAAACCGGCTGGAAGTGCTGCGACCCGCGGAAGCGGTGCCCCGATTGTCGGGATGATGCCCGGATTTTTTGAATTTCAACACGGCAATGTTTAATTCATGGAGGAGCGAAAACATGTTGGTCCTGACGCGCAAGTCTGAAGAATTCATCCAGATTGGCAACGACATCAGGCTGGTTGTGGTGTCAGTTCAGGGGAACCGGGTGCGTCTGGGCATCCAGGCCCCTGACGAGGTGTCTATCACGCGGATTTCCGCTGCTCCGGATCTGTCGCCGCCAGCGAGGTCCACAGACAGTCAGACGGCAGTTCTTTGTCCAGCCGCCTGACGACGGAAGCTGAGCGAATCCGGATTCTGCCGAGAGGCAAGTGCCCTCTCAAACTCACGTTCACCACCGTTCTCTGAGGGAGAAGAATCATGTCGACCGCTGTTGCGAAAGAGAAGAAGGAAGGCAAAGCCGCGACCGCTCTCGCCCGCGATCCCTGGCATACCCCGGGTTTCCCGTCACTGACCCGCATGCGCCGAGAATTCGACGATTTGTGGGGCAAGTTCTTCAATGAAGTCCCGGCCCTCTGGGCTGCCGAGCGAGCGGATGTTCGCTGGGGATTCGATGTCGAGGACCAACCGGAGTCCTATGTCATCAAGGCCGAGGCTCCGGGTTTCGACCTCGCGGACTTCAACGTCGAACTGCGGGGCGAACAACTCGTCCTGCAGGCCAAAAAGACGGAAAAGAAGAAAGGCGACAAGGAAGAATCGTTCACGGCCACCGAGTTTTATCATGCCATGACGATTCCTCCGCATGTGGATGCCCGCCATATCGCCGCGACTTACAGGAACGGCATGCTGGAAGTCACCCTGCCGAAGACCGAAGCCGGCAAGGGCCGGAAGATCACCGTCAAGGGCGAATAACGCGTGTTATGGCAGCTTCGCGGCAGGCTGATGGAGTCTGCCGCTCTGCCCGCGATTCCGGCTCTGCTGCAGACGGTTCCCGGCAGTAATCCAGCACGGTGACAACCATTCACTGTGAAAACCATTCACGTTGGCAATCCGCTACAGCCAGAATCAAGGAGTTCGCTCATGCTGCATATCCACACCATCCTGTTTCCCACCGACTTCTCTGTTGAAGCCGACCAGGCCCTGGAAGTCGCCCGGTCGCTGGCACGCGACCATCAGGCGAAGATTGTGCTCGTACATGCCGCAATGCCCGTGGCGGCCGTGGAAGTCTATATCGCTGACGACGACATCGACTCGATGCGCGCACAAGCCCGGCGACAACTGGCAGAGGTCGCAGCCCGAATCACCGAAGTGCCCGTTGAAACCGATGTGCTGATCGGTGAGCCAGCGCACATGATTGTGGGTCTTGCAGAAAAACTGTCTGCCGACCTGGTGGTGATGGGCACTCACGGCCGCGGCGGAGTCTCCCGACTGTTGCTCGGCAGCGTGGCTGACTACGTCTTGCGCAATGCGCCCTGTCCTGTGCTGACGATCAGACCCGGGACCGAACGGCATCTTCGGGAGGAACTTGCCACCGACCTGACGGCAACGTCTGCCTGAATGCGTCTGTCTGAACGCGTCTGCCTGAGTACATTTCTACGGGGCGGTACAGCGCTGCCTGGCCGGTTTGTCAGCCTGTGGCCAGACAAGGGCCGTCCGCGCCGTCCCGCTCAAACCGGCAGACATTTCCGTCAGGAACTCACGAGTCTTGCATGGTCTCAGAGTGATCTGCCACGGTCTGTGACTGATCTGCTGCCCGTCATAGGTCTTCTAATCAAGGAATATGCTGATGTCTCCAATTGACTGGATCCTGCTTGCCGATCGTTCCCGCGCCGTCGTCCTGCACGCCTTGCCGGACGGCATGCGTCCGTTCCCTGTCCTGGCCAGTTACATTCATGCGGAAGGGCGCTTGCGACCCCAGGATCGGGACAGCGATGTTTCGGGACGCGTCCAGCATCCTGGCGGAGCACGTTCAACGGTCGAACCTCATGAAGATCGCTGGCATGTCGAAGCCCGCCGTTTTGCCCGGCAACTGGCTGACACTCTGGAGAAAGAGCACGGGCAGCAGCGTTTCGAGCGTCTGGTCGTGATTGCTCCCGCACCATTTCTCGGAGTCCTGCGAGCCGAGTGGTCGCCGGCTCTGCGTGCCTGCATCATCCGGGAGCAGGTCGAGAACCTCCTGGCGATTCCGGAGTCTGACCGTCAGGAGCGGCTGGCAGAGATTATGGAGTCCCTGAAGGAATCTGTCGTCTGACTGTCGGCACGATCTGACCAGTCTGGCAAAGAGTTCCGCAGGCCGCTTTCTGTGGCGATTTCTCAGGATTCCGGAGCCACCCGCATGTCCAGCCTCACCGCGACCATGCACTCGCCGTTCCTGGATGCCTTGCCGGAATCCGTGCGACAGATGCTGCTGCCCCTTGCAGTGCCCAAGGACTTTCCCCCGGGAGATGAACTGTTTCGCGAAGGCCATCAGCATGCTGCCATCTATCTGGTGACGCATGGACACGTGCGACTGGAGATGTTTGTTCGCGATCGCGGACATCTCCCGCTGCTGACAGCCGGTCCCGGAGATCTTGTCGGCTGGTCGCCGTTGTTTCATGACCAGCCGATGACTGCTACTGCGACGGCGATGGACCATGTCCACACTCTGGCTTTCGACGGACAACGCTTGCAGCAAGTGTGCGAGTCAAATCATGAAGTCGGGTACCACGTGATGCGACAAATCGTGCAGGTGTTGTCCAGCCGTCTGGTAGCCACCCGACTGCAGTTGCTCGATCTGTTTCAGACGCATTTACCGCAGCGTGCGCTTCTCGAGGACGAGTGCTAGCGCGATCAACAGCCTCGCTTGATGTTTCGTTTCCGGCTCTTGCAGGCATGCTTCCGATTGTGGACCCGGTCCCTCACTCGCCGTTGCCCGTTCCACCGTCTTTATGGCTGTCGCCGAAAGCACGGCTACAGGAACTGATCGCTGAACTGCGATGCCAGAAATATGCTGTGGTCGGCCCCGTGATGGATCAGCACGCTATCGTTTACGACGAAATCGACCACGTTGACAGGCTGCCGCGCGGCTGGATCGATGTCCAGGCGGCCGGTCAATATCGACTGCAACAGACCGGGGGCGACCGCTGGTTCGACTTCACAGTGGGGCCGCACTCCTGGAAGAAATATCTCTTTCCGTCCCGCTGCGTGCTGTCGACCGGAAAGCCGTCTCCAGCCGGGTGGCAATTTGAGTCGGCGTCCGATGATGCGCCGGCGTATGCGTTTCTCGGAGTCCGGGCCTGTGAACTGGCGGCCATCCAGGTGCAGGATCGCGTGTTTCTCAACGGTCCCTGGGTGGACCCGATCTACCAGCACCGCAGATCCCGGGCATTCATCATTGCAGTGAATTGTACGCGGTCGGGAGAAAACTGTTTCTGCACCTCCATGCGGACCGGCCCGCTGTGTCACGCCGGATTTGATCTGGCGCTCACGGAAACCGACGACGGGTTTGTCGTCGACATCGGATCAGAGCGCGGTCAGGAAGTGATCGCCCTGCTGGACTTGCCGGCAGCTGGGCTGGAAGAACGCACGGTTGCAGAATTATCGCAACAGCGGGCTGCCACGCAGCAGTCGAAGCGCATGGAGACTGCGAATCTTCCGGGCCTGCTGATGGCGAATCTGGAACACCCTCACTGGACAGAGGTCGGCGAGCGCTGCCTCTCCTGTACCAACTGCACGATGGTTTGTCCGACCTGTTTCTGTTGTTCCGTGGACGAAGTGACTGATCTCAATACGGGCGAAGTCGAACGTCAGCGCCAGTGGGATTCCTGCTTCCATGAAGAGTTTTCCAGCCTGAATGGCAGGCCGGTGCGGAATGATATCCGATCCCGTTATCGTCAGTGGTTGACCCACAAGCTGGCTACCTGGCATGACCAGTTCGGCACGTCGGGATGTGTCGGCTGCGGACGCTGCATTACCTGGTGTCCAGTGGGCATCGACATCACGGCAGAGGTGGCTGCCCTGCAGGAGGGCTTGACCTGATGTCCGGCATGACTCCTGCCAGCGTCTGGCAACCAGCGTCCGCGCGGATTGCAGCGATTCAACCGGAAATCGAGGGCGTCTTTACGTGCGATCTGCGGTTGACGACGCCGGCTGGCCGAGCGGCTCGTCAGTTCGTTCCCGGCCAGTTCAACATGCTTTACTTGCCGGGAGTGGGAGAAGCGGCGATTTCGCTGAGTGGTGATCCTGCACCTGGTGCTGTCTGGCGTCATACGGTGCGAGTCGCAGGCCGGGTCACTCACACTTTGGCGCAATGTCCGGTGGGGGAGACGCTGGGAGTCCGTGGTCCGTTCGGGCAAGGCTGGCCCATCGACGTCTGGTGCGGGCAGGACATCGTACTGGTGGCAGGCGGAATTGGTCTGGCCCCGGTGCGACCAGTGATTTACGAATTGTTGCGGCGACGCTGCGAATTCGGCCGGATTGTGTTGATCTACGGGGCACGTTCACCGGAAACACTGCTGTATTCCGCTGAGTATGCCAGCTGGGAACAGGGTGGCATTGAGGTCCAGACGACAGTGGATCGGGCACCTGCTGCCTGGCGCGGCCATCAGGGAGTCGTCACCGTCTTGCTGGATCGATTGCCGGTTCCGCATCCGGAACGCACGCAGATCGCGATGTGCGGCCCGGAAATCATGATGCGGTACACCGCGAGCAGCGCGGCAAAACGCGGAATTCCGGATCGGCAGTTATGGGTTTCGCTGGAGCGGAATATGCAGTGTGCCGCTGGCCTCTGCGGGCACTGTCAGCTCGGCCCGATGTTCGTTTGCAAGGATGGCCCCGTCTTTCGTGCGGACCGAGTCGGTCAGTTCCTGGCCGTGGAGGCACTTTGATGGCAGGTGCTTTAGTGGCTCGCAAGCCGCGAATTGCCGTGATGAAGTTTGCCTCTTGCGACGGCTGCCAGCTGTCTCTGCTGGACGCCGAGGAGGAATTGCTGACTGTATGCGAGCAGTGGGAGTTCGTCCATTTTGCCGAAGCCGACAGCGATCTTCAGCCCGGACCGTACGACATCGCTGTCGTGGAAGGCTCAATCACCACAGCAGAAGATGAGCGGCGGATTCAACAGTTGCGTGCCTGTGCAACGAGGTTGATCACAATCGGGGCGTGTGCGACTGCCGGCGGGATTCAGGCGTTACGGGCCTGGGGAGATTCCCGGGAGTGGGTCCGCTCGATTTATCCGCGGCCGGATTACATTCAAACGCTGGCAACGTCCTCACCGATTGCCGCGCATGTCCTGGTCGATTATGAATTGCACGGCTGCCCGATCAATGTCCGACAGCTGATGGAAGTGCTTGCTGCCTTCGTGGCCGGGCGAGCGCCGAATATTCCCTCCCATTCAGTATGCCTGGACTGTAAACGCCGGGGGACGGTGTGCGTGATGGTGGCGCAGGGCCAGGCCTGTCTCGGCCCGATCACGCAAACGGGGTGTGACGCACTATGTCCCACGTACAGTCGCGGCTGTTATGGCTGCTTCGGACCAGTGCAGGGCGGGAACGTTCCCCCGTTGCTGTCAGAATTTCGCAGGCAAGGACACCCGGCAGATCAACTCGTGCCGCTGCTCCGCAACTTCAATGCGACCGCCCCGCTGTTCCGCGAGGCGAGTGAAAGATTGCTCGACGACCTGCAAAGTCGCCCATGACAAATCGTGAGACGATCAACGTGCCGATTTTGACTCGCGTGGAAGGCGAGGGGGCGCTGACGATCCATCTGCGGGACGGGCAACTTGCTGACGTGCAGTTGCGGATTTACGAACCTCCGCGAATGTTTGAAGCACTGCTGCGGGGGCGACCGCTGGAAGATGCGCCGGATATTACCGCCCGCATCTGCGGCATTTGTCCGGTGGCCTATCAGATGTCGTCAGTGCATGCCCTGGAACAGGCGTTGGATCTGACGATCACCCCGCAAATTCGTCGGCTCCGGCGCCTCCTGTATTGTGGCGAATGGATCGAGAGTCACGCCCTGCATGTGCATCTGCTGCAGGCACCGGACTTCTTCGGCGTCACCAGTGGCATCGAACTGGCCCGGCAGTTTCCTGATGAAGTTCGCCGTGGGCTGCGGCTCAAGAAGCATGGCAATGAACTGGTCGCTGCCATCGGCGGCCGGGCGATTCATCCGGTAAATGTGGCCGTCGGCGGTTTCCATCGTTGGCCGCCGCGTGAGGAATTGCGGAAGCTGATCCCGGATTTTGAATGGGGATTGCAGGCCGCGAGGGAGACCGCCCGCTGGTCGGCATCATTTTCGTATCCGGAACTGGAGATCGACTGCGAATTCGTGGCAGTCTCGCATCCCGGTGAGTATGCGATGAACGCCGGCAGCATCGCCTCCAGCCGGCGGCCATCCCTCCCTGTGGATCAGTATTCACAGGTCTTCGTGGAACACCAGGTTCCCCACTCCACGGCGCTGCAATCCGTGCGCCTGCCGGAACGATCGAGTTATCTGCTGGGACCACTCGCACGCGTGAATCTGAATCGCGATCAGCTTTGTCCTGAAGCCAGGCAACTGGCGGATGAGATCAGATTTCCAGTGATGTGTGCCAATCCGTACCGGGCTCTGCAGGCCCGGTGTCTGGAAGTTGTCCACGCGTATGCAGAAGCTCTGGAGATCCTGCGGGAACTGGATTTCTCCGGACCTCACCGGCTGTCTTATCAACCGCGAGTCGCCGTCGGTTGTGCCGCTACCGAAGCGCCACGCGGACTGCTGTTTCACGACTATGAGATCGATGCGACCGGGAAAATCGTGCGGGCACAAATTGCGCCACCGACCGCGCAGAACCAGGGACAAATCGAGGAGGACTTGCGGCGACAGCTGACGCAGCAACTGGCGAGCGAAATGCCGCGCGAGGCAGCGGCCCGGCACGCGGAACATCTCGTTCGCAGCTACGATCCCTGCATCAGTTGCGCGACCCATTTTCTCAGGGTGAAGTGGGACGAGGCATGAGCAATTGCCCGCTGATCCTGGGATTGGGGAGTCCGCACGGCGACGATCGGGCCGGGTGGCTGGTGATTGCCGCTTTGCACCAGCGCGGAGTCTCCGCCGTGGATGCGGTGGCGTTACCGTCCCCGGACCACCTCTGGCATGTGTGTTCCGGGGACCGGGAACTGGTTCTCTGTGATGCCGCCGACGGACCCGGGCAAGAGGGGACCATCCTGCACTGGAACTGGCCGGGTGTCCGGCTTCCGGAACTCCGTCGAGGAACCCACGATTTTCCGCTGGGCGAAGTATTAAGCCTGGGGCGATCCCTGGGCATGTGTCCGTCGGACGTCACGATCTGGACGATCAGCGGCAGCCGGTTCTCCGCGAGTGACGAGCCGTCGCCGTCCGTGCGGGAAGCTGCAGAAACGCTGGCAAATTCCCTGTATGAGGCTTGCTGCCGTGCATGAATATTCGATCGCCCGCTCGATTCTGGAAACCGTCGTTTCCGTGCAGCATCAGCAGCAACCGCGGTCCATCCCGCAGGTGGACGTAGAACTGGGCGAATTCAGTGGTGTCGAACCGGTGCAACTTGAGGCAGCTTATGCAGATTTGAGTCGGGAAATGCTCGGCTATCCTTCAAAAATGCGGATTCAGATGGTCCGGTTGAGGGGACGCTGTGAGTGTTGTGAGAACGAATTTGTGATCGAGAATTTCCGGTTTCATTGTCCGGCCTGTGCCAGCAACGAAGTGCAGATCTTGAGTGGAGACGATCTGCGAATTCTTGCCGTCAGCCTGCAGTCGCAAGAGGGTGAGCCATGAATGCGGTCGTGCCCGTTAATCGGGATCTTCAGGCAGAACGCCGTGCTGCAGCAGCGCAGTTTCGTGCAGAGCTGACGGAGCGGGGCATTTTTTGCGTGAATCTGATGTCGTCTCCCGGCGCCGGAAAGACGTCGCTGCTGCAGGCGATGGCGCGCGTCTGGCCGAAACCGGAACAGCTGGCGGTACTCGTGGGGGACATTGCGACCGATCGCGATGCCGAGCGGCTGGCCCCCTGTCTCAGGGTGCGACAACTGACCACCGGCGGAGCCTGTCATCTGGATCTGAAGCTGGTCGAACGCGGATTCGCTCAACTGGATCTCACGGGCGTCGAATATCTGTTTGTGGAAAACATCGGCAATCTTGTGTGTCCCGCGTCACACGACCTGGGTGAACATCTGCGGGTGGTGGTGTTGAGCGTGACGGAAGGCGACGACAAGCCCGCCAAGTATCCCAAGGCGTTCCGGACCAGCCAGGCCTGCATCATCAGCAAGATCGATCTGTTGCCGTATGTCCCGTTCGACCTGCAGGCGGCAACCGCCGACGCCCGCTCTATTCAACCGGAAATGACGATGCTACCCGTGAGTGCCACGACTGGCAGCGGGATGGCCGAATGGTGTGACTATCTTCGTCGCCAGCGAGCGGCAGTTCTGACGGACCGGGCCAATAACTTTTTCGGGCAGCGGTGAGGCGCGAATTTGAATCCCGCCAGCTACGAGTTGCAGATTTCAGGGGCCGTGCAAGGGCAGGGGATTCGGCCTGCGCTGGCGCGATTCGCCGAAGCGGGGAACCTGACGGGATGGGTGGGGAATACCACTTACGGGGTGCGACTGATCTTGCATGGGGTGCAGGGGCCGCAGCATCAGCTGGAAACCCGGATTCGTGCGGTGCATCCTGCGCTGCAATCCGCGGCAATCCAGATTTGGGTCTGCCATGAGTCCGCGCCACCCGGCTTCCTGATTGAGGATTCGACAGAGAACGGGACGACGTCGGTTCCTGTCCCGCGAGACCTGGCGATCTGTTCGCAATGCCTCTGCGAGTTTCATTCCGCCAGCGATCGGCGTTTCCATTACGGTTTGATCAACTGCACACGATGCGGGCCACGCTACAGCATCATTGGCGGGTTACCTTACGACCGGCGGCGAACCGCGCTGGCGGAATTTCCGCCGTGTGAAACATGCCGCCAGGAGTATGAGTCACCCGATCAACGCCGGCGACATGCGCAGACCATCGGTTGTGCGAAGTGCGGGCCACAGATTTGGGCCACTGATCGTCAGGGCCGCCAGGTCGCGACCGACGATGAAGCCTGCCGCTGGGCGGCCGTTGCGTTGCGCGATGGGAAAATCGTTGCGCTTCGCGGAGTCGGCGGCTATCAGTTACTGGTCGATGCGACCAATGAAGCCGCAGTCGCGAGACTCCGGCAGCGCAAGCGGCGCGTTTCCAAACCATTCGCGATTCTGTGCCGCACTCTGGCGGTCGCCGCACAACTTGGGGAACTGGATGAGACCGCACGGCAGTCACTGCTCGCGCCTGCCAATCCGATTGTGATCATACCGCGGCGCTGGAGTTATCCGCTGGCGGCCGGCGTCCATCCGGGCTTGAAGGATGTCGGCCTCATGCTGCCGACGACGGCAGTCCACGACCGGCTGTTGCAACTGGTCGATCAGCCGCTGGTCTGCACCAGCGGAAACCTGGAAGGGACTCCGCTGGTTGTCGACGTCCGCGAAGCATTGTCAGAACTCTGCGGAATTGCCGATCTGCAGTTGCACCATGATCGGCCGATTCATCATCCGCTGGATGACAGTGTGGTGCGACCGGTGGCGGGACGGGCAATGACAATTCGCTGTGCACGGGGGCTGGCTCCGTTACCCTTGCATCTGCCGGAGACAGTCCCGATGGTTGCGCTGGGAGCCTTTCAGAAATCGGCCCTGGCATGTGCCAATGGCGCTCAGGCGGTCCTCGGGCCCTATGTCGGGGATTTGACCGATCTGGCGACGCGAGCACGCTGGCAGCGGGCCTTGCGCGATCTGCTCAACCTTTATCAACCGGAGTCGGCTCTGTTCATTGCGGACGGTCATCCCGATGACGTCACGCGGCAATTGTTGCCGGCAGGAACACGGCCGGTCACTGTCTGGCATCATCACGCCCACATCGCCGCGGGCATGCTGGAACAGGGCTGGTTGCAGGAAACCGTCATCGGGATTGCCGCGGATGGCCAGGGATTCGGTCCCGATGGCCGGCTATGGGGTTGCGAAGTCCTGGAAGCCACGGCGACCGGCTTCCGGCGACTGGCGACGATGCGTCATTTCGCACTGCCTGGTGGAGAAGCGGCGGTGAGCGATCCAGGACGAGTGGTGGTGTCGCTGTTGAGCCAGTTCGCGGAGATGACATTCCGCGATCTGGTCGACATCACGGGCTGGTGTTCGCAGCGGTTAAACATGTTGCTGGCCGCTCTCAAGGCCCGAACCACTCCGTGGACTTCGAGTCTGGGGCGGTTGTTTGATGCCGTCGCGTGGCTGGTCCTTGGCAACCAGTCGCCGGGTTATGCGGGAGAGCCTGCCGCGTTGCTGGAAGCGGCGTGTGATTCAACCGCGACGGGAGCCTATGACTGGGAGATCCGCACAGCCTGCTACCCGTGGCAACTGGACTGGCGGCCCATGCTGCTAGAACTGTTGCGGGATCGTCGTCAGGGAGTTTCACCCGGTGTGATGGCTGAGCGATTTCATCGCGGTGTGGCCCATGTCATGCGGAAAGTTTACGCGCTCTGTCCCCCGCGACCGCTGGTCGCAGAGGGCGGCGTGTTTCAGAATCGCCGCCTCTGCGAATTGCTGCTGATCGACTGGCCGGCCAGCGTTCCGCGTCCGGGGTTGCCTGGTCTGATTCCCCCCAATGACAGCGGGCTGGCAGCAGGACAACTGGTGATTGCGAGCGCACTGCAGCAGCAATGCGTTGCAGGAGTTTCCACAAAAAGGCGAGGAAATCCATGTGTCTCGGCGTTCCCGGGCGGGTTCACCGCTGGCTCAACCGTGCGGAATTGACGGCGGAAGCCGAGATCGATTTTGGCGGTGTCCGCAAACGCTGCCACATGGCCTGCGTACCACAGGCGATCGAAGGCGATTTTGTACTTGTGCATGCGGGAGTGGCGCTGACGATTCTGGACCCGTCGGCCTGTCGGGGCGAGTTTCCCGTGAGCGTGGATGAGAAGAGTGCCGATCATGAATTTGATCGATAACTACCGTGATCCGCGGCGTCTGCAAGAGCGATTGCAGTATGCCCGCAAGCTCTGTAGCCGTCGCTGGACGATCATGGACGTGTGCGGCGGTCAGACTCATTCGCTGTTGCGGTATGGCATTGAAGCGGCGCTTCAGGATGTCGTCGAGTTTCTGCATGGTCCCGGGTGCCCGGTGTGCGTCACACCAGCCGCAGTGATTGATGAAGGCATCACGCTGTCAAAGACTCCCGGCGTATTGCTGACAACCTTCGGCGACATGCTGCGTGTTCCAGGCCGCACGGGCAGTCTGTTGCAGGCCCGCGCCGCCGGCGGACAGGTCCGGATGGTCTATAGTCCCTGCGATGCCGTGCAACTGGCAGCGCGGCATCCGGAGGTCACGGTGGTGTTTCTGGCCGTGGGATTTG